>Ga0209172_10002127_pt1 | contig 36880 bp, 36 predicted proteins | sample LarsenN4metaG_FD_184113 | JGI IMG/M metagenome (GOLD analysis project Ga0209172, IMG submission 184113) | Hot spring sediment bacterial and archeal communities from British Columbia, Canada, to study Microbial Dark Matter (Phase II) - Larsen... ... | reverse complement strand
CTGCATGCCCGGCTCTTGCAGTTCCAGCCGCATGCCGATCGACAGAATGCCGCCGATCACGCCGCTCACCAGTGCGAAGACGAGGTACATCGTGCCGATATCTTTATGGTTCGTGGAATAGAGATAGCGGCGCCATCCGGTCGGATGGTCGTGTGCCGCGTGCGCGCTCTGGTGCGTCGTCGCGTCCATTGGGTGGTCCTCGCCCGGTTATGTCGTTGGGAAGTCAGACGGTTTCAGCCGAAACCATTAGCCGGCGGGGCGAAATTCCGGTCGTTGATCCAGATCAATGATTGGACTGGATCGCTCTCGCGTGTGGACGAATCCCGCGTATATGCTGTTCACCTCTTCGCTTAAGCAGCGATTTTACACCGACACACGCAGCAGGAATTCGATGGCCCGCGGCCTTGACCATATCGTCCATGCTGTCCGCGATCTGGATGCGGCAGCTGATCTTTACCGTCGCCTCGGATTTACCGTGGGAGCACGCAACCGCCATCCCTGGGGCACCCACAATCACGTCATACAATTACCGGGGTTCTTCATCGAATTGCTGACGGTCGCCGAGCCGGAGAAGCTGACGGAAGATGTCTTCTCCGCGCTGTTCGGGCGTTTCAATCAGCTCTTCCTGCAAAGTTCGCAAGGCTATTCCCTGCTTATCCTGGAAAGCCAGGACGCCGCGGTGGACGCGGCCGATTTCGCACAGGCGAAAATCGGGATCGGCAAGATGGCGCGCTTCGAGCGCGCCGGGAAACGGCCGGACGGGTCGGATGTGAAAGTGGCGTTCTCGCTCGCTTTCGCCCACGATGCGCGCGCGCCGCAATGCGGCTTCGCGGTGTGCCAGCAGCATTATCCGGAGAATTTCTGGAGCCCCACCTTCCAGCAGCACGCCAATGGAGTGTGTGGCGTTGCCGGTGCGGTGATGGTCGCAGACAATCCTAGCGATCATCACATTTTTCTGTCGACCTTTGTCGGCGAGCGGGAACTGCAATCGACATCGAGCGGCATCACCATCGCGACGCCGCGTGGCGACATCCAGGTCATGGATCCCTTGGCCTATCGCGATCATTTCGGCGCGCCGCCGCCCGATGTAACGCAGGGCGCGCGTCTGGCCGCTTTGCGGGTCGTGACGGCGGATATGGCGAAGGTGCGGACCGCGCTGTCGGAGGGCCGCCTGCCGCTGCGGGAGGAACGGGGTCGCCTGGTCGTCGGTCCGGAGCAGGCGCTTGGTGCCACGATTGTCTTCGAGGCCGTGCCCTGATCCCGGGCCGACCGTTAACTGGCGTAATCCGGCCTGCAACGGGCCCGGTTGATTCCGGGACGGGCCGGAGGCATGGTCCGCCCGCATGGACGCCAGACTCCTCCCCAATTCCGTCGTCGCGGCTGGAAATGTCCGCTTCGGCAACGACTTGCCGCTCGCGCTCATCGCCGGGCCGTGCCAGCTGGAGAGCCGCGACCATGCCATCGAAATGGCGCGCGCGCTGAAGGAGATCGCGGCGCGCGCCAAGATCGGCCTCGTATTCAAGACCAGCTTCGACAAGGCCAACCGCACGTCCGCCCGCGGCGTCCGCGGCGTCGGGCTTGATGCGGCACTGCCGATCTTCGCGGAGATTCGCGACAAGCTCGGACTGCCGGTGCTGACCGACGTGCACGAAGCCGCGCAGTGCACGCGCGTCGCCGAAGCGGTCGATGTACTGCAGATTCCGGCATTCCTGTGTCGGCAGACCGATCTGTTGATCGCGGCCGCGCAGACCGGCCGCATCGTCAATGTGAAGAAGGGGCAGTTCCTTGCGCCCTGGGACATGAAGAACGTGGTGGAGAAGATCACGAGCGCCGGCAATCGCAATGTGCTGGTGACCGAGCGTGGTGTGTCCTTCGGTTACAACACGCTCGTCTCCGACATGCGCGCGCTGCCCGAACTCGCCAAGACCGGCGCGCCGGTGATTTTCGACGCCACGCATTCGGTGCAGCAGCCGGGCGGGCAGGGCACGTCCTCGGGCGGCCAGCGTGAATATGTCGAGGTGTTGGCGCGGGCCGCCGTTGCTGTGGGCGTCGCCGGCGTGTTCATCGAAACGCATCAGGACCCGGACCATGCGCCGTCGGATGGACCGAACATGATTCCGCTGCGGCAGATGGAAAGCATGTTGTCCCGCTTGATGGAGTTCGATGCGCTCGCCAAGCGCGCCGCGTCATGACGGAATTGCGCGAATCCTGGTCGGGACGGTTCGGTTTCATCCTCGCGACCATAGGCTCGGCCGTCGGTCTTGGTAGCATCTGGAAGTTTCCTTATGAGGTCGGTGCCAATGGCGGTGGCGCCTTCGTTCTATTTTATGTGGCGGGCCTCATCTTCATCGTCGTGCCGCTGATGCTCGCCGAGTTCGCCATCGGCCGGCGCGGGCGAGGTGATGCGGCGACCAGCATCGAAGTCGTTGCGGCGAGCGAGGGCGCGAGCCGTGCGTGGGGTGTGGTAGGACTTCTCGGCGTCATCACCGGCTTTCTGATCCTCAGCTTTTATTCGGTAATCGGCGGCTGGACGATCGCTTATGCGCTGGACACGATCCTGTACGGATTGCCCGGGTCCGATCCATTGGCGGTCCGCGCCCGCTATGACGGGCTGCTCGGATCGCCGCTGCGCTTGTCCGCTTATCACGCCGTGTTCATGACAATCGTCGCAATTGTCGTTGCCCGCGGCGTGAGCGGCGGCATCGAAGCGACGGCGAAAATCCTCATGCCGATCCTGGTTGCGCTGATGATCGGGTTGGCCGTCTATTCAATGCTCGAAGGGGATACATCGGCAGCCCTGCGCTACCTGTTTTGGCCCGATCCAACGCATCTCACCGCGCGGGCGGCAATCGAGGCCATCGGTCTTGGTTTCTTCTCGATTGGCGTCGGCCTGAGTCTGATGATCACTTACGGGGCTTATGCCGAGCAGACGATCGATCTTACGCAGGTGACAATCATTTCGGTTGTCGCCGACACGGCGATCTCGCTTCTGGCCGGGCTGGCGGTGTTCCCGATCGTATTCGCGCATAAGCTCGATCCCGCTGCCGGTCCCGGCCTCGTCTTTGTCACGCTGCCGCTGGCCTTCGCCGACATGCCCTATGGCAGGTTGGCAGCCGTGTCCTTCTTCGTCTTGCTGTTCGTGGCAGCGCTGGCGTCGGCGATCTCAATTCTCGAACTCGCTGTTGCCTTGCTCATCCGCCGCCGGAACTGGCGTCGCCCATGGGCGAGCATCGCGGCCGCGATCGCCTGCGCGGTGATGGGGCTTGCAACCGTCCTGTCGTTCAATCTCTGGTCCGGATGGTTCCCGCTTGGCGCCGTCCCGCTCTTCGCCAAGGCCACCGTCTTTGATCTGCTCGATCACCTGACCTCGAACCTGCTGCTGCCATTGACCGGTCTTGCGCTCGCCGTATTTGCCGGCTGGTTTCTGCCGATCAAGCTTTTGACTGACGAGTTGCGCATTGGCTGTCGCACCGCGCAGATCTTGCAGGCGCTTCTGCGCTACGCGGCGCCGGTCGGAATCCTGACAGCGACGTTCGGGGGGTATGTCGCAGTTTAAGGGTTCTTCCACATACACTTCTCGGCTAGAAGTCTTCCGGACGGTCCCGCGCCGGACTTGACTGCGTCCATCTGGAATTCCTCCTCTCAATGACCCGTGAGCTGACCGTTGTCGCACTGATCGTGTTCGTGACCTCCCTGTTCACGCGCTCGGTCGATCCCGTCATTCCGCAAATCGCCGATGGCCTGTCGGTCGAAATCGCGACCGCCGCCTTGCTGTCGACGGCTTTCGCTCTGCCTTACGCTCTTGTGCAGCCAGTCCTGGGCGCCCTGGCCGACATGATGAGCAAGACGCGGCTGATGACCGTCTGTCTCGCCCTGCTGGTGATCTCGGCCGCGGTCGGTGCGTTCGCGCCAAATTATACGGTCCTGATGGCTTCGCGGATCGTCGCGGGTATTGCCTCGGGCGGTGTGTTTCCAATTGCGCTCGCCAGTGCTGGCGACCGCATTCCGGTGAAGCTGCGTCAGGTTGCGATCGGGCGGCTGTTGGCCGCGGGGATGGCCGGCAATCTGATGGGGGCGTCGGTCTCGGGCATCATCGGCGATCTCGCGGGCTGGCGCGCGGTATTCGCGGTGACGGGTGCTCTCGGCGCGCTTGTGGTGATCGCGTCCCTTGTCGGATTTCGCGGCATTCCGAAGGAGAAGACGCATGGTTTCGATCTCTCCACGCTGGGACCGAATTACCGCGCCATCTTCGGAAATCCTTTTGCGAAATACTGTTTTGGGGCGGTGTTCATCGAAGCGCTCTTCGTGTTCGGACTGTTTCCGCACATGGCCGCTTTGCTCCGGGATTCGGGCGAGCCGCGCGCGTCGATCGCGGGCGTGGTCCTCGCCGGATTTGGCGCAGGTGCAATCGTCTACACGCTCGCCGTCGGCTGGCTGCTGTCTCGTCTCGGTGAGAAGCGACTGATGCTGGGCGGCGGGGTGATCATGGCGGCCTGTCTTGTGCTCGTCAGTTTGCGGCTGACCTGGCAGGCCGATTTCGCTGTGTTCGTGCTGATGGGCTTTGGAATGTACTGGCTTCACGGCTGCATCCATGTCTTTGCCACCGAACTCGCGCCGGCGGCACGCGGCTCGGCTATGGCGTCGCATTCCGCGTTTTTCTTTTTCGGTCAGGCGGCAGGGCCAGTTGTCTATGGCGTCGGCTTTGCCTGGCTCGGCAGGACGCCGATGCTGCTGATCGGGGCCGCGATCATCCTGCTCACCGGCTTTGTCTGTTCGCGCAGCCTGCGCCGGGCACCTGCGACGGCCTGATCACCCGCGTCCGCGATAGGGTGCAACGCCCTGATCCGGCACCCAGACGCCCGCAGGCAATTTCCCGGCCTGCCAGAACACGTCGATCGGCATGCCGCCGCGCGGATACCAGTAGCCGCCGACACGCAACCAGTGCGGCTTGAGCAAGGCCACGAGCGCCTTGCCGATTTTCACAGTGCAGTCCTCGTGGAAGGCGCCGTGATTTCGGAAGCTGTTGAGATAGAGCTTTAACGACTTCGACTCGACCAAGAACTGGTTCGGCACATAGTCGATCACGAAATGCGCGAAATCCGGCTGGCCGGTGATCGGGCAGAGTGTAGTGAATTCCGGCATTACGAAGCGAACGGTGTAGTCCGTGTCCGGATGCGGATTGGGCACCCGGTCGAGCATCGCCGCGCCGGGCGAGGCCGGCAACGGGACGGGCTTGCCGAGCTTGAGTTTGGCCGGGTCGGGTTTGCGCGATCGCTTCATCAGGCTTGTCTCCAAGGCCGGCAGGAACCTGTCAAGGCCGGCGGTTGCGCATCGCCGCCCATCCTGTAAAAGCACCGCCATCGTAACCCCGCCGGACCCTCCCATGACCGCCATCATCGACATTATCGGCCGCGAAATCCTCGACAGCCGCGGCAACCCGACCGTGGAAGTTGATGTGATACTTGAAGACGGGTCGCTGGGACGGGCGGCGGTGCCGTCTGGCGCCTCGACCGGGGCGCACGAGGCGGTCGAGCTGCGCGACGGCGACAAGGGGCGCTATCTCGGCAAGGGTGTGAAGAAGGCGGTGGAGGCAGTCGAGGGCGAGATTTTCGACGCCATCGGCGGCATGGACGCCGAGGCGCAGACCCAGATCGACGAGGCGATGCTCAAGCTCGACGGCACTCCGAACAAGGGCCGGCTCGGGGCCAATGCCATTCTCGGCGTTTCTCTTGCCGTCGCGAAAGCCGCTGCCACAGCGCGCGGCTTGCCGCTCTATCGCTATGTCGGCGGCACGGCCGCGCGGCTGTTGCCGGTGCCGATGATGAATATCGTCAATGGCGGAGCGCATGCCGACAATCCGATCGACTTCCAGGAATTCATGGTGATGCCGGTCGGCGCGAAAAGTTTCGCCGAAGGATTGCGCATGGGGGTGGAGATTTTCCACACACTGAAGTCGGGCCTGAGGGCGGCGGGCCACAACACAAATGTCGGCGACGAGGGCGGCTTCGCACCCAATCTGCCGAGTGCAGAAGCCGCGCTGGATTTCGTCATGCAGGCGATCGGCAAAGCCGGCTACAAGGCGGGCGAAGACGTGCTGCTGGCGCTCGACTGCGCCTCCACCGAGTTCTTCAAGAACGGCGCCTATCACTATGAAGGCGAGGGCAAGACACGTTCGATCGAACAGCAGGTCGATTATCTCGCCAAGCTGGTGTCGTCCTATCCGATCGCCTCTATTGAAGACGGCATGGCGGAGGACGATTTCGAGGGCTGGAAGCAGCTGACGAAGAAAATCGGCAATCGCTGCCAGCTCGTCGGCGACGATCTCTTCGTCACCAATGTGAAGCGCTTGTCCGACGGCATCGCGGAGGGCATGGGTAATTCGATTCTGGTGAAGGTGAACCAGATCGGCTCGCTCACCGAGACGCTCGCCGCCGTCGAGATGGCGCACAAGGCGGGTTACACCGCGGTGATGTCGCACCGCTCCGGCGAGACCGAGGATTCCACCATCGCCGATCTCGCGGTGGCGACGAATTGCGGGCAGATCAAGACCGGTTCGCTGGCGCGCTCGGACCGCACGGCTAAATACAACCAGCTCCTGCGCATCGAGCAGGAACTGGGCCCGCAGGCGCAATATGTTGGACGCGCCGCATTGAAAGCCTATCGCGTAGCCTGATTACCTATGTGCGATAGCCGCAAGATAGCGGGCGGCTGATTTTTCGACAGCCGCCTTTGCGCCGGTCATGATCACGGTCTCGGCGAAGACACCGTAAATTGAATCGAACGTGAACGGCTCAAGCGCCTTCACGATGCGTTCAATCTTGTGCGCCGGCAACGGAATGAGATTTGGATAGCTGCGCATGAAGCTGACGGATTTGCGGTCCGGCGCCACGTAAATGGTGTCGCCCGAGGCAACGATCCCGCGGCCGCCCGCGCCCTGCGACCAGTGCAGCATGCTGGATCCTTCGAAGTGACCGCCGCCATGAATCAGCGTCACGTCCGACAGCAGCTCCAGCGTGTCGCCGTCCCAAAGTTTCAGAACCGGATCCGGCTGCATGATCCACTCGCGGTCCCTGGCGTGCAAATGTACCGGCACGCCGAAGGTGTGCCCCCATTCCACCATCGTGGTGTAGAAATGCGGATGCGAGATTGCCATCGCCTGGATCCCGCCGAGCGCCTTGATAAGCGTGATCGTCGCGGCATCCAGCAGCGACACGCAGTCCCACAGCACATTGCCATGCGCCGTCCGCAGCAACAGGGCGCGCTGGCCGATCCCGAAACGCGGCTGGGTCACGATGCCGAGCACGCCCGGCTCGTATTCATGCCAACCGTTGACATGGGTGAGGGGAAGCCGCTCCTGCGTCGTCCACATCTGCCCGGTCGGGAGTACATATTGCCGTTCCTCGTCACAGATCGCGCAACGCTCGGGAGGGGTGTCGGCCGATGGGTATTGGGTGCCGCAGGTGGTGCAGATGAAGGCGGGCATGGAGCCAATCCGGACTGGGCGCGTGTTGATTCCGGGGTGTGCGTGCGCCCGTTAAAGCCACCTTAAGACCGAATCCGCATGTTCGGCCAATGGTCTCCCGCCGCCGCCTGAAATCCGCCTTGACCCTGCTCGCCCTCTACGTGATGGCGGGGCTGATGATCGGTTATTTCTGGTTTCACGCCTATTCAGGCAATCGGGGCCTGCGCGCCAAGCAGGACATCGACGCCCAGATGACCGAGCTGTCGACCGAACTTGGCCGCCTCAAGCAGGAGCGGGCGCAGTGGGACAAGAAAGTTGCGTTATTGCGCTCCGATAAGATCGATCCTGACATGCTGGACGAGCGGGCACGCGCCTTGCTCAACTATGTGCACCCGCATGACGCCGTCCTGATGCTGCGGCGTCCGTAACGGGCCCGCCGCGGATCGGTTTTTCTCTGCCCTGCCAGATATTTCGCCGGAGCAAAGCATATGGATTGTCGCGCCCTTCCGCTTCCGCCGGGGCGGGATTTCCGCTAAGGGAGGGGCCGAAACACCTCCCGTCGAGCTTGCCCGAGGAACAGCATGGCCGTGGCCAAGAAGACGCAGGCGGCAGCCCCCGCCGCAGCGCGCAGCCCCTCCGCCGAGAAGGCGAAAGTCGCCGATTTCACGAGAGAACAGGAGCTGCAGGCCTATCGCGACATGCTGTTGATCCGCCGCTTCGAGGAGAAGGCCGGCCAGATGTACGGCATGGGACTGATCGGCGGATTCTGCCACCTCTATATCGGCCAGGAAGCTGTCGTGGTCGGAATGCAGATGGCACTGAAGGAGGGCGATCAGGTCATCACCGGCTACCGCGATCACGGCCACATGCTGGCCTGCGGGATGGACGCCAAGGGCGTGATGGCCGAACTGACCGGACGCCGCGGCGGATATTCCAAGGGCAAGGGCGGTTCCATGCACATGTTCTCGGTGGAGAAGGCCTTCTATGGCGGTCACGGCATCGTCGGCGCGCAGGTCTCGCTCGGAACGGGCTTAGCCTTCACCAACAAGTATCGCGGCAACGACAATGTCTGCCTGACCTATTTCGGCGACGGCGCCGCCAACCAGGGCCAGGTCTATGAGAGCTTCAATATGGCGGAGCTCTGGAAGCTGCCGGTGATCTACATCATCGAGAACAATCGCTACGCCATGGGCACCGCGGTGCACCGCTCCTCGGCGCAGCAGGATTTTTCCAAACGCGGCGTCTCCTTCAACATTCCGGGCGAGCAGGTCGACGGCATGGACGTGCGCGCGGTCAAGGCCGCCGGCGACAAGGCGGTGGCCTGGTGCCGCGAAGGCAACGGCCCCTACATTCTCGAGATGATGACTTACCGCTATCGCGGCCACTCCATGTCGGACCCGGCGAAATACCGCACGCGCGAGGAAGTGGAAAAGATTCGTGGTGAACAGGATCCGATCGAGCAGGTGCGTCAGCGGCTGTTGAAAACCAAGATGGCGAGCGAGGACGACCTGAAGAAGATCGACGCGAAAGTGCGCGACATCGTCAACGAGAGCGCCGAGTTCGCCACGCACGATCCCGAACCCGATCCGTCCGAGCTCTGGACGGATGTCCTGCGCTGATATCGCACCGAACCCGTTTGTCGAACCGGATCAAGAAGCGTCCATGCCGATCGAAGTCCTGATGCCCGCGCTCTCGCCCACGATGGAGAAGGGCAATCTCGCCAAGTGGCTGAAGAAAGAAGGCGACGCCGTCAAATCCGGCGACGTCATCGCCGAGATCGAGACCGACAAGGCGACGATGGAAGTCGAAGCCGTCGACGAAGGCACGCTCGGCAAGATCCTGGTGCCGGAAGGCACGGCCGATGTCGCGGTGAATACGCCGATCGCGGTGCTGCTGGGCGATGGCGAGGACGCTTCCGCCATCAAGTCCGGCGTCGCGCAGCAGCAGAAGGTCGCCGAATCCGCGCCCCGCGTGGAAGAAAGCGATGCCATTCAGGCGCCCGCCGCCGTACCGGCGCCGCTGCCGGAGCCTGTCACCGCGGAAGAGCCGGACGTGCCCGCCGGCACCGAGATGGTGACCATGACCGTGCGCGATGCCCTGCGCGATGCGATGGCCGAAGAGATGCGTCGCGATGACAAGGTCTTTGTGATGGGCGAGGAGGTCGCCGAGTATCAGGGCGCCTACAAGGTGACGCAGGGCCTGTTGCAGGAATTCGGCCCGCAGCGCGTGGTCGACACCCCGATCACCGAACACGGATTCACCGGCCTTGGCGTCGGCGCGGCACTGGGCGGCCTGAAGCCGATCGTCGAATTCATGACCTTCAATTTTTCGATGCAGGCGATCGACCACATCATCAATTCCGCCGCCAAGACGCTGTACATGTCGGGCGGGCAGATGGGCGCTTCCATTGTCTTCCGCGGGCCGAACGGCGCCGCTGCGCGCGTCGCCGCCCAGCACAGCCAGGATTACACCGCCTGGTATTCGCACATCCCCGGCCTGATCGTGATCGCGCCTTACACGGCGTCCGACTTCAAGGGTCTGCTGAAATCCGCGATCCGCAATCCCAACCCGGTCGTCTTCCTGGAAAATGAAATCCTCTACGGCCATTCCTTCCCGGTGCCGAAGCTCGACGATTATCTCGTGCCGATCGGCAAGGCCAAGGTCGTGCGGCCCGGCAACCACGTGACGCTGGTCTCGTTCTCCATCGGCATGACCTATGCGCTGAAAGCCGCGGAAGAACTCGCCAAGAAGCACATCATGGCTGAGGTGATCGACCTGCGGACGATCCGCCCGATGGACACCGCAACCATCATCGAGTCGGTCAAAAAGACCGGTCGTCTCGTCACCATCGAGGAAGGATGGCCGCAATCCGGAATCGGCGCGGAGATTTCCGCGCGCGTGATGGAAAACGCCTTCGACTATCTCGATGCGCCGGTGCTGCGCATCACCGGCAAGGACGTGCCGATGCCCTATGCCGCCAATCTTGAGAAGCTGGCGCTGCCGTCGGTCGCCGAAATTGTCGAAGCGGTGAAGGCTGTCACCTACAGGTGATATATGACAAACGCTCGCCTATGGATGTTAGGCTGCATCGGATTTGCTGCATTGTCAGCTTATCAATTTGTTATGGGAGCAACGACGAGCTTCAGCAAATATGCGGGTGACGTTCAAGGAAGGTTCATAACGTCACAGCGTGACGCGATGTTTCGATTGATACCGCAAATTCAGCCTCCATTAAAAATCGAGCAGATTGAAATGGCCGCAAAGGCTGCAAATCTGAAGCTGGAGAAAAAGGACAACTCGCTTCACTTGATTGGCGGGGTTGAGTTTCTGATTGATGGCAGTGTGATCAAGGGCGTTAAATCGTCCAATTTTTGATTTGTGAGGGCAAACGAGAACATCATGGCTGCATACGACGCCTTGCAGGTTCCACCGACCGCCCAGGAAAGAGGCGGCATCGAGGTGCTGCGCGCGGGCGTCATCGAAGGCGGCCTGCATGTGATGCTGCGGCGCGCCTTCAACGATCCGCGCGCCTGGGGCATTCTGCTTGCCGATGTCGCCAAGCAGGTCTCGCGCATCTATGCGCAGGAAAAGAACGAGGACGAGGCACAGGTGCTGGCCAGCATCCGCGACGCCTTCGCCGCCGAACTCAATGCGCCGGCCAATTCCGGCCTGATCGGCCCCGCCGGTTGAAGAAGAACGAGTCAGACGAATGCCGATCAATATTCTGATGCCCGCGCTCTCGCCCACGATGGAGAAGGGCAATCTCGCCAAGTGGCTGAAGAAGGAAGGCGACGCGGTGAAGTCCGGCGACGTGATCGCCGAGATCGAGACCGACAAGGCGACCATGGAAGTGGAGGCCGTCGACGAAGGCACCCTGGCGAAAATCCTTGTGCCGGAAGGCACCACCGACGTGCCGGTCAATCAGGTGATCGCGGTGCTGGCCGGCGACGGCGAGGATGTGAAGACGGCGGCTTCCGGTGCGGGCACGGCGCCGGCTCCGAAGCCGCAGGGCGAACCGAAACCGACTCCCGCGGCGGCAGCTCTTGCACCCCAGGTCGCACTCAAGCCCGCCGCTCCCGCCGCCGCGCCTCAGCCGGCGCCGACTGCAGCAGGCGGCGTACGCGTTTTCGCATCGCCTCTGGCCCGCCGTCTCGCAAAGGAGGCGGGCATCGACATTTCGCGCATTCAGGGTTCCGGCCCACACGGCCGCGTCATCCAGCGCGACGTGGAAGCCGCGCAGTCCGGCAAGGGACTGAAAGCGCCCGGCGCGGCGCCTGCTGCCGCCGCCCATGTTCCGCCAGCCGGCCCTTCCGACGAACAAGTGCGTGCATTGTTCGAAGAGGGCTCCTACGAGGTCGTGCCGCACGACAACATGCGCCGCACCATCGCGCAGCGCCTCACGCAATCGACGCAGACCATCCCGCATTTCTATCTGACGATGGACTGCAACATCGGCAAGCTGTTGCAGGCGCGCGAGGAGATCAACGCCTCGGCGCCCAAGGATAGAGACGGCAAGCCGGCCTACAAGCTCTCGGTCAACGATTTCGTCATCAAGGCGCTGGCGCTCGCGCTGCAGCGCATTCCCGACGCCAATGTAAGCTGGACCGAATCCGGCATGCTCAAGCACAAGCATTCCGATATCGGTGTCGCCGTCGCCATGCCGGGCGGGCTGATCACCCCGATCATCCGCAAGGCGGAAACGAAATCCCTGTCCACCATCTCGAACGAGATGAAGGACTTTGCGAAACGCGCACGCGAGCGCAAGCTGAAGCCCTTCGAATATCAGGGCGGCACCACGGCCGTATCCAATCTCGGCATGTACGGGATCAAGGATTTCACGGCGGTGATCAATCCGCCGCACGCGACCATCCTTGCGGTCGGTGCCGGCGAGGAGCGGGCGATCGTCAAGAACGGCAAGATCGAAGCGGCCTGGGTGATGAGCGTGACCATGTCCTGCGATCACCGCGCCGTCGATGGCGCGCTCGGCGCGGAACTCATCGGCGCGTTCAAGACGCTGATCGAAAACCCGGTCATGATGGTGGTGTGACGCCGTCGCGTCGATGCGCACCGGTATCACGTCGATCGTCGCGCTGACGGCATCGGCGCTGGCCGCCGCCGTTGTCGCAATGCGGTTGGCGGAATGGGCCGACGCGGCGGAGGCTTATATCCTCGTTTTTCTCGCCATCGCGCCGGCTGCCGTGATCGCGGCGGCGACATTCCTGATCGCCGGGACGCGACGCGATCCGAAAGTCGCGATCGGAAAGGCTGGCCGCGTTCTGCTCTGGATTGTCGGCGTTGTGTTCATCCTGCTGGCGGCCGCGTCGTATTTCGGAACAGTGTCGCCAACGCTGGCCTGGCGTGAAGTCAAATTGGCTGTGGCGCTGGCTGCCGTGTGCGCGGTCATCATTATCGCGCAATGGATGGTGTTCCGCTGGCGCGTTGTAGCGATGTAACGCTTACCCCGGCGTCAATCCCTTGTCCCTGATGACAGCCTGCGCCTCCGGCGTGCGCAAATATTCGACCAGCGCCTTGGCAATTGCAGCGTCCTTGGCCCCTGCCAACACGCCAACCGAAAACTGCGTCATCACCTCCAGCTCTGCCGGCATCGGGCCGAGCAGTTCGGCACCTTGCACCGCGATCAGCTCTGAAATCTGCTGCGCGGCAAGGTCGGCTTCTCCGCGCGCCACGAATCCCGCCGCGGGTGATCCGATCTTTGCTTTCTTCTTCACCTCGTCGAGGATGCCGAGCTTCTTCAGCGCCGCCTCGAACAGGGTGCCGGAGAGGCCGCCTTCGACATAGGCCACGGCCCTGGCGTCGAGCAGGGCACGCTTGACCCCTTCCGGGGTCGAAATGTCGGGACGCGGGCTGCCGGCCTTGATGGCGAGGCCCACCTGGGCGCGCGCGATGTCGGTGCGGCTGCCGGACACTTTCCCGTCCTTGATCAACTCATCGATATTCGGCGCGTTGGCGATCAGGAGGTCGGCGGTCTCGCCGGACCGCACGCGCTTCACCAGTTGCCCGGAGGGGGCCACCTCCAGGGAGACCTTGTGGCCGGTCGCCTTCTCGAAGCGGGGGGCCAGTTCGAGGAGCGAGGTGCGCAGCGCCTGAGTGCAGAAGACCTTGAGCTCGGCCGCGTCGGATATGGTCGGCAAGAGGGAAATTCCCAGGAACAGAACGAGACTCGCCGCTCTTATCATGTTTGTCCTCCCGTATGTTTTCTTTGCAGCATAAACCTGCTATCCGGCCGCGTTCAAAGGCCCGCACAGGCAAACCCGGCTGGAGGCGGCTTTATTCGCCGTGCTGAATGTGACGAGGGATGCATGACACGCCTGCCGTGGTTCACCCTGGTTGCGGCGGCTGTCCTGATCCTGAACCCGCTCGGCTTGGAGATCGTCGGCTCGGCCATCCGCTATTCCCCAACCGACTGGTTGCGGGATCTGTGGGTCCTGGTGACGCTGAGCGGGCTTGCGGTTCTGGCGCTGCTGGGCGTCCTCGAGGCGTGGTACAGGGGGCGGCGGGCAAGGGCCGCAACGACAGAACGGGCATTGGGTACGGAGACATAAGGTGGCAGAAGCGTTCGACATCATCATCATCGGCTCCGGCCCCGGCGGCTACGTGACCGCGATCCGCGCCGCCCAGCTCGGCTTCAGGACCGCGGTCGTGGAGCGCGATTTCCTCGGTGGCATCTGCTCGAACTGGGGCTGCATCCCTACCAAGGCGCTGCTGCGTTCGGCCGAGATTTTTCACTATATGCAGCATGCCAAGGATTATGGCCTGGCCGCGCAGAATGTGAGCTTCGATCCGGCCGCGGTGATCAAGCGCTCGCGGGGCGTCGCCGGCCGCATGAATACCGGCGTCGGCTTTCTTTTGAAGAAGAACAAGGTGAGCGTGATCTGGGGCGAGGCCGTCATCGATGCGCCCGGCAAGATCACCGTGAAGGCGTCGAAGACCGAAGCGCTGAAAGGTTCGCTCGGGCCGGGCAGCTATGAAGCCAAGCACATCATCATTGCCACCGGCGCGCGCCCGCGCGCGCTGCCGGGTCTCGAGCCCGACAAGAAACTGGTCTGGACCTATTTTGAAGCGATGAATCCCGACAAGATGCCGAAGTCGCTCCTGGTGGTCGGCTCCGGCGCCATCGGCATCGAGTTCGCGTCCTTCTACCGCACCATGGGCGCGGAGGTGACCGTGGTGGAAATCCTGCCGCAGATCCTGCCAGTGGAAGACGCCGAGATCGCCGCTTTCGCGCGCAAGCAGTTCGAGAAGCAGGGCATCAAGATCGTCACCGGCGCCAAGGTGACGAAACTCGACAAGAAGGCCGACACCGTCACCGCCACCATCGATGACGGCAAGGGCAAGACCGAACAGATCACCGTCGACCGCGTCATCTCGGCGGTGGGCGTCATCGGCAACATCGAAAATCTCGGGCTGGAAAAGCTCGGCGTGAAGACCGATCGCGGCACCATCGTCATCGACGGTTACTGCAAGACCAACGTGCCCGGCCTCTACGCCATCGGCGACGTGGCAGGGCCGCCCATGCTCGCGCACAAGGCCGAGCATGAGGGCGTGATCTGCGTCGAGGCGATCAAAGGTCTGAAGCCGCATCCGATGAAGAAGGAATTGATCCCGGGCTGCACCTATTGCCATCCGCAGGTCGCGTCCGTGGGTCTTACCGAGCAGGCGGCGAAGGACAGGAAATACGACATCCGCGTCGGACGGTTCCCCTTCATCGGCAACGGCAAGGCGATCGCACTCGGCGAGGACCAGGGCATGACGAAGGTGATCTTCGACAAGAAGACCGGCCAATTGCTCGGCGCGCATATGGTCGGGGCAGAGGTCACGGAACTGATTCAGGGCTTCGTCGTTGCCATGAATCTCGAGACGACTGAGGAAGAATTGATGCACACCATCTTCCCGCATCCGACGATTTCGGAGACGATGAAGGAAGCGGTGCTGGATGCTTATGGGCGCGTGCTGAATATGTAGACTTTAGCTATTGAACGGAGGCTGAGATGACCGACATCCAATACGCCTTGGGTCAGCCCGGCGTCGGGCTGCTCATGATGATCATCATCGGCGCCATTGCCGGCTGGATCGCCGAGAAAATCACCGCCTCCGACCACGGCATATTCACCAATATCTTGGTCGGCATTTGCGGTGCATTTGTCGGCGGCAAGCTGGCCGAAGTGCTGAATGTGCCGGTCTTCGGCTTCTGGCGCACGCTGGTCTCCGCCTCCATCGGCGCCATCATCATCCTGTGGATCTGGCAGGCGATCCGCACCCGCTCGGCCTGAGAGAGCTGGGGCTCTGCGCGGGCTGCGTAACTGCTTCCCGCAGCACGGCTTTCTGCGGCCTTGCGGTCCCCGCAACGGGCCCGTAAGTATTTGACGTTACGTTCATTTGGACCCGCTCGACCCGGATTTTGCCTTGGCCGTCGTCATCGATACCCTGTCCAATCTGCGTCCGCGCCATCCGGAAAAGGCGCACCGGCCGGACAGCCCGCCGCCGCTGTCCAAGCCGGACTGGATCCGCGTGCGCGCGCCGGTGTCGAAAGGCTATGGCGAGACCCACAAGATCGTTCGCGACAACAAGCTCGTCACGGTCTGCGAGGAGGCCGGCTGCCCCAATATCGGCGAGTGCTGGGACAAGAAGCACGCCACCTTCATGATCATGGGCGATACCTGCACGCGGGCCTGCGCTTTTTGCAACGTGAAGACGGGGTTGCCGCAGGCGCTTGATGCGCTGGAGCCGGAGCATGTGGCGGAGGCGACGGCGAAGCTCGGGCTTCATCACATCGTGGTCACCTCGGTCGATCGCGACGATCTCGCCGATGGCGGCGCCGAGCATTTCGCGCAGACCATCCGCGCCATCCGCGCGCGTTGCCCGTCAACCACGATCGAAGTGCTGACGCCGGATTTCCTGCGCAAGGACGGCGCGCTCGAGGTTGTCGTCGCCGCAAGACCCGATGTGTTCAATCACAATCTGGAAACGGTGCCCTCGCGCTATCTGACCGTGCGGCCGGGCGCGCGCTATTTCCATTCGATGCGGCTGTTGCAGCGGGTGAAGGAACTCGATCCCACGATGTTCACCAAGTCGGGCATCATGGTCGGGCTCGGCGAAGAGCGCAACGAAGTGCTGCAGCTGATGGACGACCTGCGCTCGGCCAATGTCGATTTCCTGACCATCGGACAATATCTGCAGCCGACGAAGAAGCATCATCCGGTCGTGCGCTTCATCACGCCGGAGGAATTCAAGGCCTATGAGACCATCGCCTATGCCAAGGGCTTCCTGATGGTGTCAGCCTCGCCGCTGACCCGCTCCTCGCACCACGCCGGCGAGGATTTCCAGCGCCTGAAAGCGGCGCGCGAGGCGAAGCTCGCGCGCTGACAGGCATGCCTGAATTCTCCACCACACGGCGGGTGCGGCACGCGGCCGCCGACATGTTCGCACTGGTTGCCGATGTCGAGCGGTATCCGGAATTCGTGCCGCTCTGCAAATCGCTGATGATACGCCGGCGCATCGAGGAGCCGGAAGGCGTGCAGATTATCGTCGCCGACATGGTCGTCTCATTCAAGCTGATCGAGGAGCGTTTCACCAGCCGCGTCACGCTCGACCATGCCAATCTGCAGATCCTGGTTGAATATCTGGAAGGGCCATTCAGCCGCATGGAGAACCGCTGGGAGTTTCACCCGGTGCAGGAACGCGTTTGCGACGTGAGGTTCTTCATTTCCTACGAGTTCAAGAGCCGCACGCTCGGCTTCCTGATGGGCACGATGTTCGAGACGGCCTTCCGCCGCTTTTCCGACGCGTTTGAACGCCGCGCCGATGCAATCTACCGCCGGCAAGCCTAACCCCGCCCCATAGCGAGGCTGGCATTTCCGATGCACGCGGCGTACCGCTCGTCGCAGCCTCAGGCCGCCTTGGACCGGGCGGAGGCCTTCGCTTGCGGCTGCGCGGCATCGCCTTGCGGGTGTTGCCCGGGCAACTGCGTCAGCGCGCCCAACGCCACCATGACTTGCTGCTGCCAGGCCAGCCCGTCCGCCGCGATCCGTCCGAGGGCGCCATTGGCCCATTCCTGATAGCAGCGCATGGCATCGACCGGGCTTTCGGCCTCGCACATGCGCTGGGCGGCCTGCATCGCGTCATGCGTGCCGATGTGGCGGCGCTCGAACCAACCACTGGCGAAAGTTTCCATGCTGTCGAGAATCTGTTCCTGATTCTCCCAGAAGCAGCAGGCATTTGTCCGCAGCGCATCCGCGAAAGCGACCGGGGGAAGGAACATGCGCCGCAAGGCATTGGTCTGTTCCGACAGATTGAAGTCTTTCATGATGCGCTCCTCCATCAAACGTCACGTCGGCCTGGCTGGCAGCCGGGCCACTCAACGATCGAACACGTAGTCGCCCGGCGCTGCTACGGCCGGCTCAGGTCCAAGCCCGGACGCACCGATTGGCGGTACGGGCACGGGCGCCGAGGAATTTTCTTTTAGCCAATCAAACCAGGCGGGCCACCATGATCCCGGAACAGGGTCGTGGCTTTGGAGCCACTTGTCAGGCGAGACATAGGCGGCGGCGCTGCCATGGGTGCCGATCCGGTAATCCCTCCCGGGTATGGATGTTCCGGGCGGACTGACGATGCCGACATTGTGCCCGCCAGTTGCCAGAACGAACGTGATGTCGACATCGGCCTGCAGATGAATCTTGTAGACCGATTTCCAGGGTGCGACGTGATCCCATGCGGTCGCAACCACAAACATCGGGACACTGATATCGCTCAGACCGACCGGCGCTCCGTTCACGACATAACGGCCGGAAGCCAGATCGTTGTCGAGAAACAGATGCCTGAGATATTCGCTATGCATCCGATACGGCATGTGGGTGGCGTCGGCGTTCCATGCCGCGATGTCGGTCGCCGGTGTGCGTTCGCCGAGCAGATAATCGCGCACGACACGTGACCAGATCAGGTCATTGGAGCGAAGAAGACGGAATGCGCCAGCCATTTGCCCCGCCTCCAAGATCCCGCGTTGCCACATCAGATCTTCCAGAAATGTGATCTGGCTTTCGTCGATGAAGAGCGTCAGTTCACCGGCATCGGCAAAGTCGGTCTGGGCCGCCAGCAATGTCAGCGTCCTGAGGTATCCGTCTCCACGTCGTCCCAGGGCAGCGGCGGCTATCGCCAGCAACGTGCCGCCGAGACAATAGCCGACGGCATGAATGGGATACTCCGGAATAACGGTTTTCACGGCCGCGAGAGCCTCGCCGATTCCCAGGGAAAGATAGTCGTCCATGCCAAAGTCATGATGCTGGGGACCGGGATTCCGCCATGACATCATGAACACGGTATGGCCAGATGCGACGAGGTGACGAACAAGAGAGTTCTCGGGAGACAAGTCGAGAATGTAATATTTCATGATCCAGGCGGGGACGATCAGAACCGGCTCTGGATGCACCGTTTCGGTCTGCGGCTTGTACTGGATCAGTTCGATCAGCTCGTTGCGGAAAATGACGGTGCCCGGCGTGCTGGCGATTGTCTCGCCGACCCTGAATGGTTCCGCTCCGGCAGGCGGCTTGCCCGTCATCGCGCGCTGCACATCTTCGAGGAGATTGACCGCGCCGCGTCGAAGATTTTCTCCGCCTGTCGCGGCGGTCTTGCGCAGTGCAAGGGGATTGGTCGCAATAAAATTGCTGGGCGCCCACATGTCGAGAAACTGGCGGGTCAGGAACGAGAGAGTTTGAGCATTCCGTTCAGACACGCCGGGAACGCCCGACGTTGCCTGCTGCCACCAGTCCTGCTGGGCAAGAAAGCTTTGATGCATGATGTTGAACGGCCATTGCGTCCATGCCGGATCGGTAAAACGTTTGTCCTGCGGCAAGGGCTCGACGCATCGCTTGCCGGGATCGCCGCCGAGCATGCATTCGCAGGCATGCCGCCAAATCTCGATCGTCCGCTTGATGGCGAGAGCGGTGAGGTGCTGCTGCAAGCTCGGTGCAAAGCCCAGATGACTGAGCCAGTCGATATACGCAATCAGCGGCGAGATAGGTGAACGACCGTGGGTGAAGCGCATAATGGTGGATCGCACAAGGCGATCGAAATCGCTGCGAAATGCATGCGCATTGTCGGCGTCGGAAGCTGGCGGATGCGGAGGAGCCGATCGCTCATGCCGCAATGCTGCCGCTACCGGATTGCGTGCGGACGCGACCGGCATTGCATCCGTGCCAGACAGAGCAATCGTCATGGAGGATATCTACCACTAATCCGGCTATCGGCATTGATATCAATCAAGAGTGGCAGGACAGTGACTGCAAATTCCTCTCAAATGCGGCGGTTTCGCGCGTGATGCCGGCCAGCCATTGTAACTTCAGATTTGACTAGCGCCGCGCCGGCTCTTTCTCGGCAAGATCGTGCAGCATGACAAAGGCCTGCAGCACCGAACGTTTGCGGATTTCCGAGCGACCCGGATTGCCAAAACGCATTTCCACATGCTGCAGCAGGCCGGATCGCGACGCTGCGGCGAAGTGGACAAGTCCCACCGGCTTTCCGTCTCCATCGCCCGTTGGTCCGGCGATGCCGGTGACCGCCACCGTCAGGTCGACCGGGGCGTAGCCGAGCGCGCCCGTGGCCATCGCTTCGGCGGTTTCACGGCTGACCGCTCCATACTGCTTCAGGATATCCTCGGGAACGCCGAGCATCTCCTGCTTGGCCGCGTTACTGTAAGTAATGAAGCCACGGTCGAGCATGCCGGATACGCCGGGCACCTCCGTCAGCGTGCCGGCCACCAAGCCGCCGGTGCAGGATTCCGCAGTCGCAATCGTCAGCTTCTTGCGCTTGCAGATATCGAGCAAACGGTTGGCAGCGGCGACAATATCCTCGTCAAGCATGAGGCGATCCTCAGGGCAGGCGAACGGTCGCGGTGGCATAGGCGGCGATGCCTTCGCCACGGCCGGTGAAGCCAAGGCCTTCGCTAGTCGTCGCCTTAACCGAGACACGCGCCATGTCTATGCCGGCGATGTCCGCGATGCAGGCTCGCATCGCGTCGCGGTGCGGACCGATTTTGGGCGCTTCGCAAACGATGGTCAGATCGAGGTGTGAAATCGTGCCGCCGCGCTCGGTGACCCGCCCGGCGGCAAACTTCAGGAACTGCTTGGAGGCGACGCCCTTCCAGGACGGATCGGAGGGCGGGAAATGCGCTCCGATATCTCCTTCGGCGAGAGTCCCGAGCAGGGCATCGACAAGCGCATGTAGCGCCACGTCCGCATCCGAATGACCGGCGAGCGTTCGATCGAATGGTATCCTGACGCCGCCCAGCATGATATGATCGCCGGGCGCAAACGCGTGCACGTCGAAACCCATCGCGGTGCGGACATCGCCCTGACGCGAGAATTCCTGCGCGCGAGCAAAATCGTCCGGCGTCGTCAGCTTCATATTGGTGCTTTCGCCTTCAAACGTGGATACGCTTATACCAGCCCATTCCGCGAGGGCCGCATCGTCGGAGAATTCGGTGAACCCTGCAGCCTGCGCCTTGCGATGTGCGGCCAAGAGCGAACCGAAACTGAAGGCCTGCGGGGTCTGGACGGTGCGCAAGCGGGTCCGATCCAGCGTGCGAATGATCTGACCGGCCGCATCGACCTCTTTCACGGTATCGCTGACCGGCAGCGCGGGAACCGCGGCGCCCGAAACCCGCGCTGCGGCTATGGCGCGGTCGATCAACGCCGTGCTCGCGAAGGGCCGGGCGGCGTCGTGCACCAACACAAGATCGGGTGAAAATGCCTCGAGCGCGGTGAGTCCGGCGAGCACCGACTCCTGCCGGGTCCTGCCGCCTAAAACAGCTGTGGGAAGCTCAAATCCTTGGCTGGCTTTCTCGAACAGGGCGCGATCATCGGCGTGGATCACCGCCTGGACGCGGCTGATGGCGGGATGCCGCAAAAACAGGCGCAGGCTCGCTTGCGCCGCCGAGCCTCGATCCAAATCCCTGTATTGTTTAGGGATTCCCGGCCCGCTCCGGAGCCCCCGGCCGGCAGCAAGAACAAGGGCGGCAACGGACGGGTTCATGGAATCCGGTATCCCGAGGGTGGAGGTGCTGTTCTAGCGCATAGGATTTCTGATCTCACAAGATTCACCCTTTTTGCAGTGCAGCACTTGTGTTAAATCCAGTTCTGGCTAAACTCTAAGCAGATATCGAATACCGCCTAAAACGTGTGCAGATCGTGAGCGCCACCATTGCCGACGACCATCGCACCGCTGTCGGCAAGATCTCCTTGCCGAACCGCGTTGTGCTCGCGCCCATGTCGGGCGTCACCGATGCGCCATTCCGCAGACTGGTGTCGCGCCTGGGAGCGGGCCTGGTCGTCTCTGAAATGATCGCCAGTGAGAAACTGGTTGAAGGCCGTCGCGATGCCAGGCTGCGCGCCGAAGGCGAGGGTGTCGGCATCCATGTCGTGCAGATCGCCGGCTGCGAGGCGCGCTGGATGGCCGAGGGCGCGCGCATTGCCGAAGAGTCTGGCGCCGCCATCGTCGACATCAACATGGGATGTCCGGCGAAACACGTCACCAAAGGGCAATCGGGCTCTGCGCTGATGCGCGATCTCGACCATGCGCTGACACTGATCGAAGCGACAGTCGCCGCTGTCGGCGTGCCGGTAACTCTCAAGATGCGGCTCGGCTGGGACGACAATTCGATCAATGCGCCGGAACTGGCGAGACGCGCGGAAAATGCCGGCGTGCAGTTGATCACTGTGCATGGGCGCACCCGCTGCCAGTTCTACAAGGGCTATGCGGATTGGTCGAAAGTGAAGCTGGTCAAGGACAGCGTATCCATTCCTGTCGTCGTCAACGGCGATATCTGCAGCATCGATCAGGCCGAGCGTGCACTGGCAGCGTCCGGCGCCGACATGGTGATGATCGGTCGTGCCGCACAGGGACGGCCGTGGCTTCCCGGGCAGATTGCGCGCTTCCTGGCGAGCGGTGTTCGCGAGTCCGATCCTTCCATTCGCAAGCAGCATGACATTGTTTCAACATTGTACGGGGAAATGGTCAGCCATCACGGCGTCGATATCGGCCGCAAGCATGCCCGCAAACATCTGGCGTCCGCCCTCGACGTTGCCGCGCAGCATGTCAATGCGCCGCTTGAAATGCTGAAGATGCACCGGACGAAGGTGCTGACGGCAGACACCCCGAAGGACACACAGAAATGGCTGGCGGATGCCTATTCCGCATTCGCCGCGCATGAGGAAAGCCCGCAAAAACCGGATGCTTTGAGGTCTGCGGCATGACGCTGGACTCCGCGATCGCTTCCTTTCCTGCCGTGGCCGGCGCTGTCATCAACGCCCTGCCGCTGCCTGTAATCGTCGTCGCGCCGGACGGGCGTATTGTCGATGCCAATGTCGCAGCAGAAGCATTCTTTGAAGTTTCGGTTCCGCTGTTGAAGCGGCACTTGCTGCGCGAAATCATTCCGTTCGGAAGCCCACTGCTGTCGCTGGTCGAGCAGGTGCGGGATCGCGGTGCGGCGGTCAATGAGTATCGCGTGGATCTGAGCACGCCGCGCAATCCGGGCGAGCATGTCGTCGATCTGCATGTCGCGCCGCTGGTGGAGCGGCCCGGGCACGTGGTCGTGATGCTGCAGGAGCGCACGATTGCGGATAAGATGGACCGGCAGCTGACGCATCGCGGAGCGGCGCGGTCGGTCATCGCCCTGGCATCCATGCTGGCGCACGAGATCAAGAATCCATTGTCGGGCATTCGCGGTGCGGCGCAATTGCTGGAGCAATCAGCCAGCGATGACGATCGCACGCTCACCCGTCTCATTTGCGATGAAGCCGATCGCATCGTGAAGCTGGTCGATCGGATGGAAGTGTTCGCCGACGAACGTCCTGTGGAGCGCGAGCCGGTGAATATTCACGTCGTGCTGGAGCACGTGAAGCGCCTCGCGCAATCCGGTTTCGCGCGGCATATCCGTTTCATCGAGGATTACGACCCGTCATTGCCGCCGGTTCTGGCCAACCGCGACCAGCTGATCCAGGTCTTTCTCAATCTGGTGAAGAACGCCGCCGAGGCGATCGGGGAGGGTGCCATCGACGGCGAGATCCATATGACCACGGCCTTCCGCCCAGGGGTTCGCCTTATGCTGCCTGGCAGCAAGACGCGGGTGTCCCTGCCGATGGAATTCTGCATCAAGGACAACGGGCCCGGCGTCCCGACCGATCTATTGCCGCATCTGTTCGATCCCTTTGTCACCACCAAGCCGTCGGGATCTGGCCTCGGTCTTGCATTGGTGGCCAAGATTATCGGTGATCATGGGGGAATCATCGAATGCGACTCTCAGGGCCGCCAGACGACATTCAGGGTGCTGATGCCCATGTATGCCGCGAGCGAAATCCGTCCGGGCCAGGTTGATGTCGTTGAGATGGCAAGCGAGGCCAATCCATGACCCGCAATAAAATAACAGGCGAGGTTGAAGACTAAATGCCAGCAGGAAGCATTTTGGTCGCTGACGACGATGCCGCGATCCGGACCGTGCTCAACCAGGCACTGTCCCGCGCAGGCTACGAAGTCCGTTCCACGAGCAATGCCGCCACCTTGTGGCGCTGGGTCAGCCAGGGCGACGGCGATCTGGTGATCACTGATGTGGTCATGCCGGATGAGAACGCCTTTGAGCTCATCCCGCGGATCAAGAAGCTGCGGCCGGAGCTGCCGGTCATCGTCATGAGTGCGCAGAATACGTTCATGACGGCGATCCGCGCCTCTGAGCGGGGCGCCTATGAATACCTCCCGAAGCCTTTCGATCTCAAGGAACTCATCGGAATCGTAGGCCGGGCGCTGTCGGAACCCAAGGACAAGCCCCGCGCCAGCACCAAGCCGGAAGAATTCGACTCGTCGATGCCGTTGGTCGGCCGCTCGCCGGCCATGCAGGAAATCTATCGCCTGCTGGCCCGCCTGATGCAGACCGATCTGACGGTGATGATCACCGGCGAATCCGGAACCGGCAAGGAACTTGTGGCACGCGCGCTGCACGATTTCGGCAAGCGCAGAAACGGGCCGTTTGTCGCGATCAACATGGCAGCGATCCCGCGTGACCTCATCGAATCCGAATTGTTCGGTCATGAGAAGGGTGCATTCACGGGCGCCAACGCGAAAAGCCCCGGACGTTTCGAACTGGCGGAAGGCGGAACGCTGTTCCTGGACGAAATCGGCGACATGCCGATGGAGGCGCAAACCCGATTGCTGCGGGTTCTGCAGCAGGGCGAATACACGACCGTGGGTGGCCGCACGCCGATCAAGACCGATGTCAGAATCGTGGCCGCCACCAACAAGGATCTGCGTATCCTGATCCAGCAGGGGCTGTTCCGTGAGGACCTGTTCTTCCGTCTCAACGTCGTGCCGTTGCGCCTGCCGCCCTTGCGCGAACGCACCGAAGATATCCCCGATCTGATCCGGCATTTCTTTGCGCAGGCCGAGCGCGAGGGGCTGCCGCCCAAACAGATCGATCAGGCGGCCCTCGATCGATTGAAACGCTATCCTTGGCCGGGCAACGTCCGTGAGCTGGAAAATCTCGCGCGCCGTCTGGCGGCGCTCTATCCGCAGGAGACGATTTCGCTGGCCGTGGTCGAAACCGAGCTGGCGCAGCCGGCCGTGGTCCAGGAGACCGAGAATGTCTCGAACGACGGGCTGTCTGCCGCCGTGGAGCGCAACCTTGCGCGCTATTTTTCGACCTTTGCGGACGGATTGCCGCCGCCCGGGCTTTATCACCGGGTATTGCGGGAAGTAGAATATCCCTTGCTGACCGCTGCATTGGCTGCGACGCGCGGCAACCAGATCCGCGCCGCGGATCTGCTTGGCGTCAATCGCAATACGCTGCGAAAGAAGATCCGCGATCTGGATATCCAGGTCATTCGGACCAGCAACTGACGCCTTTACCAGGGCGCAATTCAGTTTTGGGTCTTCGCCCCGGAATTGTCGCAATCGTGCAACATTGTTGTATAAATACATCAAATCCTCATTCCTGAGGACGGGCGTTCTTTCCCTCACTGGGGTTTCATGGCGAGCACTGATCAGACCGCGCCAATAGATCAATTGGCAGGCCTTCCGGCTGCGGGTCGCTTTACCAAACGCTGGATCGGTCCGTTTGCAGTCGGGGCCGCGTTGCTGTCTGCTCTCGCCACCTTTCTGGTCCTGTCCGGCCTGACGCCTTTCCTGCCGACCCATGATCTCGTGGTGAGCCTGCTGCTGGTGAACGCCATTGCGGCGTTGATTCTGGTTCTGGTGATCGGACGGGAAGTCTGGGCCATCGTGCAGGCCCGGAGGCGGGGCAGAGCAGCGGCGCGCCTGCATGTACGCATCGTCGGCCTGTTCGCAGTGATCGCCGCGGTTCCCGCGATCCTGGTGGCGATCGTGGCCAGCATCACGCTCGATCGGGGTCTCGACCGCTTTTTCTCGACCCGCACCCGTGCCGTCATCCAGAATTCACTTGCCGTGTCGGAGGCATATCTGCGCGAACATGCGCAGCTGATCCGTGTCGACATCATCGCCATGGCGACCGACCTCGCCCGCGCCAAGCCGTTGTTCGATTCCGATCGGGACCGCTTCCGCCAGTTCCTCAGCTCCCAGACGACGATCCGCGGTTTGCTGGCGGCGGTGCTGATCGACGACGAACTAAAGGTCGTCGAGCAGAGCGTTCTGCGCGCCACCTATGATTTTCGCGTGCCAAGCAAGGAGGTTCTCGACACCATCAGCGATTCCGAGCCGCTCACCACGCTGCTGCCGGACTCCAATTACGTTGCCGCCGTCATCAAGCTGCGTGGCTATGACAGGACATTTCTGTACGTCACGCGCCTGCTCGATCCGCGCGTCGTTGCGCAATTGCGCGAAACACGTGCCAGCGTCAGCGAATATGCGACGCTGGAGGCAAGGCGGCTCGGCGTGCAGGTCGCGTTTGGCCTGATGTATACGGTCATCGCGTTGATCGTATTGCTGTCGGCGATCCTGATCGGCCTGAATTTCGCCAATCGCCTCGTTGCGCCGATCCGGCGGCTGATCGGCGCCGCCAACATCGTGGCGACCGGCAATCTCCACGTCCAGGTTCCGGTCCGCAAGTCCGAGGGCGACCTCGGCCAGCTCGGCGAGACGTTCAACAGGATGACACAGGATCTGCGCACGCAGCGCGACGATCTCATGCGGGCGAGCGAACTGATCGACAGCCGCCGGCGTTTCACCGAGGCCGTGCTGGCCGGTGCGAGTGCCGGCGTGATCGGCGTTGATCACGACGGCCGCATCAGCATTCTCAATCGCTCGGCCGAAAATCTTATCGGGCGCACGGAAACCGAAGCGCTCGGCAAGCCGCTGCTGGATATCTTCCCGGAGCTCTCGGAAATCATGACGCAAGCTGCCGAAAGCGGGCAACGTTTGACGCAGGGTCAGGTCACGATCAGCCGCCGCGGCCGCGAGCGCAACCTGTCGGTCCGCGTCACCAGCGAACAATCGGCCGAGGCGGAACATGGCTATGTGGTCACCCTCGATGATATTACCGAGCTCGTGATCGCGCAGCGGACGTCGGCCTGGGCCGACGTAGCCCGCCGCATCGCCCATGAAATCAAAAACCCGCTGACGCCGATCCAACTCTCGGCCGAACGCCTGCGCCGCAAGTATGGAAAGGCGATCACCGAGGACCGGGCTGTGTTCGAGCAGTGCACCGATACCATCGTCCGGCAGGTCGACGACATTCGCCGGATGGTGGACGAATTTTCCCGGTTTGCCCGCATGCCCAAACCCGTAATGGAGCCGGAGGATGTGGCAGATACGGTGCGGCAGATTGTGTTCCTGATGCGGGTCGGACATGCCGACATCGACATCAGTCTGGATCTCGGCGAAGACCCGATGCCGGCGCGCTTCGACCGGCGACTGATTTCTCAGGCGCTTACCAACATCATCAAGAACGGTACGGAGGCGATTGCCGCGCTTCCCGAAGGATCGGAAAAAGGGCGGATCGAGGTGTCGACCGCGCGGGAGAACGGGGAGATTTTCATTGATGTCGTCGATAACGGCATCGGTCTGCCCAAGGAAAACCGTACTCGGTTGCTGGAACCGTATGTGACGACTCGCGAGAAAGGCACCGGCCTTGGCTTGGCGATTGTCGGAAAAATTCTAGAAGACCACGGGGGCGGACTTGAGTTGCACGATGCATCGGCAAGAAAGCCGGGTCAGCGGGGGGCTTGGGTGAGAATTCGTTTCGCCGCCGATCCCAAGGCGCCGCCTGCCACAGGTGAAGTTAAGTCAAACATCCAGACCGCGAGTCAGTGACGACAATGGCAGCCGAAATTCTCATCGTCGACGATGAAGCCGATATTTGCGAACTGGTTGCCGGCATTCTGCAGGACGAGGGCTATGCCACGAGGACCGCGCGCGACAGCGACGAGGCTCTGAACGCCATTCGCAGCCGTCGGCCCAACCTGCTGTTTCTCGACATCTGGCTGCAAGGCAGCAAGCTCGACGGGCTGCAATTGCTAGAAGCTGCCAAGCAAGAATACCCCGATCTTCCGATCGTGATGATCTCCGGCCATGGCAACATCGAGACTGCCGTCGCCGCCATCAAGCAGGGCGCCTATGACTTCATCGAAAAGCCGTTCAAGGCCGACCGGCTATTGCTGGTGGCCGACCGCGCGCTTGAGGCGTCGCGTCTGAAGCGGGAGGTGAAGGCGCTGCAATCGCTGTCACCGGTGACGTCGGGGCTGATCGGACAATCGTCCGCCATGAACCAGTTGCGGCAGACAGTGGAGAAGGTGGCCCCGACCAACAGCCGCACCCTTATCATCGGCGCATCGGGTTCGGGCAAGGAGCTTTGCGCGCGATCGATTCATGCATTGTCGAGCCGTGCCAGCGGCCCCTTCGTGGTGATCAATGCGGCCGCCATCACGCCCGAACGCATGGAGATCGAACTGTTCGGCACCGAACAATCGAACGGCAGCCAGAGCAAGAAGGCCGGCGCGCTGGAAGAAGCGCATGGTGGCACGCTGTTCATCGACGAGATCGCCGATATGCCGCGCGAGACGCAGAACAAGATTCTGCGCGTGCTGGTCGATCAGACCTTCGAACGGGTCGGCGGCAACACCAAAGTGTCGGTCGACGTCCGGATCATCTCCTCCACAGCAAGAAATCTCGAAGTTGAGATCGCGGCTGGGCGCTTCCGCGAAGACCTCTATCACCGGCTGTCGGTCGTGCCGATCCGTGTGCCGCCGCTGGCCGAGCGTCGCGAGGACATTCCGCTGCTCATCGATCATTTCATGGATCAGATTTCGCAGTCGACCGGTCTGCCGAAACGAACCATCGGCGAAGATGCGATGGCCATCCTGCAATCGCACGACTGGCCCGGAAACGTCCGGCAATTGCGCAACAACGTGGAACGCCTGATGATTCTCGCGGGCGGCGATCCCTCCGCGGTGATCAGCGCCAGCATGCTGCCGCAGGATGTCGGCTCCATGGTGCCGAAAATGCCGAACGGCAATGGTGGCGAACAGCTCATGGGCTTGCCGCTGCGCGAGGCGCGGGAGATGTTCGAGCGTGAATATCTCGTCGCGCAGATCAGCCGTTTCGGCGGTAACATTTCGCGCACCGCGGAGTTCGTCGGCATGGAGCGGTCGGCGCTGCATCGCAAGCTCAAGGCGCTGGGCATCGGATAGACGCCGGGGGAATGTCGAGTGTCACGCATTGCCTATGTCAACGGCCGCTATGTGCAGCGCGCTGCCGCTGCGGTGAATATCGAGGATCGCGGCTATCAATTCGCCGACGGCGTTTACGAAGTCTGCGAGGTGAGGGGCGGGCGGCTCGTCGACGAGCGCCGTCACATGGAACGGCTGCAGCGCTCCCTGAAGGAATTGCGCATCGCCATGCCAATGTCGCTTACCGCGCTGAGTGCGGTCCTGCATGAGACCGTGCGGCGCAATCGCGTGACGGACGGGATTGTGTATCTGCAGATCACGCGCGGGGTCGCCAAGCGCGACCATCCATTTCCGGCCGTTCCTGTCCCCCCAGCGATTGTAGTCACCGCCAGCCGGTTGGACACGCAGAAAATGGAAGCGATGGCGGCGGAAGGGGTGGTCGTGATCACCTTGCCCGACAACCGATGGGACCGGGTCGACATCAAATCTATCTCCCTGTTGCCCAACGTCCTCGCCAAGCAGGCGGCGAGGGAGCAGGGCGCGCGCGAAGCCTGGTTTGTGGACCGGGACGGCCGCATCACCGAGGGATCATCCTCCAATGCCTGGATTGTCACCCGGGACGGCAAGCTCGTGACCCGCCAGGCCGATCACGCGATTCTCAAGGGGATCACCCGAGGCGTGGTGCTGGAGGCGATGAAAGCGCAGGCGCTGGTACTGGAAGAGCGGCCGTTTACGGTCGAGGAGGCCTATCAGGCCCGCGAGGCGTTCCTGACCTCGGCCAGCCAGCTGGTTCTGCCGGTCGTCCGGATCGACGGAAAACCCGTTGGAAACGGGGCTCCTGGACTGGTCGCGACGGCGCTCCGGCGCGACTTCCACCGCTTCACCGAATTCTCCTGAGGGACATTTCGGCGCGGCTTTTGCAAGCAAGGAAAAGACGCTGCAAGTTAGGCTTGCGTCGGTTTCGGCGCTGCCATCTAATGATGCGCCCCCAAGTCCTCGTGGTGGGAGATTTTTACGAGGGACGATGCGACTTGGCATAAATCACTCGCGGGACAGGGGCCCGCGGGCAAAAAACGGAAACAACGGCAATGGCGGCCGAACGCGCTCAAAACCTTCAAGACACTTTTCTCAACCACGTCCGCAAGGCCAAAATCCCGCTCACCATCTTCCTGGTGAACGGCGTGAAACTGCAGGGCGTTGTGACCTGGTTCGATAATTTTTGTGTTCTCCTGCGCCGGGACGGGCACTCGCAATTGGTCTACAAACACGCCATCTCCACGATCATGCCGGGTCATCCGATCTCGCTGTTCGAAGGCGGCGAAGAGCCGCCAGCCGGAGAAAAGGTCTAGTTGGAGCCACGAAAACGCGAGAAAAGCGCCGACCGCCTGCCGCCCGAAGATCTGGGGCGGCGGACAGGCCGCGCTATTGTCTTGGGCCCCTATTTGAGGGTGCGGCCGACCCGAGGGGCGCCTGCCGGGCCGAAAGCGGGCGAACGCGCGCCGCAGGCGCGGCTTGAGGAGGCAGTCGGACTGGCGCGGGCGATCGACCTCGACATCGTCGAATCCGGGCTGGTGCCGCTGACAGACATTCGCCCAGCGACATATATCGGAAAGGGTAAGGTCGACGAGATTGCCGGGCTGGTGCAGGGCCTTGAGGTCGAGCTTGTCGTTGTCGACTGTGCCCTGACCCCGGTGCAGCAGCGCAACCTGGAAAAAGCGTGGAATGCCAAGGTTCTGGACCGTACCGGCCTGATCTTGGAAATCTTCGGCCGGCGGGCGCAGACGCGAGAAGGCGTGCTGCAGGTCGAACTTGCACATCTTACCTATCAGAAGAGCCGGCTGGTGCGATCCTGGACCCATCTGGAACGCCAGCGGGGCGGCTTCGGCTTCCTGGGCGGGCCGGGTGAGACCCAGATCGAAGCGGACCGGCGGGTGATCGCCGAGCGCATTGCGCGGATCGAGGCGGAGCTGGAAAAGGTCAAAGCCCGCCGCAAGCTGCACCGGGAAAGCCGCAAGCGCGTGCCGTATCCCATCGTGGCGCTGGTCGGCTACACCAATGCCGGCAAGTCGACCCTCTTCAATCGCATGACACGGGCGTCCGTGCTCGAAGCCGACATGCTGTTCGCAACGCTCGATCCGACCCTGCGCGCGATCGACTTGCCGCATGGCGAGAAGGTGATCCTCTCCGACACAGTCGGCTTCATCTCCGATTTGCCGACCATGCTGGTCGCTGCCTTCCGCGCCACGCTGGAGGAAGTGATCGAGGCCGACATCATCCTGCATGTGCGCGATGTCTCGCACGAGGATACCGAGGCGCAGATGCAGGACGTGGAGAAGGTCTTGCGCGAACTGGGCATCGAAGACGAGCAGCACGAACGGCTGATCGAGGTCTGGAACAAGATCGATCTCTTGGACGCGGATGGCCGCACGCAACTCGTCAATCTGGCCGCGCGCCTACCAGGGGAAAAACAGCCGGTCCTGGTGTCGGCTGTCACCGGCGAGGGCCTGGACCAGCTTACGGCGGTCATTGGCGAGCGTTTGAGCCGCCGAAGGACCAAGATCGATCTCATCCTCGATCCCGCCGACGGGGCCGGCATTAGCTGGCTGCACCGCCACACCGAGGTCGTCGATCGCCATACGGAGCCGGATGGGCGGGTGGCGATGACGGTACGCGCCGATCCGGCCAAAGCCGAGCGGGTGCGGGCGAAATTCGGAGCCGCAGTGTCAGATTGACCCGGAGGACGGCTTCTCCGACGCCTTCGCCTCATCCCACAGGCGGTCCATTTCCGCGAGCGTCGTTTGCGATGGCGTCTTGCCGCGCGCAGCGAGCGCCGCTTCGATCGCGGCAAAGCGACGTTCGAATTTCCCATTGGTCGCGCGCAATGCGGCATCCGGATCGATGTCGAGATGCCGAGCCAGGTTCACTACGGCAAAGAGCAGATCGCCGACCTCGGCTGCAGCCTGATCGTGCTCGCCGCGTTCGATCTCGGCCTCGATCTCGTCGGCTTCCTCGCGGATCTTCGCCAGCACCGCGCGCGTGTCCTTCCAGTCGAAGCCGACCTTGGAGGCCTTCTGCTGCAGCTTGAGCGCGCGCATCAGCGCCGGCATGCCGGCCGGAATGCCGGCGAGGGCGCCCGCCTCGTTGGCGGTCTTGCCGTTGGCACGCCTTTCTGCCTTTTCGTCGGCCTTGATCTTGTCCCAGAGCCCTTTGACTTCCTCCGGCGACAATCCGCGCACATCGCCGAAGACATGCGGATGCCGGCGGATGAGCTTGCGCGTGATGCCGTCGACCACATCGCCGAAATCGAATGCATTTTGCTCGTCGGCCATGCGGGCGTGAAACACGACCTGCAGCAGCAAGTCGCCGAGTTCGTCGCGCAGATCGTCCAAGTCATTGCGCGCGATGGCATCGGCCACCTCGTAAGCTTCCTCGATCGTGTATGGCGCGATCGTTGCGAAAGTCTGCTGCAGGTCCCATGGACAGCCGCTGCCGGGCGTCCGCAAGACGGCCATGATCTCGATCAGCCGGGGGATATCGCGAGAAGGTTTCATGCGCTGGATGTGGCAAGGCTGGGAGGCAGTCCACAAGGGCTTTCGGACGCCATCCCCAGCGGCTCGATTCGCATAAGACATATTATGGAATATTCGCTGCGACCTGCGAACGGCCTCCATACACAGTTGTGACGAGATATTCTCAATTTGAATCAAGTAGATCTCCGGATATCCTGAGACGAGACAGTGCCGCTAGACCGCGATCTTCATGCCGTCGAAAGCCGGCTGAACATGCTCCGGCAGGCTTGCCCGCAACGTCTCGTAGTCCAGGTCGGAATGCATGTTGGTCAGCACGGCCTGCCTGGCGCCGAGCCGCTCGATCCAGGCCAAGGCATCGCTCAGGCTGAAATGGCTGGGATGCGGCGTATGCCGCAAGGCGTCCACGATCCACAGATCGAGCCCGGACAGCGCCTCGATGCTCTGCAGCGGGATGTCGTTGAGGTCGGCCGAATATGCGACATTGTCAAAGCGGAAGCCCAAGGCCGGAATATCGCCGTGGTCGAGCAAAATCGGCAGCGCCGTGATCGGTCCGCCGGCGCCGTCGATGGTGATCGGCTGGCCGGGCACCAGCCGGTGCTCGTTGGCGATCGGCGGATATTCCGAACCCGGCGGCGTCATGAAGCAATAGCCGAAGCGCGCATGCAGCGCGCGTGAGGTCGGCTCATCGAGATACAGGTCCAAGCGCTTGCGGCGATGAATGAAAAGCGGCCGCAGGTCATCGATGCCATGGGTATGGTCGGCATGCTCATGCGTATACAAAACGGCGTCCAATGACGTGACGCCGGCGTCCAGCAGCTGCTCGCGCAGGTCCGGCCCGGTATCGACCAGAATGCTGGTTTTACCTCCGCTTGCGTTGCGGCGTTCAACCAGAATCGAGCAGCGCCGGCGGCGGTTCTTCGGGTTCTTGGGGTCGCAGGCGCCCCAGCCCAAAGCCGGCCTTGGGACGCCGCCGGACGAGCCGCAGCCGAGGATGGTGATCTCAAGACTCATGCGGGCTTTGGCACCTTGGAAAACAGCCGGAAGAAGTTCTCTGTCGTCTGTTCGGCGATCTGTTCCAGCGAAACACTGCGCGTTTCGGCCAGAACTTTGGCTGTTTCCACGACGAAGGAAGGTTCGTTGCGTTTGCCGCGCATCTTGCCCGGCGCGAGGTATGGCGCGTCGGTTTCGACCAGGATGCGGTCGGCCGGCAGTTCGGCGGCGATGGCGCGCAGATCGTCCGACTTCTTGAACGTTAGAATGCCGGTGAAGGAGATGTACAAGCCAAGCTCGATGGCCTTCATCGCCAGCGCGCGACCGCCGGTGAAGCAATGCAGCACGGCAGGGAAGGCCCCCTTCCCCATTTCGTCTTCCAGGATGCGCCCCGTATCGTCATCGGCGTCGCGCGAGTGGATGACCAGCGGCAGTCCCGTCTCGCGCGCCGCCGCGATGTGGGCGCGAAAACCCTGCGCCTGCGCCTCGCGCGGGGAGTTGTCATAGAAATAGTCGAGCCCGGCTTCGCCGATGGCGACAACCTTGTCGTTTTTCGTGAGCGCCGCGAGATCGGCGGCGGACACATCCAGCTCTTCATGCGCATGATGCGGATGCGTGCCGACCGAACAGAACACGTCCTCGAAGCGATGGGCGATGGCAAGCAAGCCATCGAGCCGGCGCACGCGGGTCGAGATCGTCACCATGCGGCGGACGTCGGCCGCGCGCGCGCGCGCCACCACGGCATCGAGTTCGTTCGCAAAATCCGGGAAGTCGAGATGACAATGGCTGTCGACGAGCATGGTCTCAGGCCGGGGCTTTGTCCGGCTCCACATAACGCGGAAAGACCGGGCTCGGCGCCGGGATCGTGACGCCGGCCGCGAGCCGCGCCATGCCGCCGAGCGTGGCGAAGCTGCGCGCATCGTCCGGCACCGCGAGGAGGTCGAGCAGCTTTTTTGCCGAATTCGGCATGAAGGGCTGCGCCAGGATGGCAATCTGGCGGATCACTTCGGCCGTGACATAGAGCACCGTACCTTGCCGCACGGGATCGGTCTTGGCCAAGGCCCAGGGCGCCTCGCCGGCGAAATAGCGGTTGGCGTCGGCAACGACGGCCCAGACCCCGTTCAGCACATGATGCAGCGCCTGTGTCTTCATGACCTCGCGCGCGGCGGCCAGCATGCCGTCGGCCGCGGCCAGAATGGTCCTGTCGTTCTCCGAGAAGGCGCCCGGCGCTGGCAATTTGCCGCCGAACTGCTTGGCGATCATGGACAGCGAGCGCTGCGCCAGATTGCCGAGATCGTTGGCGAGGTCGGCATTGATGCGCTGGACGATCGCCTCGTGGCTGTAATTGCCGTCCTGGCCGAACGGAATCTCGCGCAACAGAAAATAGCGCAGCTGATCGACCCCATATTCGTCGGCCATGCCGAACGGATCGACGACATTGCCGACCGACTTCGACATTTTCTCGCCGCGGTTGAACAGAAAGCCGTGGCTGAAGATGCGGCGCGGCACGGCGATGCCGGCCGACATCAGGAAGGCCGGCCAGTAGACGGCGTGAAAACGCACGATGTCCTTGCCGATGACATGGAGATTGGCCGGCCAGTAGCGCTTGAACATGGCGCCGTCGGTGTCGGGAAATCCCACCGCGGTGATGTAGTTCGTGAGCGCGTCGACCCACACATACATGATGTGCTTGTCGTTGCCGGGCACCTTGATGCCCCAGTCGAAGGTGGTGCGCGAGATCGACAGATCCTGCAGCCCGCCGCGCACGAAGCTCGCGACTTCGTTCAGGCGCTCCTTCGGCAGCACGAAGTCGGGATGCGTCTTGTAGAGGTTCAGCAGCTTGTCCTGGTAGGCGGACAGCTTGAAGAAATAGCTCTCCTCCTCCACCCACTCGACCGGCGTGCCGGTCTTGCTGGAGAGCCGCACGCCATGCTCGTTCACGTGCGTCTCGTCCTCGGCGTAATAGGCCTCGTCGCGCACCGAGTACCAGCCGGCATATTTCGACAGGTAGATGTCGCCGTTCTTCTCCATGCGCCGCCAAATCGCCATCGAGGATTTGTGGTGACGGTCTTCCGTGGTGCGGATGAAATCGTCGTTCGAACAGTTCATCCGTGCGACCATCTCGCGAAACTGCTGCGAGTTGCGATCGACCAGTTCGCGTGCAGTCAGGCCTTCCTTGACCGCAGTCTGCTGGATTTTCTGGCCGTGTTCGTCGGTGCCGGTCAGGAAGAAAACATCATAGCCGTCGAGCCGCATGAACCGCGCGATCGCGTCGGTGGCGATGGCCTCGTAGGCGTGGCCGATATGCGGAACGCCGTTCGGGTAGGAAATGGCCGTCGTGATGTAGTAGCGACGCTGTGAAGTCTCCGTCTTGGAAGGCTTGGTCGCAGCCGACTTGGCCTTGCGCGGCTTTGCCTGGGCGGACTTTGACTTGGTGGGCTTTGATTCGGCGGCCTTCGATTTGGCCACGCCACTCCCGGTTTTCGGCTTGACGGATTTCTTGGTCACCTTTTTGGCTGTGCGTCCGCGCATAGCCCTTTTCGCGACGGCCTTCTTCCTCGCCCTTTTCTTGGCCGGCGCGGCCTTGCTGCCCCTCTTCAGCTTCGTCTTCTTGCTTTTCGATTTTGTTTTCTTGGCCATGGCGGACACGTTCAAACGGGCTTCGAGACGCTCAAGACATCAATGGCCGGGCGAACCCGGCCAATCAGTGTCTGCAACAGCTATCAGCCGCGCGTGGCCTCGGCAAGCAGCCCGAAAGTCTGGAAAATCAGGGGCTTTCGGTCGAGATTATAGACCGCAACATCGCGCGCGGCGCGATTGATCTCCTCGGCTGCATTGGCGATGCGCGCCATCCGGGCGCGGTCGCTGGGGGCCGAGAGTTGGGCCGACAGCCAGCCATTGACGGCGTTGACGAGATTGTCGAGCACCCGCTGATCGGTGCCGCCGAGAGCGTCGCCGAGCGCGTGCAAAGCCTGCGGATTGAGTGCGGGCAATTGACCGAGCAACGCCATGACCTGCCGATGCAGCGCCAGCGTCTCGCCATCGAGAAACGAGAGCGCGCGCGCCACGCTGCCTTCGGCGAGTTGCGCTGCGATGCCAATGTCATCGTCGTGCCGATCTCGATTCAGCGCAATCGCAGCCGCCGCGACCACGTCCTCCTCCGACAGCGGACGTAATGTCAGCCGGCGGCAGCGCGAGCGCAGCGTAGCACGGACACTTCCGGGCGCATGGCTGATCAGGAACAGCAGCGAACGCAGCGG
>Ga0209172_10002125_pt1 | contig 36937 bp, 37 predicted proteins | sample LarsenN4metaG_FD_184113 | JGI IMG/M metagenome (GOLD analysis project Ga0209172, IMG submission 184113) | Hot spring sediment bacterial and archeal communities from British Columbia, Canada, to study Microbial Dark Matter (Phase II) - Larsen... ... | reverse complement strand
AAGAAACGGCAAATTCGGCTGTGTGAATGATAAACCTGAAGCGGGGATACGATGATGTTTTATGTCTGGTGGGATATGCTTGTGATGCGGATGGGTGCTGGCCAAAGTTGGGTCCTGTGGGTGTTCGTGCGAGTCGTACCAATAGAGCTCTTCGTCGCCTTGCCAAACTTCATAGCCATAGCCCAGAATTTCCTCGAAGGCAAAGTCAAGGCGCTCGCGCACGAACAGGCGAATGTCCTTTTCAAAAAGCAGCTCGCCAACTAAAATACCCGCGGTTCGACCTTGCCGCTTAAGAACAAGCGTCGAGACTTTGATGGCCGGAAAAGTTTGTTGGAGTGTGTAAACAAACTCTTCATAAGCTCGAACGGAAGTGAGCGGATTGTTCATGTGGCTTCTGCTAGGGCAACGAGCCTTTCATCCGTTAGCTCTTCCTTCAGCGGCAAGCGGCGAAGCGATGGAGCCAGCAATTCTCGATAAGCTTTTTCTCGGCGCAATTTTATTTCGTACAGTCCGGCCCAGTCGATGAAATCCCAGTTCTCTTCCAGCTTGCCGGCACGATAGAGCTTGATAAAGTATGGCGTCAGGACTTTATAAGTTTTTTCGTAGTTGAGGATGAGCGGCTCAATCGCTTGCAAATCTTCAAGAACAGCATCGAGTGTCAAAGGTTCAGCCATGATCGTTTCTCCGTAAAATATTCGACTAAAATATATGAAATCTCAGGCAATAAATCAATACCACAAATAATTTTGTCCTACATCAAAAAGTTTTTTGCCCATTCTTTCGCCCTTTCAGACTTTGCCTCATTGGATAATCACATCTTTTTTCATTCACTTGACAACGTCAAATCAGCTTGGTCAAAATCTTTTGTCCGGAAGACCTGCGGAAGATTTTGGGAAGAGGTGATCCTTATCTTATCACGGCACAAACAAGGATAAGAAGTAGCGCAGGCTTCCAGCCTGCTGCGGCATGGCAAATGAAGGCAAGCTGAAAACCGCAGCCCTTAGGCGGCCCAGCGGATTAACGCCAACGGAAAAAAACAAAAAGGCTTTATCCACAGGTCTTCATTTATCCGCTATATTGATAAGAAACTTTTGGAATTTTTTTCGAGAGTTTGATTCTCTAATTCGCCCAACGCGGACAAGCTGCAACCGAAGTTTACCACTAAGACACAAAGGCACTAAGTTTTTTTCTTGGTGTCTTCGTGTCTTGGTGGTCAGAAAATCTTTGCTTTTTTTGCAACGATTCAACTTGTAACAGACTACGCGCATGATCACCCCAGCGGCAACAATCGACCTCTTCAATGGCGTCAATTTCGCTCAGTTCATCGACAGCATTGACGCCATCAAGGCCAATCCGGCTTTAGCGCGCCTAACCCTGCGCGCCGAGGTGGAATGGAGCAACGGCGCTCAGGTTCGGACAAAAATTCATCGTTCTGGCAACGACGCGCAGGCAATCGCTCAACTCATCTCTTTTGAAAACGGTGAGCGCTCTGCACCGCTTGACGACAAGACGGTTGCAAATGCCATGGAGATCATACTGGCCGGTTTAGGCTCATGCCTGGTTATGAGCTTCGTCTACCACGCCACGCAACGAGGCTTCCGCGTGGATGAGCTGGGCTTGCGCCTCGAAGCCGAAATCGATCTGCGCGGCTTTTTGGGATTGTCACCTCAGGTTCGTCCAGGCTATCAAATTGTCCGTCTCGCCGCACAGGTCAAATGTGATGCCCCCAGCCAGGCGCTGGAAAAGCTGTGGGAACATGTTCAAAAAATCTCACCGGTGCTGGACATCATCCGCAATCCGGTGCCGGTGACGATTGATCTGCAAGATTAGACAAGAAATAAACGTGTCTTCTCAGAATCTGGGGGACGGAGTGCAAAACTTCAGTTTTGCTGGCAATGCTAAAGCATCGCACTCCGACGTTCCACCAAATTTTGAGCACATACAAATAAACTATGGATGATAACGTTCATGAACAAACTGAGCTCGAATCATATCGACACTCAGGCGAGGGACATGGGTTTGGACCTCGAGGAGCTGCGCCATGCCATTCAAGAAGAGTACGCGACGGTGGCGCTTGATCCTGGCCGCGGTTTTCACTTCCACACCGGCCGGCCACTGGCCCGCATGCTGAGCTATCTGGACGACTGGTTGGAGGGCATTCCCGAAGCCTCCATCGAGTCCTTTGCCGGAACCGGCAATCCTTTTAGTCTGGGCAAGCTTTATCGCGGTGAGCGTGTCGTTGATGTAGGCTGCGGTGCTGGCATTGACAGTTTGATCGCAGCGAAAATGGTCGGACCAAATGGCCAAGTGATCGGCATCGATATGACCCCGGCGATGCTGGATAAAGCCGGACACGCGGCCGCTCAGGCAGGCATAACCAACGTGGAATTTCGACAAGGCTACGCCGAATCCTTGCCGGTGACCGACAGTTGGGCCGATGTTGTCATCTCCAATGGCGTGCTCAATCTCATGCCGGACAAATCCGCCGCGCTGCGAGAGATGGCGCGTGTGCTGAAGCCAACCGGCCGCCTGCAGATCGGCGACATTCTGGTGCAGAAACCCGTGCCCGAAAGCGCCAAACGCAAGATCGATTTGTGGACCGGCTGAATTGCCGGTGCTCTGCTGGAAGCAGAGTTGCAAGTCGCAGTCGTGTCCGCAGGCTTTGTCGATTTCGAGATCACCTGGCGGGCGGACGTGTTCAGCGGCGCGCCGCAATCGAGCAGCGCCGCCAAATTCGGCACGCTCGGGATTAATTTCCGCGCGCGCAAACCCCGCGATGAAGCCGAGTGGATGGAAGCGCTGGCAGCGTTGAGTTGTAATGTGAAAGGTGAAATATAAAACGTAATCTTAAGGAGGTATGCCATGGCGACCATTCTTTATCTCAGCACCTATGGCTCCGATGATCCCACCCGCGCCACGCTTCCCTTCGTTGCAGCTTTGGGTGCGGTGGAAGCGGGCCATAAGACGCAAATCTTGCTCGCTGGCGAGGCGGTTTACCTGATGAAGAGCTACATCGTCGAGCACATGCATGGCGTCGGTTGGCCGCCGCTCAAAGAGCTCTTCCAAAAGGCGATTGACAACGGCATCCCCTTCTATGTCTGAGGCGGCTGCAGCAAGGCCCGTGGGGTCTCCGACGATGATTTGAAAGGCAAGAATGCGCAGTTCATCACGCCGAAAATTTGGGCAGAGCTGACCGTGGCTGCCGACCGTGTTGTAAGCGCATAAAAGCGCATGGTTGTGACCGGCTTTGTTGGCAATCGCTTTGGCAGATAGCGCAATAAATCCGTAACGCGACTTTCAAGTCGCAACTAAAACAAGCCAAGCTGAAGCTTGCGCTACAAATCTTCGCGGTCATGCTAGTTTGTGCGGAGTAATACTATAACCAAGGTGCGATCGTATTATCAAGTAGAAACCTAAAAATGGAGAGGTTATGAACTGCTATCGTTCTCTCACTGTTTTGCTGATTGCGGTTGCCATTATTTTGCCTGGCTGCTCGCAAAAGCAAGCAGACAATCACGCCGCGCCAACCCCGACGGGCGCAGCCAGCCTCAATGAAAAGATCAGCGTCAAAACCGTTGAAGGCGAGGCCTCCGGCTTTGATTGCGCCGTGGTGGAAGTGCTCTGTCCGAGCACACATCGCGCCGCCGATTTTACCACCGGCATCTTCACCGCCGACAAGAAATTTTATTTCGTGGTAAATATTCCCCAGAGTTTCATGACGCAATACTTTCTCGAAAAGCTCTCCGTCACCGGAAAGATTTATCATCCCTACGACGATGCCCTCGAGCCGGAGCAAATTCATCTGCTGAAAAACGACGAGAAAAAACTGGTGTATGAATCGGGATACTTTTTCGATCCGCATGGCCACAAAGCCATGTTCAACCAGGGCCGGGTCGTCGACGGCGTTTGGGTGTGCGATCAGTGCGCTGGAGCAGAATAAATCGTTATCTTACTCTTTCTCGTACTCATACTCTTACTCGCTTTTCGGTATTCTCAGCAGCAAATGAACGCGTGAGTAGGAGTAGGAGTTGGAGTAAGAGTAAGAGTAAGAGTATGAGTATGAGTATGAGTTTTACACATCATCTAACCATTTCGAAAGGAGCATCACCATGTTGACAAAACGGTTCTTCGCGCGGATTTTCCTTCCGCTCACTGCTGCTCTTGTGCTGTGGAATACAACGCCCACCTTCGCGCAGGAGCATCCCCAAGCAAAATCGCTCTACGACCGGCTCGGTGGCGTGTATGCGATTGCGAGTGTGGTGGATGATTTTATCGAGCGCCTGTTAGTCAACGACGTTCTGAACGCCAATCCCAGAATTAAAGAAGCCCGTGACCGCGTGCCCAAGGCCGGATTGAAATACCGCGTCACCTCGTTGGTGTGCCAGGTTACCGGCGGGCCGGAAAAATATGACGGTCGCTCGATGAAAGATGCCCATGCGCACCTCTACATCACGGAAAAACAGTGGCAGGCGATGGTCGCCGACTTCAAAGTAACCCTGAACAAGTTCAAGGTTCCAGCCAAGGAGCAAGGTGAGCTGATTGCCATTGTGGAGAGCACGAAGAAAGACATCGTCGTGGCCTCAGCAGCAACAAAGTAAAAGCAGGCAAAGCCGGACTTGCACAAACCAAATTTCCAAATTCAAAAAAATATTTCATGTGCAAGTCCGGTATCATTCAAACAAATAACGCGCGTATAATGCTCCGAATTGTCGCCCGGCTCACCCTCGCGCGCGTCGTGCCCCCTTGCGTCCTTCCCTGGTTTGCCCATCCCATTCTTTGTTGCCACAGAAATTTTTCTTGACTTTCTCGTAAATTATTCTATTATTCAATTAAGCAATTGAATAATAGAACTCGACAACCATCGGCCATGCGAGGAAGAGAATTCAAGGATTTCGTCTTTCAGGAAATCGCCGCCGTTGCGCAGGCATTTTCAAGTCCAAAGCGGCTTGAAATGATCGACGTTTTGGCCCAAAGTGAGCGCAGTGTCGAAGCACTCGCTCGGGAAGTATCGATGACCATCGCCAATACCTCCCGGCACCTGCAGGTATTAAAGAACGCCGGAATCGTCAGGAGCCGTAAGGAGGGGGTAAGTGTCATCTATGCCATCGCGGATGAGAATGTGCTGGCCGGTTGGAAAGCTTTGCAGACGCTCGCCGAGAAAAGAAGAGCAGAAATCAAAGCGGTGGCCAAATCTTTCTTTGCGGAGCGGGGTGATATCGAGCCTATTGCGATCGAAGAACTCCAACGTCGTCTCAACAACAAAGAAATCGTTTTACTCGACGTCCGGCCGGTTGAAGAATATGCAAACGGCCATCTGCCAGGCGCCGTATCAATGCCTCTTGCCGAGCTGAAACGCGGCCTTGACAAGCTTTCGAAGCGCCGCGAAATTGTGGCCTATTGCCGTGGCCGCTATTGTGTGCTTGCCGCGGAAGCGGTAGCCATATTGAAAAAGGCCGGTTATCAAGTGTTGCGTTTGGAAGAAGGAATCTATGAGTGGAAGCAGGCGGGACTGCTGGTTGAAAAGGGAAATGGACGAATGCTGAATAAAAAAGAAATGAAAACGCGGAGGTAAATGCACGTGGGCAATCTTCTGATCAATTTCATGTTGGGGCTGCCAGTCGGTATCGCCTTTGGCTACGCTTCGCAGCGCGGCAGCTTATGAATGAATTCCGGTTTTCGCAACCTCCTGGTCAGGAGAGAACCAACTCGGTTCAAAGCTTATTTTCTGGCGATTGCCGTGCAGATGCTGATTCTGCCGCTCTTGCAACTATTGGGCATCGTCAAATTCACCATACCCGCATTCTATCCATTGGGCGCAACGCTGGGTGGATTTCTTTTCGGTCTCGCCATGAACTGGGGTGGCGGCTGTGCTGCCGGTGTCTGGTACAAGCTCGGAGGCGGCAGCATCGGTGCATTCGTTGCGATCATCGGGTTGATTGTCGGATACTTCGCTACAGAAACCGGCGCTTTGAAAGTTGTTCGTATTTTTATTCAATCTTTTGGCAACAGCGAAACAGTGCACACGATGACATTGCCAAACCTCTTCAATCTGCCTCTTTGGTGGATGAGCGTGCCGCTGGCAATCGTTCTTCTGTTCTTCTTGTTAAAAGATTCGCCCATCAAACCAGAGCAGGGCTGGTACTGGCGAAGAACGGGAATATGGGTTGGCCTTATAGGTGTCATGGCATGGATCGCCTCTTCACTCGCCGGTCGATTTTTTGGCATGGCGGTTATGCCAGGCAGCAAAGCCATGTTTGATCTCTTGACTCTTGGCAAACTTAATGCTTTGAGCTGGGATTTCTTTTTTGTCTTGGGCATTTCTCTCGGCGGTTTCTTATCCGTTTCCCTACATGGCAAATTTTCCTGGTCGAATATAACCGGCGCCGCCATCTGGAAACTGCTTGCCGGTGGATTGGTGCTGGGGTTCTCCGCTTCACTCGCTGGAGGTTGCACCGTTGGGCACGGTCTTGCCGGTATCCCTGTGCTTTCGCTCGGCAGCATCACTTTCACAGTGTTTGCGATTCTGGGCGCCTGGGCGGGTGTCATCATGCAAAAGAAAAAATGAAATACGTTTTACGCAAGGAGTGATTATGTCATACGACATTCTTGCCATCTCCGCGCATCCGGACGACATCGAAGTGGCGATGGGCGGAACGGCAGCGAAGCTGACTGAACAAGGACATCGTTTTCTCATTGTCGATCTCTGTGAGGGAGAACCGGCACGGCACGCCGCGCCTGGTGAACGAAGAAAGCAGGCGGATCGGGCAGCCGAAATTTTGGGTGTGGATCGCGTGATACTTAACCTGCATGATCGCTTCATTGTCGATTCCATCGCAACACGCTTGCAAGTTGCGAAGCTGATTCGCCAGCATCAGCCGAAATGGGTTTTCGCGACCACCGATTGCGGCGTGCATCCCGATCATAAGGCCATTCGTGACATCACCGATGGCGCCATCTTTTATGCGCGGCTTCCGAAGTGGGAAGAAATTCCAGGCGGAGAGATTCTTGCTGATTCGGAACCATGGGAAATCGACCGGCTTTTTTTTTATTACTGAAGAATGGAACCAAGCTGGAATCGGTTCGATTTCGCGATAGAGGTCAGCAAAGTTTACGAAAAGAAACAGCGGGCCATGGCCGCTTATGAGTCAGTGTTTTCAGGACAACAGGCGCAAATGCTGCAGCGGGTTGAAAATGCCGACGGCTATTTTGGAGGATTGGTGGGCGTGGAGTATGCAGAGATCTTTCGTTGCCGCAGCCCGGTTTTAATAAATGATTTGTCCGCATTGGGCAAAGCGAGATTTGGATAAGGAGAAATGATGATGAAAACAATTGTAATTCTCGGCGGTGGAATCGGTGGTTTGGTTACTGCCAACGAGCTGCGGCGACATCTGCCACGTGAGCATCGCATCGTGCTGGTGGAGAAGAACACCCAACACGCGTTTGCGCCCTCGTTCCTTTGGCTGATGACCGGTGATCGCAAGCCGGAACAGATCACGCGTCCGGTTCGAGAGTTGGTGAGGTCCGGCGTGGAAATTGTTCATGCCGAAGCGCATGCAATTGATTTGGCAAAACGGCAAATCGAAACCAGCGCGCAATCGCTGACCTACGATTATTTGATTATTGCTCTCGGCGCCGAGCTGGCTCCGGACACGATCCCCGGTCTCAGCGAGGCGGCGCACACCTACTACACGTTCGAGGGCACGATGAAGTTACGAGATGCACTCACTTCGTTCACTGGCGGAATGATCGCGCTGGTGGTGTCTTCCATGCCCTATAAATGCCCCGGCGCGCCTCACGAAGGCGCGATGCTCATCGCCGACTTCTTCAGAAAACGCGGCCTGCGCGAGAAGGTGGATATTGAGATGTTCACGCCCGAGCCGCAGCCGATGCCGGTGGCCGGGCCTGCGCTTGGCGAGATGATCAAGCAGATGTTGCAATCCAAGCAGATTGCTTTTCATTCATTGCATAAACTGATGGCGGTGAATCCGCAAACGCGTGAGCTTTCTTTTGATGGAAAAGCGCCGGTCAAATATGACTTGCTCGTTGCCATTCCCCCACATCGTGCGCCATCGCTCGTTCGCGAAGCTGGCCTCGCCAATGAAGCGGGCTGGATACCCGTTGATCGTGCCACATTGGTGACCAAGCATGAGAATGTTTATGCCATCGGCGACATCACAGCGATTTCCCTTCCCGGTCGCTGGAAACCGGAGGTGCCGATGATGTTGCCCAAGGCCGGGGTGTTTGCGCATAATCATGCCGAGGTGGTTGCGCGTCGCATCGCGGCAGAGATCAACGGCAGGACATCGAAAGAAGAATTCTGCGGCGACGGCTATTGTATGTTGGAAGCCGGAGAAGATTTGGCCGGTTTCGCCTACGGCAATTTCTTTGCGGAGCCCTCGCCTCAGGTTACATTGCACAAAATGGGGAAGGCCTGGCACCTCGGCAAAGTGCTTTTTGAAAAATGGTGGCTGGCGCCCTTCGGCCTGCGGCGCGAGTTGTTGCGGCAAGCGCTGCGCTGGGGCGGCAAGGCCAAAGGCATACCTGTTACCGTGTGACATTGAATAAGGTTTTCACATTTTGATGTTAATCGCGTCGAAACTGTCAAAGAATTTCTGAAATCGAAAAGGAACAGAAATATGAACATTTCGAACTTGGTGCTGCGAATGTTTTGTTACTGCATTCTGTTATGGAACATCGCAGTCAATCAAGCTTCGGCACAAAGTCTACCGACTCAAACCTCCACACTTTTCAGCGGCTCGGGAAATTGTGCCACTTGTCACGCCCCAGGCTTTCCCAACACCAATGCACTCAAAGGGCCAAACGGCGAGGACATTTCTCCCGTCACCTTGTGGCGTTCGACGATGATGGCCAACGCGGCGAAAGATCCATTTTGGCAGGCGAAGGTCACTGCTGAAGTCGCAGCCAATCCGCATTTGCAAAGCATTATCGAAGATAAATGCACCACCTGTCACGCGCCATTGGGTCGAACCGAAGCGGTCTTCAACGGCGCAGCGGCTTATTCGTTGCAGCAAGCCCAAGCCGACCCGCTCGCACGCGACGGTGTGAGCTGCACCGCCTGCCATCAAATCAAGAATGTGAATCTCGGCGCCCAAGAGAGCTTTTCCGGAAAATATGTCATCGAAAACGATCGCATTATTTATGGGCCATTTCAAAATCCGTTCACCCAACCCATGCGGATGTTTGTGAACTACACGCCAACATTTTCCGCGCATGTTCATAAATCAGAGCTATGCGCAACCTGCCACACTTTGTTTACACCTTACGTGGACAACAATGGCAACATTGTTGGCGAAGCGCCGGAACAAGTGCCTTACTTGGAGTGGAAGAACAGCGACTACCCGACAAAAAATATTCAATGCCAAACCTGCCACATGCCGGAGAGCGGCAACGCGGTGGTGATTGCCAATTTTCCAATGATGTTAAGCGCCCGCTCGCCATTCGCAAAACATTATTTCGTTGGCGCGAATGTTTTCATGTTGCGCCTGCTCAAAAAACATGGCGCAGAGATTGGCGTGACCGCCACCGCAGCGCAATTCGACAGCACCATCGCGCGCACCTTGCGCATTCTGCAAAAGGAAACCGCCAAGCTTTCGGTAAATTATCGTTGGCGAAACGATAGCCTTGAAGTCAAGATCGCGGTTGCAAACAAGTCTGGCCACAAATTCCCGACCGCTTACCCGAGTCGTCGCGCTTGGATATATTTGCAAGTGCGCAATCTCAATGAACAAAGCGTTTTTCAGTCCGGCGCTTGGGAGGCTCAGACCGGCGAAATTAACGGACTGGATTCTCCGTATGAGCCGCATCATGATGTCATCACCAGCGAAGGCCAAGTGCAAGTTTACGAACCGGTCATGAAAGATGTGGACGGAAACGTCAATTACACGCTGCTGCGCGCTGCCGGATATTTGAAGGACAATCGCCTCCCTCCGGCCGGTTTCACCACCGCACATCCGGATTACCAGTTTGCCGCCATTGAAGGCCAAGCCGCGCAAGATGACAATTTCAACCGCAGCGGCGCAACACAGGGCACGGGCACCGATACCTTGACTTTCCGAATTGGCGGATTGAATGCTGCCCTTTCTCATAACGTCGAAATCAAATTGCTTTATCAAAGTCTTGCGCCTCGTTTCGCGGAAAATCTCTTTCAATACAACACGGCGGAGGTGCGGAAATTCAAAGGCTATTACGCTCAGGCCGACAAATCACCTGTTACGATTGATTCGATGAAGCTGGTGGTGACGACCACCGGAATTCAAGAGCAAGCGCCACGCGTTCCCGATTCGCCGTTTCTGGTTCGCATCTATCCGAACCCATTCAATCCGGCAACAACGATTCGTTTGCAGCTTCATCGCGCCGGACAGATTGAGATTACGATCTACAATCTCTTGGGTGAAAAAGTCTTTGCACGTGAGAACAAACTTATGCAAGCTGGTGTACATGAAATCCGCTGGGATGGCAAATCGCAAGATGGCCAGTTGATGCCTGGCGGTGAATATCTTGTGCGAGCGAAATTTGTCGAAGAAAACAGCAAGTTTGTTCACACACGCTCCACGAAAATTCTTCTTCTGAGGTAAACAATGAGTGGCACAAAACCTGTAACCCGAGTCGAATGGCGCGTGCGCAATCTGAAGTGTGAAAACGAAGCGGCGCTGCATGGCTGCAAGTTGCGGCTGCGGCCAGTGTTGATGACAGCGCTTGTGGCGAGGCGAGGCCTCATTCCGCTGGCGCTCAACTTGGGCACGAAGACAATGCGAATTCCAATTCAAGTCTCATAAGAAAAATTACGATCGAACATTTTGGAGACCGTTATGCGCAGAGCTTCTCTTGTCGAGTTTTCTGTCAATCACCCCAAGTTAATCGTATCACTGGCGATCATGTTCACCGTTGCATTTGCAACGCAATTCCCGAAAATGACGACCGATACGAATCCCAAAAACATGCTTCCCGAGACCTCGGAGGTGAGAGTCTGGAATGACGAAGTGGAGAAGACCTTCAGCCTCTATGAGGACATGATCGTCGTCGGCATCGTCAATGAAAACGGGATTCTGAATAAAGAGAGTCTGGGGAAGATCATCCGCATAACTGATGAGATTCTCAAAATCAGCGGTGTGGCGGCGCGGGACGTCAATAGTTTCCCAACCATTACCAATGTCTCTGCAGAGGCCGGGGTTTTGAAAGTCGCGCCACTCATGACCGAGGCGCCACAGACCGGCGAAGAGATCGATGCGCTGCGGAAGATGCTCTTTGCAAATCCGCTTTTTGTGAACCGCATCATCTCACAGGATGGAAAGACCACGGCCATTTATGTTCCGCTGGAAAAAGGCGCCAATGGCAAAGAGATCGCAGACCGGTTGCGGGAGATCGTCAAGAGAGAAGGCGGCCCCGAGAACTACTACATCGCCGGTGACCCCGTGGCAAGGGATACCTTTGGGGCCGACATGTTCAAGCTCATGGCTATTTTCTCTCCGATATCAGGAATGATCATGTTCATCGCCATCTATCTGATGTTCCGAAATCTCTCGTTATCGGTCTCGATGATGATGGTGGCGATGATCAGCATCACCTGGTCGATGGGATTGCTGGTCGGCCTGGGCTTCCCGATCCACATCATGAGCTCCATGAGTCCCGTATTTCTCATGGCAATCGCCACGGACAGCATTCACATCTTCAACGAATACTATTTTCGCTATCGGGAGAGGAAAAACAAGAAGGTTGCCATCCTCGAGACCATGGAAGCGATAAGCCGTCCGGTTCGCTACACCGCGCTGGCGACGGCGGCAGGCTTTGCGGTTTTACTGCTCATGCAAATCATTCCAGTCAAGGTCTTCGGCGGTCTGGTGGCTTTCGGAACAATAGTTTTGAGACTTTTGAGCTTCAGCTTCATCCCCGCCATACTTACGTTTATAAAAGAAGAAAAGATAGAAAAAGCCGCGGCGAGGGAGGATATTGGACTGAGCCGGACCGCCCGACTCCTTAAAGCGCTGGGTGGTTTTGGCGCCCACAAGCCAAAGGCCACTGTCTTGGTGGGGCTCGCGCTGGTTATCGTCGCGATTATCGGAACCACAAAGATCAACATCAATAACAACATGGTAGAGTGGTTCAAATATGACAGCGAGGTGAGGACGGCAGACCGGGTGATGAATCAAGCCCTCGGCGGCACCTCGCTTGGTTACCTCGTGGCGATCGCCGAGCAGGCGGATTTCATTAAAACCCCCGAGGCGATGCGATACCTCGAATCTCTGCAGCGACATCTTGAAAAACTTTCCGTGGTGGGCAAAACCGTTTCTGTTGTCGACGTTGTAAAGCGAGTCAACAAAGTCTTGCATGACGATGATCCGCAATATGAGGTTGTGCCGAAGACACCAGAGGAAATCGGCCAGTATCTATTCATGTTTTCCATGTCTGCCAAACCCTCTGACTTGGACAATTTAGTTGATTACCCATTTCAGAAGGCCAATATATGGGTTCAGCTCAAGACCTGGGATGCGCAGGCGATGCGGGAGGTCATCAAGTCGGTGGATGAATTTCAGAAGACCAATCCCATCTCCCTGGAACTGAAACCTGGTTGCGGGCTTCGACGCTTCGCTCTATTTTTATAAGGGCTTCTTCCGGCAACCATGGATTATGCCGGATCACCCAACGATGCCGACAAAACTTACTCTCTTCTATCCCAGGCTTTCGGTTTATGGCGCAAGTTTGCAAGGGAGCGGTTTGGGCGGAGTTTTGAGTTTGGAAGCAGGTTATTATGATTCCAGACAGGACAGGAGCGGCGCGGACCCGCTGCTTCCAAACTCGCAGACGAGATTTTTGATCGGCTATCAGAGGCAGTTGTGGCAGGACTTTACTGTGGGCCTTCAGTATTATGGCGAATATATGCACGACTATTCTGCATACGAAAAAAATCTGCCTTCCGGATTTCCAAAAGAAGATAGACTGCATCAACTTGCCGTTATGCGACTCACGCAATTTTTGGTGCATCAAACGGTCAGGCTCTCATTCTTTTCCTTCTACAGCCCATCGGAGGGAGACTATCAGTTGAATCCGGAGATGAAGTATAATTTCTCAGATCATATCTGGACGGCGCTCGGAGCAAATGTGCTTGGCGGGGGCGAAAGCTGGAGCCAGTTCGGACAGCTTGACAAGAACGATAATGTCTACCTGCAATTGAGATATGAGTTTTGAAGTGGCCACAGATGCCTATGGAAATGTCTCACATCAGAAACCAAAGGAAGCGGGATCATGAAAATTCTCTTGCTTATCAATGATGCTCCGTATGGCACGGAGAAGGCGTACAATGCTTTGCGCCTGGGAATGGCTTTGCAGAAAGAGCATCCCGAGGTAGAAGTTCGCGTATTCCTGATGGCGGATGCGGTGAGCTGCGCCGTGCCGAATCAAAATACCCCCCAAGGTTACTACAATATTGAGCGCATGCTCAAGTCCATCCTTGCCAAAGGCGGCAAAGTGAAGGCCTGCGGCAGTTGTGTCGATGCTCGAGGCCTTCGCGATCTGAGATTACTCGAAGGCGTGGAAATCAGTAATATGAGCGCACTGGCACAGTGGTCTGTTGATAGTGACAAGGTTTTTACATTTTGACCGCGCTCGTGGCGATGCCCGGCGTCATTCCGATGTCTCGCCTTGCGGGAACGGTACCGGCGAAGAAGTGCAGCGCCCGCTCGCGACTGTCGTGATTGGCGGTTTGATGACTTCAACGCTGTTGACGCTGTTCATTTTGCCGGTGGTGTATCAGTGGATTGAATTACGGCAGAAAGCAAAAACCACCTGAAAAGTGGAATTGAACCTTTTGCAGAGATTCATTACGCAAGACGTAATTTTTTTTACGCCTTGCTTCTGCCACCCTGTCAGATGTATGTAAAAAAGGCCCTTAATTGCCATCTTGCTGAAAATCACTCTCAGCAACATAATCTCTTCATAAACATACAATAAACGTGTCACAATTTTTTTACTGACTGGTGGCACACCATTTGTATTTCTTTTTATTGCTTATACAAAAACTTGGTAAGTTGGAAGTTTTTTAATCCTGAATCCTATTTGTTGAATTTTCGATAAACGGCGGTCTGAATAAACACGAATGCTTTTTTAAGCTGGAGACTTTTAAATTATGGGTAAGATTATCGGCATTGATTTGGGAACCACCAACTCGTGCGTGGCGGTGATGGAAGGCGGCGAGCCGGTGGTGATTGCAAACTCGGAAGGCATGCGCACCACGCCTTCGGTGGTTGCTTTCACCAAGACCGGCGAGCGCCTTGTGGGTCAAGTTGCCAAACGGCAAGCCATCACCAATCCCAGAAACACGGTCTACTCGATCAAGCGTTTTATGGGCCGCCGCATGGGTGAAGTCACCCGCGAGCGCGGCACGGTGCCGTATGAAGTGGTGGCGACGAAAAACGACCTCGCCGTCGTGCGCATCGGCGACAAGGAATATACGCCGCAGGAAATCTCCGCGATGATTCTGCAAAAGATGAAACAAACCGCGGAAGATTATCTCGGCGAGAAAGTCACCGACGCGGTGATCACGGTGCCGGCTTATTTTAACGACAGCCAGCGCCAGTCGACCAAAGAGGCGGGCGAAATCGCCGGCCTCAAAGTGCGCCGTATCATCAACGAGCCGACGGCGGCGTCGCTGGCCTACGGTTTGGACAAAAAGAAAGACGAGAAAATCGCGGTATTCGATCTCGGCGGCGGCACGTTCGACATTAGCATTCTCGAGATCGGCGACGGCGTTTTTGAAGTGAAAGCGACCAACGGTGACACGCACCTCGGCGGTGACGATTTCGATCAGCGCATTATGGACTGGCTCGTGGCCGAGTTCAAGCGGCAGGAAGGCGTCGATCTGGCCAAAGATCCGATGGCGGTACAACGCTTGAAAGAAGCCGCAGAAAAGGCCAAGTGTGAGCTGTCAACCGTAATGCAGACCGATATTAATCTACCCTTCATTACGGCGACCGACACCGGCCCCAAGCATTTGCAAATAACGCTTTCACGTGCCAAGTTCGAGCAACTCTGCGACGATCTGTTCGAGCGCACGATTCCACCGTGTGAAGCGGCGCTGCGCGACGCCAGCATGACGGCGGCTGACATCGACGAAGTTGTTCTCGTCGGCGGTGCGACGCGCATGCCGCGCGTTCAAGAAATTGCCCGCCGCTTGTTCGGCAAAGAGCCGCACAAAGGCGTCAATCCGGACGAAGTTGTGGCCGTCGGTGCGGCCATTCAAGGCGGCGTGCTCGGTGGGGATGTGAAAGACGTGCTGCTTTTGGACGTCACTCCGCTGTCGCTCGGCATCGAAACGCTCGGCGGCATTACCACGCGCTTGATCGAGCGCAACACCACGATCCCGTGCAAACGCTCGGAAATTTTCTCGACGGCGGCGGACAGCCAGACGCAGGTTGAGATTCACGTTTTGCAGGGCGAGCGCGAAATGGCGGTTGACAACCGCACGCTGGGCCGTTTCATTCTCGACGGCATTCCACCGGCGCCGCGCGGCGTGCCGCAAATCGAAGTCACCTTCGACATCGACGCCAACGGCATTCTCAATGTCTCGGCCAAAGACAAGGCGACGAACAAGCAGCAATCGATTCGCATCGAGGCCTCGACCGGTTTGAGCAAGGAAGAAATTGCCAAAATGGAGCGCGACGCGCGCGATCATGCCGCCGAAGACAAGAAGAAACGCGAATTGGTCGAAGCGCGCAATCAGGCCGATCAGCTCGTCTATCAAACCGAGAAGAACATCAACGACATGGCCGACAAGCTCGAAGCGGACGAGAAGAGCCGCCTCGAAGCCGCGGTCAAGAAGATCAAGGGTGTGATGAATTCCGAGCGCGCCGACGAGATTCGCGCGGCCTGCGATGGGTTGAACAAGGAGTGGAACGCCATCTCCTCGAAGATGTACGAGCGTGCTGCCGCCGACGCCAAGAGCGCAGCCGGCCAGCCGACCAATGGCGGTCCGCAAAAAGGCAAAGTGCAGGAAGCCGACTTCGAAGTCGTTGAGGAAGACGCCAAAAACTGACGTGCTCCGTTGTTATAATAAATCGAAAAGCGAGGCGCATCCGCAGCAAGCGATGCCCTCGCTTTTTGTTTTCTATGAAACTTTTTAGCCAAAATTCTGTATGAATATGCAGTCCCTAAAGTAATTCAGGCAATATCCAGCCCTTCAGAGGAGGTTAGATTAAGATGATGAAAATTTCGAAATGGTCGCTTTTAACTCTTTGCTTTTTTTTGCTGGCTGCAGCCGCTTGTTCCAAAAAAGATTCGAATCACGCCGGCAAGAGCGGCAAAGCCGACTCCACCGGCACGAACGGTGTGGCAAAAAAGGAAGATAAAAATAAAGCGCCGGAATTGAAAGCCGTTCCCGTCGAGGTGACGACCATCGCCGCCGGCGAGATTTCATCTTACGTTTTGACCAACGCCTCGCTTGAAACCGAAGAGGCAGTGGACATATTTCCCCAAGTCACGGGAATCGTTGTCAAACTGCTCGCCGAGGAAGGGCGATACGTGAAAAAAGGTGACGTCTTGCTGGAAGTCGACGATCGTGAATATAAATTGAGGGAAGAAGCGGCGCGCGCCAATTATGATCGCCAGAAAAACAATTACGAGCGTTCCAAGAACATGTTTGACAAGAAGCTGCTCAGCGACAGTGAGTTCGAAGTGGCTAATTTCAGCTTGGAGCAGGCGCGCATCGAATGGGATCAGGCCAAGCTGACGTTGGACTATTGCAAAATCCAAACGCCGATTTCCGGCTTTGTCTCCGAACGCACGGTCAAGCTCGGCGATCGGCTGTTGACCTCGACGAAGGTTTATTCGATCGTGAATCCCGACCTGCTTTTGGCCAAAATTCATTTGACCGAAAAGGACGCGCTTCGCACCAGAGCCGGTCAACGCGCGGAGATTCTTTCCGAAGCGCTTCCCGAACATAAGTTTGCCGGCGAAGTCGACCGCGTGAGTCCGGTCGTCGATCCCTCCAGCGGCATGGTGCGCGTGACGATTCGCGTGGCCGATCGCCAGCGCCTCTTGAAGCCCGGCATGTTTGTGAACGTCCATCTGATTACCGACACGAAGCGCAACGCCGTTCTGATCCCCAAGAAAGCGGTCGTGTATGATGACAATCAGCAGTTTGTCTACGTGGTTCGCCAGGATACACTGGCCTTGAAAGTCCCCTTGAAACCAGGCTATGCCGATCGTGAGCGCATCGAAGCGCTCGGCGGCATCGATATTGGCGATACGATCATCGTCGTCGGACACAGCGGGATGAAGGACAGCACGAGAGTCAAGATCGCGGAGATGAAGATCTGATCTATGTGGATACCCCTATGATAAAAACTGCAATTTAATGCGTTTTATTTCGCCATGATTTTACACCATAACCAGCGCCAAAACCACCACCGAAAACGATTAAAAGTTCTATAATCTTGGTTAAAAGGTCTTTGTCTTTTGGCAAAAGAAAAACAATAATAAAAAGCAGGAATGCCAAAGCCAGAGAGACATAAATCACGTGAAACCATCTATTGGAACTTATCAATTTGTATTCATTCTCGTCATCTCGTCGAATATTTTCGAGGAACTGGGATGTGTGTTCAGGAGTGAATTTGTCGAAAAGAGGATGGTAAGGCTTGCCTCTGGAGATAGTTCGTGTCATCGCCAAAAAAACCTGCCGCATAGGTTCTGGCATCTTATTGATTGCCTTTGCCATTTCAGCATCGTCGATATGCTGCTCATCTGATGACAGGGCAGGTTGTTTTTCTTTTGCCTTGATTTTATCTTGGATTTCCGTCTTGGCTTCTCGAACAGAATCTTTATCGATGTTAGCTTTTTCTTCGTCAGACATTGAGTTCCTCCAAATAACGATTGAAGCTTCTTGTCAATTTATCGTTCCATCTTTTTTCTATATTTTTATTTTCAAGTACCTGTTCCAATTTATCTTCCATGTAAAGCATCATTGCGAATTCAATGAGCAGATTAAAAATTTCGTCGTAGTCATTCTCTATTGCACGATCAGAAATGTGCGAACGTTGCATGCTTGATTGGCGCTCCGTATAAATCTGGTTTTTTTCGGCCATTATTCACCTCGCATTGAAGGATAAAATAAAATTAAATTGTCGGTGTACAAAAGACTACTGATAAATTCAATCCAATTCTAATATAATTTTTCTTGAGGAAAAGTCAAGAGAAATTCCATTGTAATTATATTTATTCGGCAGAGTTGCAGAAATTTTGAATTAAAAATTACGAACGTTCGATTTAATAAAAGTGAGCAAAGCCAATGACCTCCGAAACAACTGAACAAAAACAAAGCACAAAAGATTTTTACAGTTTCACCACGACGCGGCCGGTGGCGATTTTTATGATCGTCATCGCTGTGTGCGTGTTCGGCATGGTTTCGTATGATCAGCTTGCCTTGAATTTGATGCCGGACATTTCCTACCCCTCGCTCACCGTGCGCACCGAGTATCCCGGCACCGCACCCGAAGAAGTGGAGACCACCATCTCCCGGCCCATCGAGCAGGAGTTGGGCGTCGTCAGCAATCTCGTCAGCATCAGCTCAATTTCCAAAGCCGGCTTTTCCGACATCATTCTCGAATTTACCTGGGACACGGACATGAGCGCGGCCGTGCAAGATGTGCGCGAGAAGCTCGACCAAGTTTTCCTGCCACCCGAAACCAAAAAGCCGTTGATTCTGCGCTACGATCCGACGCTCGATCCGATTTTGCGTTTGGGTTTGTACGGCGAAATGTCGTTGTTCGCGCAGCGCTACATCGCCGAAGAGGAAATCAAACGCGAGCTGGAAACGCTCGACGGCGTTGCCGCGGTGAAAGTGCGCGGCGGTTTGGAAGAGGAAATCCGCGTTGAATTGAACGAACGCCAACTGGTGCTGCTCGGCCTGAACATACAGGAAGTCAATCAACGCCTGGCGCAGGAAAACATCAACCTCGCCGGCGGCAATTTGAAGGAAGGACAAACCGAGTATCTCGTCCGCACGCTCAACGAGTTTCGCAACGAGAATGAAATTGAAAATCTCGTCATCGGCCGCCGGCAGGGTGTGGACATCCGGCTTAAAGATGTCGGCACGGTGACGCGCACCAACAAAGAGCGCGAGGTCATCACGCGCGTCAACGGCAAAGAGAGCGTCGAGATTGAAATTTACAAAGAAGCCGACGCGAATATCGTGACGGTGGCCGCCGCCGTCAAAGATAGAATTTTTGGCACCGCAGAGCAGCAAGCGTTCGTGGCCAATCTGAAAAAACGCGCAGCGGAACCGGCGCGACAAAACGGCGAGGCCAAACCGGCCGAGAAAAAAGACGCCAAAGATGGACAAGGGAAGGGCGATGCGGCGGCGGCGCAGGCCATGCTGATGAAACGCATGACCAATTTCATGGCCTATCAACTTCCGCCTAATACCGGCATCGAGCTGCTTTCCGACCAATCCACCTTCATTAAAAGCGCCGTCGATGAAGTGAAGGGCACGGCGATCATGGGCGGCATTCTGGCCATCGTCGTGCTGTACATTTTCCTGCGCCGCGTGTGGAATACGATCATCGTCGCCATTGCCATTCCGATTTCGGTCATCGCCACCTTCGGGCCGATGTTCATGTTCGACGTGACGATGAACATCATGTCGCTCGGCGGTTTGGCGCTCGGCATCGGCATGTTGGTGGACAATTCCATCGTGGTGTTGGAAAGCATTCATCGCTTGCGTGAAGAGGGGCACGACATCGTCACCGCTTGCGTCCGCGGCACCAGCATCGTCGGCGGCGCCGTGCTTGCTTCGACGCTAACGACGGTTGCCGTCTTCTTTCCGATCGTTTTCGTCAAGGGCATCGCCGGCCAAATTTTCGGCGACATGGCGTTGACCGTGGTCTTTTCACTGCTCGCCTCGCTGGCCGTCGCGCTCTTTGTCGTGCCGATGCTGGCTTCGCGCGGCATCAAAGATGAATATCTCGCCGACATTCGCGGCCGCTTTTCCGACCAACACATCTTGCGCCTTTCGATCATCGACGATTTCAAAAATTTCAAAGCGCGCCGCGAAGAGCAACACGCCTCCGTGCCTGGCTTTGTAGCAGGTGCCCTCGTGCGATTTGGCCGCGAGATCATTGTCAACTTGGTAGTGCTCCTTGGCGCCGCGCTGTTGTTCATTCTGAAAAGCGTTGCACTCTTGCTGGTTTTTGTGCCAACGCTGCTGCTCGGTTGGATTCCGTCATTGCGAAAGTACGACCGTTGGTTTGAATCATGGAGCGTGCAGCCCAATTTCAGATCTTTCACCGTTCACCAACGCGTATGGGACACGCTGTTGGTGTTCAAATCATACGAGATATTCGTTGCGGGTTGGCGCAGATTTGCGGCCGGCTTTAGAGAAGCAAAACTGCGGAAACGTGTAGTGCGCACCGCGCTCTCCCCGTTTTATCTGTTGTATTCAATTGTCCGTTTTATCGGCCATCATCTCTTCAGCACCGTGCTAAAAACTTCTCTGGCGATCATTTTCGGCCTTGCCTTTCTCAGTTCTATTGTGCTCTTGATTGTGGGCTTGCCGGTGGGGTTGATCTTTGCCGGTTTGCTGCTGGCCGCCAATCCGGTGTTGCATTGGTCATATCAAACCTACCCCAAGGCCATTCGCTGGTCACTGGCTAATCGCGGCTCGGTTATTGGCGTCTCAGCGGCATCTTTTGCCGTGTGTATTTTCTTGCTCATGCCGCGGCTGGGATTGGTGCTGATTCCGGAAGTGCATCAGGGCGAGTTCAACGTCGAGGCGCGCTTCCCAATTGGCACGCCGGTGGAGCTGACCGATGAAAAGCTGCAGCCGCTTGCCCAGATCGCGCTGCAGCACAACGACGTGCAGAAGATCGCCACCGCCGCCGGTGCCGAGCGCACGTCGCAATCTTCCTCGGACGAAGGCGAGCACACCGCGAAAGTGACGATCACGCTCAAAGGCGACGGTGATTTCGCGCGCCGCGAGGAGCAGCTCATCGCGCGTTTGCGCGACGAGTTTCGCAACGTTCCTGACGTCGAAACCAAAATTTCCCGGCCGGCGCTGTTCAGCTTCAAGACGCCGATCGAGATCGAGATCAAAGGCTACAATCTCGCCAAGCTCAAAGCGCTCAGCAAAGAGGCCGAGACGCGGATCGCGCAAATTCCCGGCTTGAAAGACGTGCGCTCCAATCTTCAAACCGGCAATCCCGAAGTGCAAATCGTTTACGACCGCGATCGCTTGTCGTACTACGGCTTGAACATCAATGACGTGGCCGCGATCGTGCGCAACAAAGTGCAGGGCATCGTCGCCACCGAGTTCCGCGAGGCCGACCGCCGCATCGACATTCGCGTGAAAGTCAACGAGGACGACAAAGCCGGCATCGACGAATTGAGCCGTCTCGTCGTCAATCCCAATCAGGCGGTGCCCATTCCGCTCGCGGCCATCGCCGACATTCGCGTGCAAGAAGGTCCGAGTGAAATCCGCCGCATCGAGCAGCAACGCGCCGCGCTGATTACGGCCAATGTCTCCGGCCTTGATTTGAAGAGCGCCTCGGAGCAAATCTACGCCACACTGCAAGAGATGGACATGCCCGACGACTTCGCTTTCGCCGTCACCGGCCAAAACGCCGAAATGGAAACTTCGATGAACAGTTTGATGCTGGCGCTGGCGCTCGCGATATTTCTCATTTACGTGGTCATGGCCTCGCAATTCGAATCGTTGCTGCACCCGTTCGTCATTATGTTCACGATTCCCATGGCGCTGATCGGCGTGATTGCCGTTCTCTTCGTGCTGCAAATTCCGTTGAGCATTATGGTGTTTATCGGCATGATCCTGCTGGCCGGCATCGTGGTCAACAACGCCATCGTGCTGGTGGATTACATCAACCACCTCCGCCGCGAGGGCATGGAAAAAATCGCCGCGATCGTGCAAGCCGGCAGCGTCCGCCTGCGGCCGATTTTGATGACGACGCTGACCACCGTGCTCGGCCTGCTGCCCATGGCCTTGGGCCTCGGCGAAGGCGCGGAGATTCGCACGCCGATGGCCATCACCGTCATCGCCGGCTTGACCAGCTCGACGGTGCTGACGCTCATCGTCATCCCGACGATGTACGCGATGATGGATCGGTCGAAATAGCTCATACTCGTGCTCGTTTTCAGCTTTTACCCAGCGGGTATATATTAAAGTTGATTTTTTGGCAACTAATTCATATACTTTATTTGAGCCTCTATATTTTTGAATAACTTGTTCGCTATGAAATCACAGCGATGGAGTGAAACATGCAAACGGTAACAGTCCAGCAAATTACCGACAACCTTAAAAAGTTGCCCGCCGATAAACTCGCCGTCGTATATGACTTCATTGCCTATTTGGCCGAAAAGGCAATGGGGCAAGTGCATACGCCAACTCAACCTGCTGTTACTCTACTCTCTACTGCGGAATACGAGCAACTCTTGCGATATAAACGGCTAGCCGTCTTCGACGAATTTACACGACAATTCGGACAAGAAGTTGAAAAACGTGGCTTGACCGAAGAAGAACTCATGGCCGAGCTGGAAGAAACCAAACGCGAAGTGTTTGAAGAACAGTATGGCCGATGCTAAAAATAAAGTGCGCGTTTTTGTCGACGCAAATGTGCTTTTTGCTGGAAGCGCTTTTCCACGCTGGCCGTATGAAGTGTTGCGACACGCTGTCGCAGGAGATTTTCGATTAGTGCTTAGCCCGCTGGTTATCAAACAAGCGCGGCGAAACTTGCAAAAACGCTTTCCCGAATACGTTGATCGCTTTGAAGTATTCATCCAATCGGTTGATTACGAGATCGTTGGTGATCCAACACAGGATGAAGTTGAAGCCAACAAAAACATTATTCGTGACCTTAGTGACGTTCCCGTCGCTTTGTCGGCCATATCAGCGAAAGTGGAATACATGGTGAGTGAAGATAAGGACTTTACGGCTCGGGATGAGACAACGGCTGAATTGCGCCGTCATTTGAATATAATGCTTTCGGGTACATTTCTGCGTGAAGTCATGAAATGGACGAGCGAGCGGTTGGAATCCATTCGGCATCGTAAATGGAACGACATATCTAAGAAAGAAGAACCTGTTCAAGGGCAGTCATCAGAAGCACAAGAAAATTTAGGCAAAAAATCCAAGTGAGTGCCATGAAAGACTGGAGAAATTGTGATGCTGTCGAGCGCCCGGAAAAAGTCAGTGGAGCTTGGGTGTTTCGTGGAACTCGGATTCCAGTCTCCGCGCTCTTCGAGAATCTCAAAAACGGCGCATCGACCGAACAGTTTCTGGAATGGTTTTCCGGCGTCGAGAGATCGCAGGTCGAAGCCGTTGTAAGAAATCAAATGAAGGAGGCATAACCATGTATCAGGTTCCTCTTGAAGAAGCAAAAGTGCAATTCTTGCGTCTTATCCAAAAAGCAACTCTCAGGAAAAGCTGCAGAGATCGTAAAAGCACAGGCAATTTTGACGACTTTCTTAAAGAACAAGACTTGCTTGTCTCAGTTGAAGCCGTAGCCGTCAAGCGAGGCATTGTTTTTCAAATTGCATATGCATAAGGAGACGAACGATGTACACGATTTATAGGATAAATGCGAACGAGCTGGATAGCCGTTTCTTAAGAGCATTGAAGGCGATGTTCAAGAATAAGGAAATCGAAATCGCGGTGTGTGAAGCCACTGAAATTGAGGAAGATGAGACCGCCTATTTGCTGAAATCACCGGCTAATCGAGCGCGGTTGCTGAAAGCGATAGATAATGTTGCCCAGAATCGCAATCTTGTAACAGTAAATTTAGACGAGTTACAATGAAAAAAATTGTTTTTGAAGGGGATGCCTTTCAAGATTTTGCCGAATGGGCAACCATTGACAAGAAACTATACAAGCGAATTATCGATTTGATTAAGGACATCACTCGTCAGCCATTTTCTGGTCTTGGCAAACCAGAACCGCTCAAACATGAATTCAAAGGATATTGGTCACGACGAATCAATGATGAGCATCGTTTAGTGTATAAGGCCAGCGACGACGCCGTTACCATTGTTTCTTGCAAATATCATTACTCTTGATGATGCCTATCTGATGCACTTCTTTAACAATCTCCGATAATTCAGGAAAACCAAACCATGAATCGCCACTCCATTCTCCCCCGCCTCTCCGTCAACCGGCCGGTAACCGTGCTGATGATTTTCCTCGCGTTGACCGTCGTCGGCATCGTTGCATACACCGACATTCCCATCGAGCTTTTTCCCAAAGGCTTTGTTTTTCCTGCGCTCGGGATGTGGGTTCCCTACAATAATGCCAATCCGAGCGAGATCGAGGAGCAGATCGCCCGGCCGATTGAGGAGATCGTGCAAACCATTCATGGCGTGCGCCGCGTCGAGACCAGCAGCCGCAACAACGGTTGTTGGACGTGGATCGAGTTCGCCGGCAAAACGGATATGGACGTCGCCTACGCCGATCTCCGCGACCGCATCGATCGGGTGAAGCCGGAGCTGCCGGATGACATCGAAAGAATTTACCCCAGAAAATTCAGCGACGATGACGAAGAGATCGTCTTCATGGCGGTTTCGCTGGATAAACAATATGAAGACGCTTACAGCCTGCTGGACACGCACCTGCGCAAAGTGTTGAACCGCATCGACGGCGTGGCGAACGTCGAGCTGTGGGGCGTCGATCGCAAAGCCGTGCAGGTGCTCGTCGATCAAGCCAGCGTCGACGCGCACAACATCAACTTGTACCAGCTTGTCGAGGACATGCGGCGCGACAATTTCGTGCTCGCCAGCGGCTACGTCAACGACGCCGGCAAAAAATTTTACGTGCGCTCGTTGGGAAAATATGAGAACCTCGAAGAAATCCAGAATCTCAGAATCAGCAACACCAATCTGCGTTTGAAAGATATTGCCGAGGTCAAATTCGACGTCGCTGAAGACAAAAGGTGGATTCAGCGTTTTGACCGCAAACCCGCGGTTTGGGTGGGCCTCTTTAAAGAATCGCAAGCCAACACCGTCGAGATCTGCAACAACGTGATGGAGGTGCTCGACAAGCAGGTGCGCGCCAACCCGCTGCTCGCCGGCATGAGCTTTCAGGTCATTTTCGATCAAGGCACGTACGTTCTCGAGTCCATCAACAATTTGATGAACGCCGGCTTGTGGGGCGGCATCCTGGCATTTTTGGTGGTTTACTTTTTTCTGCGCCGCTTCCGCATGACGTTGATCATCAATCTCGCCATTCCGATCTCGCTGCTCGTCACCATCGTGGTGATCTATTTCATGGGTTGGTCGCTGAACATCATGACCATGATGGGATTGATGGTGAGCGTGGGCATGGTGGTTGACAATTCAATCGTCGTGGTGGAAAATATTTATCGCCTGCGCAAGGAAGGTCTCGCACCGCGCGAGGCCGCGATTCAAGGCGCCAGCGAGGTCGCCATGCCGATCACGATGGCGACGTTGACGACGGTCGTGGTTTTCCTGCCGCTCATTTTTATGGGCGACAACCCCGGCATGACGTTTTACATGGCGCGCATGGGCGTGCCGGTGATCTCGGCGTTGCTGGCGAGCCTGTTCGTCGCGCTGATTTTCATTCCGCTCGCCACCATGATTTTCTCCGCGGCCAAGGAGCCGCAAGAAGCGAAGATCATCACGCGCGCCAATGCTTTTTACCAGCGCATGCTGGAGCGCACCCTCGCCCGCCGCGTCGATGCCGCGCTGATCTTTGCCATTTTGGGCGTCAGCTCTTTCGGAATCATGCAAGCGGTGCCCAAGACCGATGAAACGCAGGGCAATATCAATGACGTCAGGTTCATTTTTGAATTGCCAGGAAATTACACCATCGAAGAGGCCAACGCGTATTTCGATTCGTTCGAAGAATTTCTTTATGCCAACAAAGAGAAATATGACCTGCGCTCGGTCGAAACGCGCTTCAGCACGGACTGGGGACAAGTGCGGGCCTATTTGAATAAGCCGCCGCAACAACAATGGTGGCAGGTGGTCGGCCTGTCGATCGGGAGAAAACTCGGGCTGGTTAAAAACGGCGCCATGACGCGCGAAGAAGTCATCGAAAACGTCAAAGAAAATGCGCCGAAGCGGGCGGGCATCGAGATGCGCACGCGCTGGCGCCAGGAAACCGCGAGTGAGCAGGGCACCATGACCGTCGTGTTATATGGCGACGACACCGATCGCCTCACCGATCTTTCCCACGAAGTCGAGCGGCGCTTGCGCGCCATTCCCGGCCTGCTGGATGTCGGCACCGAGCTTGAAGACGGCGTCGACGAGGTGCGGCTGCGGTTGAATCGCGAGCAGGCGACGAAATACGGCGTCAATCCGCAAGCCGTGGCCGGAACGATTTCTTACGCGCTGCGCGGCGTGGAGCTGCCGGATTATCGCACCGAAGATCGTGAGGTGGACATTCGCGTGCAAATGCGCAAAAAAGACCGTGAGACGTTGCACCAACTCATGAACCTGCGCATGCGCCAGCAGAACGGCCAGGAAGTGCCGCTGGCGAATATCGCCGAGATTTCGGTGCGTCGCGGCTATGGGCGCATCACCCGCAATGACGGCAAAACCATGCTGGCGATCACCGCCACGACGACAGAGGAAAATGCGCAGCATCTTTATCGCCAAATCGATCAGGCGATGGAGGGCTTCGAGATGCCGCGCGGCTATTCGTGGGACAAAGGCCAGCGCTTCGATCGCATGCGCGAAAATCAAGACACCACCAACTACGGTTTGTATCTCGCTGTCACTTTTGTGATGCTGCTCATGGGCGTCTTGTTCGAGTCGGTGATTTTGCCGCTGTCAGTGATCGTGTGCATTCCCTTTGCCTTCTTCGGCGTGGGCTGGACGCTGTTTCTCACGCGCACGCCGATGGATATCATGGCGATGATCGGGCTTTTCATTCTCGTTGGCGTGGTGGTGAACAACGCCATCGTGTTGGTGGACTTGATCAACCAACTGCGGCTGCAAGGCTACAGCCGCCACGACGCGATCATCCTGGCCGGCCGCCATCGTTTCCGCCCCATTTTGATGACCGCCGGCACAACCATTGTCGGACTCATTCCCATGGCGCTGGGCACTTCGCAAGTCATCGGCATCTCCTACGCGCCGATGGGCCGCACCCTCATGGGCGGCATGATCTCCGCCACGATTTTGACCTTGCTCGTTGTGCCGGTGGCCTATACGTATTTCGACGATCTGCGCGAAATGTGGAAGCAATTGCTGGCGATTATGTTTGGGAAGAGGCGGAGAGAGGCTGAGGCGTGAAAAGAGAGTTATGTCGATCATGAATTGTCCAACGGATAAAACAGCGACCAACAGATTTAAAGAAAAAAGCTTTTTTATTTTTGATTCAAAAGGCAAAACGACTGGGGGCAAAACTATTATTGGTTTTCGTCATTGCCCGATCGTGTTGGGTAACTCTATCGGCGCTCGCGAAACTTGTTGCGATCTACAACAATTAACGCTTTTTTGATGGAGTCTTGAGTGAAATGCGCAAAAGCGGAGGTTAAAGTATGGTGCACTGGGTTAATCGTGTGTGGCTCAATTTTCAATACAATGATTCCCAGCTAATCAGCGGGAGGATAAAGCAGAATGTTCGAGAAGTGCATGTCACGGGTTAAAAGAGCACGATTTTCTGAGACTGCTTGCGCCAGCACAATATCGTCATCTGCGCCAGCCAAGCCACGCTCTTCAACTGTTGCCATGTCATGGCCGAGTTGCTGAACAAATTCCCGCGTGGCTGCCAGACACATTCGTCAATGAAAATTCTCACGCTGCTTGCTCAAGTACAAAGTGCACTTCTTCGTTCTGGACGATTTGACGCGCGTAGGCAATGCAGGCTTTAATATCTTCTTCGGAAAGCTGCGGATAAAATTTGGTGCGAATATCATTAAAAGAAATGCCCGCCTCCACCAATTCCAAAACCATGTAGACCGGGATGCGCGTGCCTTTAACGCAAGGCTTGCCGCCAAGCACCTTCGGATTGACAACAATATGATCGTTCATCGCTCAACTTCTCCTTACTTATTGATGCATTCATTTTAGCAAGAATCCGCGAAAAAAGCAAATATTTTCCCTTTGTCGTGGCGTTCAAAGATCAATCGCGATGAATCGTGCGCCCCAATGTCTTTAAATCCCGCCAAACAAACGATCACGGTAACGCCGGCTGGCGGTGAGCTTCGTGCCATTTTTGAGGATAACCACGTAATCGCCGTGTGACCAGGGCTGCATTTCCTGGATGAAATCGAGATTGACGAGGTAGGAGCGGTGGATTCTGGCAAATTTGGCCGGGTCGAGGCGCTCTTCCATGCTGCTCATGGTTTCGCGAATCAGATAGGCCTCTTTTTCGGTGTGGAGTTTGACATATTTCTCATCCGAAGAGATAAACAGAATGTCGCCGGTTTTGACAAAGAAGAGCCGTGAGCCGACGTTGACCATGATTCTTTTCAAGTATTTTTTCTCGCGGTTGATCTCTACGAGCAGGTTCTTAAAAATAGCGGTGTTCTCGCTCTTTAAGTGTATTCGTTCCATCGCGCGGCTCAATGATTTTTGGAACCGCTCCTGATCGAAAGGCTTCAGCAGATAATCCACCGCCTGCACTTCGAACGCCTCGATGGCATATTGGTCGTAGGCCGTGACAAAAACCACCGTCGGCATATTGTCGACACCCACCGTCTCGATCACCTCAAAGCCGTTCATTCCCGGCATCTGAATATCGAGAAACACCAGATCAGGTTTGTTTTCCTGAATCGATTTGACCGCTTCGAGGCCGTTCTCGGCTTCGATGATTGAACCAACGCCGGCTTCTTCCTTTAAAAACGAATGAATCTTTTTTCGCGCCGGGCGTTCGTCATCGACAATCAGGATATGAAGGGCTTGCATCGGCAACTCCAAATAAAAGCACACGCAAAGATTTTATTTTTACCAGTCATACTTCGGAAGACCGCCGAAACGGGATTTCCATCTCCACTTCAAGCCCGCCGTCACGCATATTTTGGAATTGAAACCGGTGATTGGGACCATACAGCCTTTCAAGCCGCTCGGCGGTATTGGATAAACCAACGCCGTTGTTGCTGAGCTTTCCCGGAGCATCGACGATGCCCGGCCCATTATCTCTGACGATAAGTTTCATTTTTCCGTTTTCTTTGCGGGACAAAATGACGATTTCGGTGCTTTGCAAACTTTCCATGCCGTAGCGGATGGAATTTTCCACCAGCGGCTGCAAAATGAAACCGGGAACCTGCGCCTCCCGCGTTTCATCGTCGATATCCATTTTCACCAGCAATTTTTCATGGAAGCGCGCCTTCATGATTTTGACATACAAATCAACCAGCTCCAGCTCGTTTTTAAGCGCGTGCTCCTGCCAATTGGCGCCGTTCAGGGTTTTCCGCAGCAGATCGCTCAGGTTAGCCATCATCTTGTCGGCGGCGTTGACGTCGTCGTACATCGTCGACGAAATCAGGTTGAGCGTGTTGAACAGAAAATGCGGATTGAGCTGCATTTGCAAAGCCTGCAAACGCGCCGCCGAGAGTTGCTGTTCCAATTGCGCGGTTTTGAGTTTTTGCTTTTGATGCTCGCGCCGCATGTTCACAAAGAAGGCAATTCCATAAATCACCCAATAGGTAAAAAACTGATGTTGATATTCCATCACCAGCCGGTATCCGAGGTGCCCGTAATCGTAATTTTTCTGAAGCAGCAGCGCATAGAGCAGCTTGCGGCTGAGAAACATCAACATCGTGTGGCAAGCGCCAAAGATCACGCTGGCCAGCAAGTGCACGGGCAGACGTTTCAGCCAATTGCCGCGTTGCAGCGGAAATTTTCTGGCGAAATGCAGCAGCGCCGGCAGCAGAAGCAACACCGCGTACGCCCCGGTCATTTCATTGATGAAATAATGATGAAAACTCGGGGTTTCGCCTTCCGCCAGCTCGTTGGTATAGAAACGGTTGAAATTCATCACGCCGATGAGCGTGAAAAACAGAAAAATGATCAGCCATTTGACGACGGCGCCCTGGCCGGGCAGGCCGTGGCCAGCGAACCAGGCTGAAATTTTGTTGCGCGTTTCCATTATTTCTTGTATCGATTTTTTAACCGGCCCACTTTTTCCTGATAAAGCTCTTTAAAGCCATCACGCGGATTTTGGCAAAGATAAACCTGCACGCCGTTTTCGCGAAAATATTCGTTGTCGACCTGGCCGGCCAACTCGATTTTGGCAAAGAGTTGTTGGATGTCCTGGCCCAGCTCGTCATTGACGTAGATCAGGGTTTGCTGCGTGACGCTGTCCGGCGCCCAAAGCAGAAACGTTTCGTGAAAACAAACCGGTTCCGGCAGGCCGCGCTTTTTGCCGTGATATTTGATCGCGCCAGCCTGTCCGTAATTTTCGGCGTAAATCGCGCAACTCGATTTTTCCGCCTCGCTCAAGCTCTGATAAGTTTCGGTCACGATTTCAGCCAGTTCGCGCCAGCCGGTCATGTCGGCATAATCCTGCGGTAACGCGTGAATTCTACCGTCTTCCCACATCAGCGCGCCTTCGAGGCCGAATTTTTTGGACGCCTGCGCATAGGCCGCCATTTTATCGAAAGACAATACCGGCAGACTGTACGGCAGCACCGGCAGGAAGATCAAAATCATCACCGCCAGCATGGCCGGTTTCAGAAAACGCCGTCTTTCGGCAAACCAATTTTCAATCGCAACGCCGCCGGCGGCAAACATCATCGAATACACCCCCAGCGTATAATAAGCCTTGCCGCTCAACACCATCAAGATGAAAACAGTAAATAAAAAAGTCAAGCCCAGGACGCGAAATTTTCTGCCGGCCTGGCTAAAGAGAAGAAAGCCCAGCCCGCAAAGCCAAAGAATCACGGCATGAAGGTTCATCAGGAATTGCAGCATGATAAAATCCCCAACGCGCACATTCACCAACTGCGTGCGCCGCAGCTCTTCCATGTGGCCGATCACCGGCCAGTTGTGCGCCTGCTGCCAGATGAGGTTCGGCAGAATGATGAGAAACCCCAACAGCAAGCCGATGCCGAAATATTTTGAGCGAATCAACCGGCGATCCGACGTGAGCAGCAAGGCAAGAAAAAAGGCGAGCGCGAAGAAAACGATGGCGTATTTGTTCAAGAAGGCCAATCCCCAAAGAACGCCCAAATGAATCCAATATCGCGGATTTTGCTGCTTCACCAGCTTGACGATGAAATAGCCGCTGAGCAGCCAGGCGAATTGATCGAACGGCACCGGCATGAGAAAAGTGTTGCTGCGCAGAAATGACGGTGACAAAATGAACGCCGCACACGCGAGCACAACCGCCCAGGCTACGCCCGTAGGGGTTTTGCCGCCCAGCTCTTTGACAATCAGCGCGATCACGATCACGGAGATGGCGCCGATCAGCGCCGGGAAAAATCCAATTGCAAACGCCGAATCGCCGAACAACGCCATCGCCAGTTTGCCGATCAGGGGCGTGAACGGCGGCACGGTGATGTAGCCCCAATCGGGATAATCTGCCAGCGCCAGATACAAATAAATATCGCGATGCAGCTCGTAATTGGCGTTCGTTAAAAAATGCAGCGCCAGCTTGAAAATCGCCAGCGTCAGGATGAGCAGCCATTCCGTTGATAGTTTGAGGTTTCTCGTGTTCATATTACTTTCCTGGTTTTAATTGTTAAATTCATGGCGCGGACGCAGCCGTAAACTTACAGGCGTAGCCAAAAGGCAGAATGATTAGTTGGCAGAATAATTTTTAATCCGACGGACGCAGTCATTCTGCCGAACCATTATTCTGCCAATCAAAATCTCCGTGGCGTCATAGTTTTTTGGGGTAATGTTAGAAACAATTGCACTCAATTCATCGACGATATTCCAAGCTCAATTTCGATCCGTTCTTTACGATGAATATCCGAAAAAGTCGCGGCAAAGGCAGCGTTTTTGTCATCAGCGGGATTTCGATGGGCATGAACGGGTTTTAAAAGCGAACAAACGGTAATGCCTCAGTCACAGGGGGTAGGCGTACTTCTCCCTTATCGGGTAAAAAGGCTTCACCCAGTCGGTTATCTCCGCGTATTGGGAAAGAGTTTTTAGGAGGTGTTGGTCGCGAACAGCAGTTGATAACAATCTTGTTTTGAAGCGTTGGCGAGTTGATCCAAACAAGCCTTCAAACGTGGTATCACTTCCGCCTCAATATCCAAGCGAAGCCGATCGGCACGGTCGTAGAACTTTTTGTCGGTGATCGGCAGCGAACGCACCAAAAAGAAGGAATTAGTGGGGAATTTCAAGAATTCTGGACGGAAATGGCGTCCCAAGGGAAAACCAGAAGAGGTGCTTAGCAAGGATTTTCTCAACAAGCAACTTGGCAAAGTTATTCCCCACGGTGTTTACGACTTGACCGCCAACGAGGGATGGGTAAGCGTGGGAGTTGATCACGATACCGCAAAATTTGCGGTCGAGTCGTTGGTGGATCAATATGGGATCACTTGCCTACCCCCATGCGAAGGAACTTCTTGTGACAGCAGATTCTGGAGGCAGCAATTCCAGCCGCTCTCGGTTGTGGAAAGTTGCACTCCAAAAGCTTGCTGATGATATTGGTTTACGGATCGCGGTGTGCCATTTTCCTCCCGGCACGAGCAAATGGAACAAGATCGAACATCGTATGTTCTGTCATATTACCGAAAACTGGCGAGGTAAGCCACTGGTAAGTAGGGCCGTTGTTGTCAACCTGATCGGAAGCACAAAGACACGGACAGGGCTTAAAATCAAAGCGGAGCTAGATCTCAACAAATATAAAACAGGTATTAAAATAACTGATGAAGAATTGGCTGAGATAAGGATAAAGAAAGATAAGTTTCATGGAGAGTGGAATTACACCATATCACCCAGAAAATAATTTGACCAAGTTATTTTGTCACAGTCCCGTAGTGTTGGTCAAGTCATGAATGGCATTGCGCAAGCGGGGATATACCACTTGTGGCAGAGCAGCTAATTCTTTTTGTGCCCGTCGCAAAATTTGTATGTTATAGCTCATCAGCGGCTTTGCTCGATTTCGGCAATAGCCCGTTCAAACGGAATAGCCGCATCACAGGCACGCAGTGCTTCCAATTCCTCCAGCTCTTCCAGCAATCTGCGATAGGCTTCGATGCCTATCAGCACACTTACGCGTCGCCCGCGCTCGTCCACAACAAAACGTTCTTTCAGCGAAATCCTTTTAGTCGCCGTTTTTCTTATTGCACCACAATCTGGCGCTGCCGCAACGAATTCGCAAAATCAAAAACTTCTTCCGTCTTTTCTTTGTCGAGACTATTGACAATCGCCAACAATTTTTGCACGATTTTTTCTTTATCGGCATCAGGCTGGTGCCGATACACAATACGGATTTGGTCGGACGAAACGGCGCAAAGCGTCAGGGTCTGCCCGTCATCATCCGTAAATTCGACCTCGTAGGCGCCATCTGCGTAGCATTCCACCACTGTTCCCTGGGCACCGCGCGCCAGATTTTCTTCCGGCAAATCAGCAGTCAACTCGACCACGTCAAAAAGATTCGGTTTATCCATTTTTATTTTCTCACAAATAACGTCGTCAACCATGCTTCATTCGCATTGGGAGCCACGAGCTAGCCTGTACGCACCACAGCGGTTTGGCCTTCCGTTCCTTGAATGACGATATCCACCGTATATCTTTGCCCGCGTTGGTCTAACTTACCTGCAATGGCTTCACCATTCAAAACTTGATTTTCAATCTGTTTTTCCAAAAACGCATAATTGGCTTTTGTGTAACCCAACAGTTTCTTGAACAGCCAAGCTTTGTGCGAACCACGCGGATGCTGTGGATTCAAGGCGTATTCTATAAATTTGCGGGAATCAATACGAACCTGTTGAACAATATCGCCCAGCTTCATGAGCTATCTCCCTTCACAGCAAATTGTTTTACCGCAACCGAGGCAACACCTCCCACGAGATGTACTTAATGAAACTTCGGCAAAAAACAACTTGTTTCAATTCATTTTACCGCCGGCAAATCAGGACAGAGGTATGGCGTCGCGCATGCCAAGATTTGTCCGGATAATTCTGCGCCAACTTCCAGCCATCAACTTTCCCACAAGGCTTCCAAACTCTGTCGCGGCCGCGAAAGATGCGGCGTCGCGCCGTCAACGATCACCTCGGCCGGCCGTGGCCGCGCATTGTAGTTGGAGGAAAGTGAAAAGCCATACGCGCCGGCCGTCATCACCGCCAGCCAATCGCCGCGCTGCACCGGCGGCAGCTCGCGATCTTTCGCCAGAAAATCGCCGGACTCGCAAATCGGGCCGACCACCTCGCCATTCTGCCACTCGCCCGGACGTTGAACGACCGGCACGATTTGATGATAGGCGCTGTAGAGGCTCGGCCGGATCAAATCATTCATGCCCGCATCAACCACAACAAAAAATTTTCCGCGCGTCATTTTGATGTAAAGAACCTGGGTGACCAAAATGCCGCAGCCGGCGACCAGCGCGCGTCCCGGCTCGAGAATAATCGTGCAGTCCTGCGACAGATCGCGAGTCAACGGCGGCAATAATTTTTCCGCCAACTCATACGGAGACAACGCCATATCGGGCGCCGGTGAAGTTTCGGCCGCCACTTTGATCGCCGGAGCGTAAATTACGCCGAGGCCGCCGCCAACGTCGATATAATCGAGACGATGTCCGGCGCGATGCGCTTCGTGCGCCAATTCCGCCAGCACCGCGCCGATTTGCGCGAAGGGCCAGGCTTCGGTGATTTGCGAGCCGAGATGCGCGTGCAGGCCGGCAAGTTTGACGTTGCGCAGCTCGCGAAGCTCTTGCAATAATCCCCTGGCGCGCTTGAGCTCAATGCCGAATTTATCGGCGGCGCGGCCGGTGGAAATATACGGATGGCCGTGGATGTCGATGTCCGGATTGACCCGCAGCGCGATGGGCGCAATTTTTTCCAAACGCGCTGCGCTATCGTTGATAACGCCCAATTCCTCCTCTGATTCGACATTAAAGCCGCGAATGCCGGCCTCGAGTCCGGCGATGATCTCGTCATCACGTTTGCCGACGCCGGCAAAAACGATCCGCGAGGCCGGAATGCCGGCTTGCAAGGCGAGTTTTAACTCGCCGCCTGAAACCACATCCGCGCCGCCGCCCAGCCCGGCAAAATCGCGCAAAATAAACGGATTGGAATTGGCCTTGAGCGCAAAACAGATTTGATGCGCTTGCGCCGCGAAGGCGTGATCGATGAGTTGAAAACTTTCGCGGTAGGTGCGCCGGCTGTAAAGATAAAGCGGCGTGCCAAATTGTGCCGCCGCTTCTACAATCGGAAGGTCTTCGCAGAAAAGCTGGTTGTCGCGATAAGTAAAATAGTGCATAAAAAATAAGTTTGCCGGTTATTCAGTTAAACCGGTCGACGGATTAATAGAAATTTCAAAACACCCATCGTTCTTTTTCCTGGCGTTGATCTTTGTTTCCAAAAAGCGCTTGATCACTTCGAGGTTGGTTTTGGTATGTGACGATAAACTTTCGGTGGTGAAAGCGCCGCCGTTATTGAGGGCGAGATACAACAGAACTTGATTGGCCAGATGCTCGTCGAGCGCGGCGTTGCGGAGACGAAACTTGATAAACGCCTCGCTCACCTCCGCCGCCACCTGTTCGGCGGGCTTGCCGCGCTGCCCAAAGGCGGTAAACAGATAGGTTTGCGCGCCATATTTGACGCGAATCATGATGACATTGCCCGGCCCCGGGGAATCCGTGATCTCGCGAAGCTTGATCTTGCCGTCGGGCCAGCCCAACTTTTGCCGCAGGGCTTTGCTTTCGCGCTCGGCGATGACGTGCGGCAGCCAGGAAAGTAAAATTTCCGCGCCGGCGGCATCGGGCTCGCCGCGCTGGTGAAAGGAAAACGCCGGCGCCCCGGCGGTTTGCGGATGAATCGTGGCGGCAATTTCGCCGCCGCCGACCGGATAAAAGCCGTGCTTGCGAATTTGCATTTCGGCGTTGATGCCGAGCTGCCGCAGCAACGGCAAAAAACTCTCGGTGAAAAATTCAAACGGCGGGGCGCCCGGATTGTGCGTGCCGCCGCGCACGGTGACGACGGATTGTCCGGCGGCGCGGGAGAGAACCGGCAGCACCGTTTGCATCACCTGCATCGCCGATCCGGCCGTGGGAATGGCGAACCAAAAATTTCCGGATCGAATCGGCCCCGGAACAAATTCAAGCTCAAGCGATTGCAGCGCATTGCCGTGGCAGCGGCCGCCGCAGATTTCCGCGGCGGCATTGACGCAAGCCAAATGCTGATGGCGCAAACCGGGTTTGTTTCTTTTCTTGCGGATATGGATGAGGCGAAAGGCTTTGCCGGTCGCCGCGCTCAACGACAGCGCGGTGCGCAGAATCTGGCCGCCGCCTTCGCCCATTCGACCGTCAATGAGAATCATGCAAAAATCCACCTACCTCGTTGGCTTCCTGCTTTTGTTTTTAGCTGTACAAATAGAAAATAACGAACGGCGGGGGAATATGCAAGAGATGATTTGAGGCGGGAAATTTTGCTAAAATGAAGACGAGGCAAAACTGAAGCAAAGTGGCCGCAATGATGAGCGATTATGATTAGTCAATCTGGCCGGAATTGCAATTAACGGGCGTGAAAACAGGAATTTTTCCAACTACAAACTCAGGGGAAGAAAACCGACTTGGCAAACCAGGATGCTACGATGCCAAAGAGAGCAAAATAAAGCGCCACAATAAGCTTTAGCATGCCCTCAACTTTCGTCAGGCGGGCATTAAGATCGATTTGAGCTTCTTCAAGCTTTCCCAGCTTCTCTTGTGTTTTTTCAAATACTGCTTTGGTTTCGGCGCGGAAATTGGCGATCTCGGCTCTGAGTTTCTCGTATTCTTCTTTTGATTCGGCTCGAGAATTGGCGATCTCGGCTCTGAGCTTCCCATTTTCTTCTTTTGATTCGGCTCGAG
>Ga0209172_10002121_pt1 | contig 36960 bp, 41 predicted proteins | sample LarsenN4metaG_FD_184113 | JGI IMG/M metagenome (GOLD analysis project Ga0209172, IMG submission 184113) | Hot spring sediment bacterial and archeal communities from British Columbia, Canada, to study Microbial Dark Matter (Phase II) - Larsen... ... | reverse complement strand
TTTTACACACCTATTGACAACACCTCCCTTCGGACTGGGCGGCGGCGGTAACTCTATAGTGATGTGGCAGATCTTGCATGTAACCCTCCGTGTGCGCTGATACCAAGGCAACGTGCCCAAGGAGAGCTGTCTCCAATGACAGCGGCAACGGCACCGGATTGCATGGTTGCTCTTATGGGCGCGCCCTCCTTTGATCCAGGTCAATCGGATGATGACGTCACCGCCGCGTTTTTTTTCGAACATCGATGTAACACCAACGCAAAAAACGTTATCGCTCGGGCAAGCGTTGGCGAAGCAGTTGCACGCCGACGAGCAACGCCGGAACGCCGCACACCACGAAGCCGATGCTGTAGCTTCCCGTGAGATCCAGTAGCCCTGAATAGACGAGCGGCAGCGACAGGGCCCCCACCTGCCCGAAAGACAGTACGCCGCCCGTGATGCCGCCGCGCATGCCGTCCGGCGCGGCGCGCGCGGTTTCCGCGAGCAATATGCCGTGCCACGACAGCGCCGTGGCGCTCAACGCGCACGCGATGAGACCGACCAGAATCGCCGGCCAGCTTGCGTTCGTCACTGCCAGGAGCCAGGCGCTTCCCGCCATGCCGAGCGCAAGCGCAGCCATCATGACGCGCGGCGTAACGTGGCTGCTGCCGAGCCATCCCCACACGATGCGGCCCGGCACCGCGACCGCCGTCGCCACCGAAAACAGGAAGCCGGCTGCGACCGGTGTGTAACCGATCGTAGTGAGATAGACCACGAAGTACGCCGTAAACGTCGCCTGCAGGCCGTTGAACGTGAGGCAGGCGAACGATAACGTGCGCAGGCCCGGCGTGCCGAGCACCGAGTACAACGTCGACTTGAAATCCGACCGGTGGAAGCTGTGCGTCGGCACCCGGTCGTCGTCGAATTTCGCGCGCAGCGGCTGCAGCAGCACGACGAACACCGCGCACAGCACCGCGGTGACCAGCATGGTGTAGCGCCAGTCCTTCCATTCGGTGAGGGGCGGGCCGAACACGCCGGCGAGCAGCAGTCCGGCCGGCACCGCCGTCTGCTTCACCGAAAACACGAGCGGCAGATAGCGCGGCGACGAGACGCGACCGAGCAGATGCGAGCTCGCCGGGGTGGACACCGCGCCGCCCGCGCCGCACGCAACCGCCGACACCACGAACGCGAGCGGGGTGCCAAGCGCGGCCAGCGCGGTGCCGCCCGCCAGCATGGCGAGCGAGATCTGGCTCACGCGCAGCGCGCCGTAACGCACGATGAAGCTGCCGCAGCCGAGTTGCGCGACGAGCGCGGCGGCGGCCGTCAGGCCGAAGTACACGCCGATCCATGCCGCGTCGATGTGGAGATCGCCGATGATGGCGGGCGCGATGACGGCGGGCAGCGCCCTGCCGAGGGCCACGAACGTCTGCTGGAAAAACATCGCCGCGAGGGCGAGCAGCAGCGCGTTCATGGGACGAGCTTCCGGTTGCGCTTTGCGCGGCCGCGCTGCACCAGGGGTGCGGTGCGTTGCCGCTGGTCCTCGCTCACAGCTCGTGGAAATGCGAGACCGCGTGCTCCTCGGCGGTCACGAACTCGAGGAGCGCCGCCCTCCCATCCTCGGTCGCCGCGCGGGCGCGCGCGATGGCGCCATTGATGTCCTCGGGATCCATGATCCGTTCGGCCCATCCCCCCATGGCCCTCGCAATGTCGGCGTAATTGCCGCGCAGGTCGCGCGTGCGATAGAGATCGTGCGAGGTTTTCATGTGGCGGGTTTCGACCGCCATGCTGCTGTTGTTGAGCACGACGGTGAGAATCGGGATGCCGGCGCGCACCGCCGTCTCGAAGTCGAGTCCGGTCATGCCGAACGCCGCGTCTCCCATGAAATTGACGCAGAACTTCTCGGGAGCAGCGAGCTTGGCGCCCATGATGAGACCCAGGCCCGTTCCCAACTGGTGCGACTTGCCCCAGCCGATGTAGGAGCGCGGCCCGCCGGCGCGGTAGGTCGGGCACATCTGGTAGCGCGGGCTGCCGGAATCGTGGGTGACGATCGCCGAATCCGGATCGACCGTCTCGTTGAACTCCCTGATCACGCGGTACGGATTGATCGGCGCTTCGCGCGCAGTCATTTTCGGCGCCCATTTCTCGAGCCACGCGGCGCGCAGCTTCGCGATCTGTCCGCACACCGCCGCGCCGTCGCGCGGCTTGCCGTTGAGGAGGTCCCGGCACGCCTCGATGAACTGCCGCAGCACGAGCTTCGCGTCGCCCAGCAGCGGGAAGTCGGCGAAGTAGGCCTTGTTGTGATCGATCGAATCTGCGGTGTTGTGGATGATGACCTTGCCGCCCGGGATATTCGCGCACATGTTGTGCCTGGAAAGCGACGAGCCGACTGCGAAAACGAGATCGGACTCCTTGAGGAAGTGCAAAGCCGCGCCGTTCATCGCCGCTTCCGCGCTTCCCAGCGCAAGCGGATGGCGCTCGGGAAACGCGCTCTTGCCGGCGAGCGTCGAATAGACCGGAATCTGGACCAACTCGGCGAGTTCCACGAGTTCCGGTGACGCCTCCGCGTAGAGCACGCCCTGCCCCGCCTGGATCACCGGACAGCGGGCGGCGAGCAGTGCCTTGGCCGCCGCCATCACATCGTCGGGATTCGCCTGCGCCTTCGCAATGCTCACCGGCCGATAGCTTTGCACCACCGCGGGATCGACCTCGGCGTTGCCGACATCCACGGGGACCTCGACCAGCGCCGGGCCGGGCCGCCCCGAACGCATCTGCGCGAAGGCACGGCGCAGCGTATCGGCCACGCGCTTGGGCTGGTTGATCTGCTCGGCGAACTTGGTGACCGACTCGTAGGTGCGGATCGAGGAGAAATTCGGAAAGACGCGGTCGCGCTCGAGCGGATGACCGAGAGGCAACAGCAGCATCGGCACCGCGTCGGAGAAGGCGGTGGAGACGCCGGCAAACGCGTTCTCCGCGCCCGGGCCATACTGCATCGCGAACACGCCGGGCGGCCTGCCGCACTTCACGCGCGTCCAGCCGTCCGCGATCCCGACGCCGACCCGCTCCTGGCGGCAGATGATCGGCCGGATCCCCGCCGCGGCGGCGGCTTCGATCACCGGCGTGGTCGGAAACGATGGCAGGAGGCTGATGCCTTCGAGCTTGAGTATCTCCGCGATCGCATCGATGGTTCGCATGGTGGCCTTTCCTGTAAGCTTGGCGCTCGGAAAGCCGCATTCTACGTGTCCGGCTTCCCAAACGCGTCAGGCGTGAACAACAAGCGGTCGCCAGAGAGGAGGCGTCATGAACACGAAATGCAAGTCGGTGTTGCGCGTCGCGCTGGTGCTTGTCATGGGCGCGATCGGGGCGGCAGGCGCCGCCGAGAAATACCCCAACAAGCCCGGGCGTCTCATCCTGCCGTTCGGCGCGGGCGGCTCCACCGACATCATCGGACGGATCTTCGCGCAGCGCTTCAGCGAAGTGTGGGGCCAGACGCTGGTGGTGGATAACCGTCCCGGCGCGGGCGGCATCCTCGGCACCGAGATTGCGGCAAAGGCTTCGCCCGACGGCCATACGATCTTCACCTACGGCATCAACCAGGCGATCACCGCCGGCCTGCATTCCAAACTGCCGTACCACCATCTGCGCGACTTCACGCTGATCTCGCTCTACGCGACGATGCCCAATATTCTGTGCGTGACACCGTCGCTTCCTGCGGCGAACGTCGGCGAATTCATCAAGCTCGCGAAGGCGCATCCCGGAAAGTTCAAGTACGCCTCGTCGGGTATCGGCGCCTCACCGCATCTCACGATGGAGCTGTTCAAGGCGACCGCGGGCGTGGATCTCCTGCATGTGCCCTACAAGGCTTCGGCGCAAGGCTATACCGACACGATGTCCGGCCTGATCCAGGCGTTCTTCTTCAATCTTCCCGGTCCGATGCCGCACGTCAAGGCGGGGCGGCTGCGCGCGCTCGCGGTCACTTCGGCAAAGCGCGCGGAGCAGGTGCCCGAGATTCCCACGCTCCTGGAATCCGGCATGCCGGATTTCGAAGTGACCGTATGGCAGGGCTATGCGGTGCCCAAGGGCACGCCGCAGAAGTACGTCGCCGCCATCCATGCGGCGATGATGAAGGCGCTCGAATCACCGGATCTGCGCAAGCGGTTCTTTGATGCCGGGGTTTCCGCGGCGCCGCAGACGCCTGAAGCGTTCAGGAAATTCGTGGAAGCCGAGACCACGAAGTGGAAGAAGGCGATCGACATCTCCGGCGCGAAGGTCGAATAGGTCACCACACGAGGCTCGCGAAAAAACGCAGTGACGCCGCGAGCAGGAACAGACCGAATGCGATCTCGAGCTTGCGCCGCGGCAGCGCGTGGGCGAGCTTCGCGCCGTAGGAGGCGGTGAAGCTCGACACCGGGGCCATCAGCGCGAACCCGATCAGCGACACGAACCCGATCGAGAGCGGCGGCAATTGCGCCTGATGCAGCAGACCGGCGACCATGTAGCCCAGCGTGCCGGCGATCGCGATCGGCACCACGATGCCGGCGGAGGTCGCGACCGCCTGGTGGATCGGCTTGCCGTAGAGCGTGAGCACCATGGTGCAGAGCGAGCCGCCGCTCACGCCGGTCAGGGATGCCATCAGCCCGACTGCAAGTCCGTAGAGCCGCGTCAGCGGATGCGTCGGCAGGTCGTCGCCCAGTCGCCACGACTGCCTTCCGAAAAGCAGCTTGGCTGCGATGAGCGCCGCGATCACGATGAAAGCGATCTTGAACACCGGCGACGGCGCGACGGCAGCGATGCCCGAGCCGATGGCGATGCCCACGATCACGCCCGGCGTCCATCGCCGCACCACGTCGATCAGGACGGCGCCGGTTGCGTGATGCGCACGGTACGAGCGGATGTTGGTCGGCGTCATGATCGCGAGCGAGGTGCCGATGCAGAGCTGCATCCGCACCGCGTCCGGCACGCCCATCAGGCGGAATACTTCATACAGCACCGGCACCACGACCACGCCGCCGCCCACGCCGAAGAGACCGGCGAGCACGCCCGCTACCACGCCACCCGCCAGGATGGCGACGGAGAGCAGGAACAATTCCCCGAGCGGCACACCGAACATGACTGATTTGTCTCGTTGCTGAATTGTCAATCGAACGGGCGATTCGGCGATAATACAGCCCGATCGTTCAGCCCACGGCATTTCGTGCGATTCAATTCAACAGGGAAAGTCCACCATGCAAACCCAACGCTTCAGGCAGATCCCCGTCGAAAGCCTCACCGCCGAGCAACGGGCGCTCTATGACGCCATCAAGTCCGGTCCGCGCAGCGCGGTGAAAAATTCCGCCGCCGCCAAGCCGGGCCCTCTTGGCGGGCCGTTCAACGTGCTGCTGCGCAGTCCCGAAATCGGCAACATCATCCAGAGTCTCGGCGCGGCGATCCGCTTCAAGAGCTCGATCCCGGCGAAGCTGAACGAGCTCGCGATCATCATCACGGCGCGTCACTGGGATGCGCACTACGAATGGCAGGCGCACCATCGCCTGGCGCTCGAAGCCGGGCTCGATCCGGCGATCGGCGAGGACATTGCGCAGGGCCGCCGGCCGGTGAAGATGTCAGAGGACGAAGCGATCGTGTACGACTTTTCGCGCGAGCTGCACGAGACGCACGGCGTGAGCGACGCGACCTACCAGCGCGCGCTCGAACGCTTCGGCGAGCACGGCGTGATGGATCTCATCGCCGTGAACGGCTATTACGGGCTCGTGTCCATGATACTGAACGTCGATCGCACGCCGCTGCCGGAAGGGGCGAAGCCGCTGCCGCAATTGAGCCGATAAGCGCGATCTATTTCTCGCTGCCAGTGGCGCAGCCCTGATCACCAACCGGCAACGCGTGCTAGCATAATCGTATGAAAACAATGCTTCGGGCCATGGCCCTCGCGGGCGCTATGCTGGCCGCGCCGCTCGGGGCCGAGGCCGCGTGCCCCGCTCTCCTCGATGCGCGCATGGAAACCCTGATGCACGGCGAGACTTCGCTCTGCCAGTTCAGCGGCAAGGTGCTGCTGGTCGTCAACACCGCGAGCCGCTGCGGCTACACGCCGCAATATCAGGGCCTCGAAAAGCTCTACCGGCGCTACAAGGAGCGCGGGCTCGTGGTGCTGGGGTTTCCGTCCAACGATTTCGGCGGACAGGAGCCGGGCAGCGCGAAGGAAATCGCGCAGTTCTGCGAGATCAATTACGGGGTGAGCTTTCCGATGTTCGCCAAGACGAGCGTCACATCGGCGGGCGGAAATCCGTTCTACGATCGCCTGGCGCAGGCCGCCGCGAGCCGCCCGCGGTGGAATTTCCACAAGTATCTGGTCGATCGGCGCGGCGAGAAGGTCCTCGCGTTCCCGAGCAGCGTCGAGCCCAACGACCGAAAGCTCGTAGCGGAGATCGAGCGCCTGCTGGCGCAGCCCTAGCCTGACCTCCCGTAACACGCGTCGTCATTCCGGCGAAAGCCGGAATCCAGATCACGGACAGGAAGCGACGTTCTTGTCTCGCGCGCGGGTGACTGAGAGCACCAGATACCGCACGCGCTCACTCGGGCTTGAGGCCGATCTTCGCCGCGAGCCTGCGGTTAGACTCGATTTCTTCGACGATGATTTTTCGGAACTCGGCGGGCGTCGAGCCGACCGGCGCGAAGCCCTGCTCCGCCATGCTGCGGCGAATCTCCGCGTCTTCCAGCGCCTTCGCCACTTCATTGCGAACGCGCGTCACGTGAGCGTCCGGCGTTCCGGCCGGAAACCACAGGCCGTACCACGGGAGGAAGAGATAGCCCTTGACCCCCGCCTCGTCGATCGTCGGCACATCCGGAAGTTCGCTCCAGCGCTGGGCGGCGGTGATGCCGAGGCCGCGCAGCTTGCCGCTCTGAATGTGCGGGCGCAGTACCGTGCCCGGCCCGAACACGGTGTCGATCCTCCCGCCGAGCAGGTCGCCGATCGCTTGCCCCACGCCCTTGTACGGAACGTGGGTGAGCTTCGTTCCGGCCTTCTCGTTGAAAATCTCCGCAGCGAAATGCATCACGTTGCCGACGCCGCCGGAACCGTAGTTGAGATCGCCCGGCCGGCTCCTCGCAAGGGCGATGAATTCCTTGACCGAGCGCGCCGGCACGCTCGGATGTGCAACGAAGAGGAAGCCCACGCTGTTCACGATCAGCGTGATGGGCGCGAAGTCCTTGACCGGATCGTACGGCAGGCTCTTCATGATCACCGGCAGGCTGGCGTGGCTCGAAGAGGTATGCAGCATCGTGTAGCCGTCCGGCGCGGACTTGGCGACCACGTCCGAGCCGAGCGCACCGCCCGCGCCGGGACGATTGTCCACCACCAGTTGCTGCCCGAGCGCGGGCGCCATCTTCTTGTTCAAGGTGCGGGCGATGTAGTCCATCGGACCACCCGCCGCATACGGCACAATGACGCGGATGGGCCTCGTCGGATAGTTCGGCTGCGCCGATTTCTGCGCCGCGGCAGCCATGGGCGACAGTGCCAGCACCGCGGCGAGGCACAGCGTTGTGGTACGCGACATGACATCCTCACGGTAATTCAGGAGCCCACTATATAACAGGTGACTTCCCGCGGCTCAGAGGCGCTGTGCCGTCATCCTGAGCGACTCGCTAAAGCGGCGGACAGCTGGAGACAGATAGGCGCCCTCACGATAAATGAGACTGACCGGACGGCGCCATGTCAGCGCCTTTATCGGCAGTATCTTCACGGTGTAGCGCTGCGCGAGTTTAGCGACGACCCGCCGCGAAGTGTAGTCGAGCAGGTTCGATGCTGCGACCGTCTCGAGTTTGAGCTGTACCGACCGCGTCTCGAGAGCAACCTGCGGCGGTGAAAATCCGCACTCCTGGAATATCTGCCGCAGCCTCTGTTGCGCGAGCAGGCTCGGCTCGCTGAGTACCCAGCGCTCCTGTGCGAGATCGCCGATCGTGACCCGCCGCAGTTTAGCCAGCCGATGGCGCGATGACGCAACGACCACGAACTCGTCTTCGCAGAGCAACTCCTCGATCAAGCCCTCCTTCGACATCGTGCGGGGCGGGTAATTGACGATCAGGTCCAGCTCTCCTCTGCGCAGCGCCGGGATCATGCCGTCGTTGTCCGACACGACGATCGTAAAGCGCGTCCTCGGCGCATCCTCCAGCACAGCCAGAAAGCTTGCGGGAAAGAGCTGCTCCGCAAGCATGGGCCCTGTGCCCACGCGCACTTCGCCGACCTTTCCGCGGCCGAGATCCGCGATTTCCCGCGTCACATTCTGGAGCGATGAGCGCAGCTCCCTGGTACGGGCGAGCAAGGTCGCACCTTCCGGGGTGAGCTCGATGCCGCGTGGCGTCCGCTTCACGAGCTTCGCGTCCAGTATGCGCTCCAGCCGCCGCAGGCTCTTGCTGAGGGCCGGCTGGCTCAGCCGGAGCGATTCGGCTGCGCGCCCAAGGTGCCCGTGCTCGGCGACGACGGTGAAATATTCGATGTCACGCAGCTCCATCTCGATAACCGCAATTCATGAGGCGGGGACGCCCGGATGATTGAGCACGGTGAAACATGCTGTCAACATGCGGCCCATTTCAAGGGAGGTAGCACTGCCATGGAACAGACCCGAGGTCGATGCCTTCGCATGCTGGCGGGCGGCTTGGTGCTGACCGTATTGGCCGGTGCCGCAGCGGCGCAGGAAACAGCGCCCATCAAAGTCCTGCTCGAGAATGACAGGGTGCGCGTCTTCGAGACGCGGTACAAGCCGGGAGAAGAAAACAGGAACGTTCCCCGCGATGGGCGGGTGATCCGCGCCTTGACGGGGGGGACGCTATTGCGCACCTACGCGGACGGGAAGACTGAACGCATCGAATGGAAGTCGGGCGAAGTCCGATACAACCCTCCCGCTGTCGGGCCGACACCGCAGTACACCACGAAGAACGTGGGTAACTCGGATCTCGTGCTCTACGTCGTCGTGCTGAAGTAGCGCGCGCATCACATGGGCTTCACGCCCGACGCTTTCGCGATCTTGCCGAAGCGCTCGATCCAGTCGGCGTAGCGCTTGGTGAGCTCTTCCGGCGTGGATGGACTCGGGTCGGATCCGACGCCGCGCATCTTGTCGCGCACGTCCGGCATCGCGAGCGTGCGACCGATTGCTGCGTTGAGCGCAATGACGATATCGCGGCGCACGCCGGCCGGACCCATGATGCTGCGCCACGCTGGCATGTCATAGTCCGGCACCGCCTCGGACAGCGGCGGTATGTCCGGAAACGACGGCGAACGGGCAATCGACGTTACGGCGAGAAGGCGTAAGCGGTCCTTATGAGCGACGGCCGTGGCGGATGGCGCGAAGTAATAGTCCACGCGCCCGGAAATCAGATCGCTTACAGCCTCGCTGAATCCCTTATAAGGCACTTCCAGCGCCTTGACGCCCGCCATGTTGTTGAAGAGCAGCGCCGCCCAGTACGGAATCTGACCGGCGCCCAGCGTCGCGTATGTCATCTTGCCGGGCTGCGAGCGCGCGAGCGCGACGTAATCCTTGACCGTGCGGGCCGGCACGGTGGGATGCACCACCATGATGAACGGCGAGGTCTCGAGCAGAGAAACCGGCGTGAAATCACGCAGCACGTCGTAGGTCACCGCGGCGTTCACGTAGCGCGCGCCCGCCATCGAGCCGCCGGCAAGCAGCCACGTATAGCCATCGGGCGCAACCTTCATGACAAAGGTCTGACCGATCATGCCGCCTGCCCCGGCGCGATTCTCGACGATGAACTGCTGTCCGAGCAGCTCGCTCAGCTTCGGGGCGATGAGGCGGGTGACGAAGTCGTCGCCACCGCCAGGAGCCGTCGCAACCACCATCCGCACGGTCTTTTCGGGCCACTTTCCGGTCTGCGCGTGTGCAAGAGAAAAAAAGGTGCCGAGCGCCGCCGCGACGAGCGCGGTCCGATGCAGCTTCATTGGGCGTCCTCCCTGGGAGTGCGATGGCCCGCCATACCGCTGTCATGACGGGCATGGGCCAGTATCTGCCAAACGACTGTCTGCGGCAACCACGTGCGCGCTATACTGCGCGCACCGCGCCGTCCATGATCGAAGCGCGGCGTCCGAGAACCGGAGGAGGCGCCATGACACGCGTTGTGACGGCTGCAGTTGCTGCGCTGCTCGCGACTTGCGGCCCGGCAATTGCGGCCCAAGCCAAGCCCGCCGACCTCGCGCCCGGCTACCCGGCGCGCCCGATCCGCCTGATCGTGCCCTTCCCCCCCGGCGGCAGTAACGACATCATGGCGCGCTCTTTCGCCCAGTACCTTTCGGGTCGTTTCGACCGGCAAGTCGTCGTGGACAACCGGCCCGGCGCCGATGCCATGATCGGCACCGAGCTCGCCGCGCGCGCGCAACCCGACGGCTATACGCTGCTCATCGCCTCCGCCGCTTTCGCGATCAATGGCGCGACCCGCAAGGTCGCCTACGATCCCCTCAAGTCTTTCACGTGGATCGGGACGCTGGGCTACGGCCCGAGCGTGCTGTCGGTTGGCCCCGCGCTCAGGGTCGATTCGGCGAAGGAGCTCATTGCTTACGGACGCGCGAATCCGGGCAAGGTCACGTTGGCGACTTCCGGCGGATTCGGTCACTTCGCAAGCGAGCTCTTCAATCACATGTCCGGCATGAAAATGCTGGTCGTGATCTACAAGGGCGGCATCCCCGCGCTCATCGACGTGATGGGCGGGCAGGCACACGTGAACCTGGGCTCGCTCGTGCAGACGCTGCCGCACATGAAGTCCGGCAGGCTGAAAGCGCTCGCGACGAGCGGCGTGAAGCGCGCGACCGCCGCGCCCGATCTGCCGACGATCGCGGAGGCCGGCGTGGCGGGTTATGAAGCGAACAACTGGTGGGCGATCGCCGCGCCCGCCGGCACGCCGCCCGGTGTAATTTCGAAGCTGAACGCGGAACTCACCGCCTATCTCAAGCTGCCGCAGACGCTGAAGCGCTTCGAAGCGGAAGGCGTTGAAGCGGAGGTCACCACCCCCGCGGAAATGCAGAAGCGGATCAAGGCCGAGCTGGAGAAGTGGCGCAACGTCGCGAAGATCGCGAACATCCGCACCGAGTAAGTGGCCCGGCGACGAGGGCCGGCGTTATACTGCCTCGCCACAAATCGTTGGAGGAGACCATGGCCGAGCTGCCGAAGTGGGAACTGAGCCATGTCGGGCTTTACGTGAGCGACATGGATCGCATGCGCGACTTCTATACCAACGTGCTGGGCTACAAGGTGATGGACGCCGGTGAGCTGCGCAGCGGCGTGCGGCTCACGTTCCTCAGCAAGGATCCGCGGGACCACCATCAGATCGTGCTCGTCACGGGGCACGAGAACGGTGCCCGCTCCACCATCAACCAGATCACGTATCGCGTCGCCTCGCTCAAGGAAGTACGCGCGATGTACGAGCACGCCAGGGCGCACAACGTCGAAGGAATCGATCCGGTCGATCACGGCAACGCGTGGTCGGTTTATTTCCTCGATCCGGAAGGCAACCGCCTCGAATTCTTCTGCGACACGCCGTGGTACGTCGCACAACCGCATCGTGTGGCGCTCGATTTCTCACTGAGCGACGAAGAGATCGCCGAATCGACGCGCAGACGCATCGCGGACGACCCGACGACGGAGCCGTTCGGGGACTGGCGCGCGCGCAAGCGCCGCGAGCTGGGACTCGTGAGCTGAGCACGACCGCCCCCCGGTCAGGGCGCCTCGGCCGGCTCCTGTGCCTTTTCCCGGTCTTCCGCGAGCCTGATCGAGATCTGCGGAGCGCTCGTCAGCGTGCGGTGCACGCGGCAACTGCGCGCGATTCCGGCGAGCACCTTGCGCGTTTCCGGTGGCAGCGCATCGGAAGCGTGGAGCACCACCTCGAAATCCTTGTAGAGGTTCGCCTTCTCGTCGAACTCCGCGGCGAGCTCGACGCGCACGCAGTCGGGCGGCAGGCCTTTGCGGCGCAGATAGTGTGCGATCGTCGCGATCGTGCAGCTTCCCAGACCGAGCAGCACGAGATCGATCGATTTCGGCGAGCGGTTCTCCGTGCGTTCGATGTCGATCCTGAAATCGCCCGCGGTGCCGACGTAGAAGCCTTCCCTGTCGCTCTTCTGAACCACCACTTTTGCCATGATGCTTGCCATCTCCTTCTCTCAAGCCTTGCCATTTGGGTTCGCAGCCGGCTTCCTCCGGCGCGGATGGTTCTGCGCCCGATCGATAAGGGCCCGGCTAGTAGGTGCCCGGATACGTCCCGCCGTCGATCAGGAAATTCTGACCCGTGATGTACGCAGCCTGCGCGCTGCAGATGTAGGCGCAGAGCTCGCCGAACTCCGCGGCATCGCCGAAGCGGCCGGCGGGAATCGCGTTCGCGCGTGCCTGCCATACCTCCTCGAACGGCTTCCCCATCGCCCTGGCACGCGCCGCGAGGTTGCTGCGCAGGCGGTCGGTCGCGAACTGGCCGGGGAGGATGTTGTTGATCGTCACGTTGTGGCGCACCGTCTTGCGCGCGAGCCCCGCGACGAAGCCGGTGAGCCCCGATCGCGCGGCATTGGAAAGCCCCAGCTCCTCGATCGGCGCCTTCACGGAGTTCGACGTGATGTTCACGATGCGGCCGAATCTGCGTGCGATCATGCCGTCCACCGTCGCCCTGATGAGCTCGATCGGTGTCAGCATATTGGCGTCGATCGCCTTCAGCCAGTCTTCGCGCGTCCAGTCGCGGAAGTCCCCGGGCGGCGGACCGCCGGCATTGTTGACCAGGATGTCCGGCTGCGGACACGCGGCGAGCGCAGCCGCGCGCCCCTCGGGCGTCGTGATGTCCGCCACGACGGCCGTCACCGGCACGCCTGTCGCCGATCGTATCCCGGATGCCGTCTGCTCCAGCGCCTCGCCGCCGCGCGCGACGATCGTCACGGCAACGCCTTCGCGCGCGAGCGACATCGCGCAGCCCTTACCCAATCCCTTGCTCGCCGCGCATACCAGCGCGGTCCTGCCCCGAATGCCGAGATCCATGGAAATATTCCGACGTTGTAAAGTCCACTGGAAAAAACGCGGCACAATCCTAACACGGCGCACGGCTATAATCGCCGCCCTGATCCACTCCCGGGACGGGATCGTGAGCAGACTCTCAGCGGTGGCGCGCGAAGCGCTGCCCGCAGACCAGCGTCGTTTCCATGACGCGGTGCGCGCCATCCGGCGCCGACCGGTGAGCGGTCCGTTCATCGTCACGATGAACGGCAGCCCGGACCTCGCCGCGCGCATCGCTCACCTCGGCCATTACTTCCACTCGCGCGGACAGGCCGACGAATCGATCCTGCCGCTGCGCGTCCGCGCGTTCATCGCGCTCGTCGGCGCGCGCGCCCTCGATGCGCCCTACGAATGGGCGGCGTGGGTCAACTGGGCGCTCGAAGCCCGCGTGCCGCAGGACACTGTCGATGTCATCCGCGAAGGGCGAACGCCTGTCTCGCTGACTGACGAAGAGGCACTACTCGCCCGGCTCTGCACCGAGCTCGTCTCGGGCAGCCATCGTTTGAGCGACGCGACGTATAGCGCGGCCCTCGAACGCTACGGCCGTCAGGGCATCGTGGAGCTCGTCGTCACCTTGGGTTACTTCGCCATGATTGCAATGCCGCTCAATGCATTCGAGATGGAGATGTCGGCCGAGCAGAAGGCCGGCCGCAAGCCGTTCGCGCCGCTCGAGATCAAGGGCTCGCCGTACTCCGATGAAGGTGCCGGTTTCTTCAATCCGCCACCGCCCGCTGCCAGAGCAGCGGTAACGCGGCTGCCCTTGCGCGCGAGCCATGAGGATGTCGCGCCGGAGCACCAGCATTTCCTCGATCGGATCGTCCGCACGCGCGGCTGGATCGCGCCGCTCTTTCAGGTGCTGCTCCATACGCCGGACGTCGCGGAACGCATCGCACACCTGGGCGCCTTTCTGCTTTATGACGGCTCCCTGTCCGCGGAGACGCGCTTGCTGGTCGGGCTCATCGCTGCGCAAGAGCTCGACTGCGATTACGTCCGGTCCGCATGCTCGGGTATGGCTCGCTGCGCCGGCTTGGAGGATGTGTTCGGCACAGCGATCGCGAACGGCGGATCGCCCGCCGGCACCGCAGATCACCGGCTGCTTCTATCTTTCTGCCACGCACTCCTGCGGGGCAATCATCACGTGAGTGAGGCGGTCTATCGGGATTGCGTTGCGCGGTTAGGCATGGCGGCCACGGTGCAGGTCAGCGTATTGCTCGGTTATTGCGTGATGGCGGCACTCGTCGCAAACGCCTTCGGAATCACCTCCGGCGCCGACCAGGATCGGCCACTGCTGTGATGCGACGAGGTCTTCCTCGCTCGCCGCGTTTCCTGGATCCAAATCAAGCCGCACTTCACACGTGATGTTCCGCGCATCGCATTGAAATTTTCTTATCGACCGGATGATCATTACCCGCCGCAGCACGAGACTCATGGCGTAATTTTTTTCTGGGCGAACCTGGCGCCACCTTGCGCGGTCGCACTGGCGTGTTTTCCGCGAAAAGGAGATTGCATGCTGGAACGTAAACCGTTGGTAATGGCGGTGGCGGCCGTCCTGACGGGCGTGCTCGCGGGATGTTCCGCGAGCGGCACCGCCAGGAGTGGGGCGAATGGCAGCGGCTCGGCGGCGAGTGCCGGGGATCGCACGGTAATACAGCAGAACCAGTCGTCGACGAGCGCGAGCGGCGCGGCCGCCGGCTCGGCGAGCGGAAGTGGAACGGCGAGCGGCTCGGCAACCGACCCGCGATACGGGTCCGGTTCGTCGATGAGCGAAGACGGCTCATCGACGGGTACGAAGCAGCAGGATCAGCAAAAGCGCAAATCGACCACGGAAGAGCGCCAGCGTTACCCTGCCGATGGCACCAGCACGGGAACGACCTCGGGCACCAGTTCCGGCGCCAGCACTTCGTCAGGTGCGGCAAGCTCCGGTACCGTGCAGTAGTTCGACGGTGCCGTGAGCAAAGGGGCCGCGTGAGCGGCCCCTTTCTTTGCGTACAACCAAACAAAAAGCCCGACGACCACAGGTCGCCGGGCTTTTTTGGGTCCGCGCCGGGATTCTTAGGGTTTCTTCGGAGCGACGATCTTGCTGGCCCGTTCCTTCTCCACCCGCGTGAGAAACCGGGGAGCGATGTATGCCTTGGTTTGCGCGGAAGCGATCCGCAGCCACGCCCGCCGCGCGATGCTGTTGGTGAACCGTATCGGCCGGGTGTCGTTCATTGCCCCTCACCTCGATTCGGGTGTACGAGGGGCCGGATTCTGCGCTGGCCGGCCTATCGCGTCAAGCCCGCCATGACGTTGTTTTGATGCAATGTAGCGATCGAGCCACACCGCTTCGTGCCGGGCACCAAATATGCAGGCACGGCCAAGTCGCCGAGTATGGGTAGGATGTCGATTTCGCAATCCACCGATCGACCATTGGTAAAACGACACCCCCCGAAAGGACAGCCGATGAAATACCTTTGCCTGATCTGCGCCGAAACCCGATACATGATGGAGCACCGTTCCAGCGAAGACATGAAAGCGCATTTCGAGGAGTATCGCGCGTTCACGCAGGAGATCCGCAAGAGCGGCCATTTTGTCGCGGCCCATCGGCTGCTGCCGCCGGACGATGCCATTACGCTCAGGGTGCGAAACGGCAGGACGACGACCACCGACGGACCCTTCGCCGAAACGAAGGAGCACATTGGCGGCCTTTACATCATCGAGGCGAGGGATCTCAACGAAGCGGTCCAGGTGGCCGCGCGCATCCCGGGAGCGAAGTACGGATGCGTGGAGGTGCGTCCCGTCGCCGAAGACGCGCTCACGCTGCACGCCATCGCCGATTGATCGGGGCAGCTCGCAACCGCCAAGGTGGTCTCCCCTCCTCCGATGAGGAGGGGTGGGGCGAAGCGCCGGGGTGGTCTCCCCTCCTCCGATGAGGAAGGGTGGCGCGAAGCGCCGGGGTGGTCTCCCCTCCTCCGATGAGGAGGGGTGGGGCGAAGCGCCGGGGTGGTCAGGCGCCTACAGCTCCTTGATCTGCACCTTGCGCCAGCGGATCGTCCCGCCGCGGGTATCCTTGGCCCCCGCGCCATACTGCAGCGTGAACGGCCCTTCCCTGAACTTGCTGTCCCTCATGCTGACGGTTACTTCACCGTTCAACTTGACCGTGATTTCGGGACCGATCGCAGTGATCTCGTAGGTATTCCACTTGCCCCCGGCCTTGTAGCGGCCCGGCGGCACCATCGCCCTTCCCCTGATCCGCGACGATGTAGCCGCGCTCGCCGCGCCAGTTGGCATCCCCAATGCGGTTGAAATTCTCCAGGCCCTTCTGGCCGTCGATGAGCGTGACCCACCCTTCGTCGGTCATGTGAGCGCAGCCGAAAGCGACGAATCCGAATAACAGCGCCGCGGTGGCGGCGTACAAGCGTTTCATGATGCCTCCCTGTGGTGTTGCCTGTTGTGGGCCATTCCTGCGGCATAAAGCATGGGACCGAAGCGCGCGGCCGTCAAGGGACCGGCCGTATGCGCTTAAGCGCGCCTTGGGTCCGCCCATGTCACTTCCGGCCGAGGCCGATCTCCTCGTAGAAGCCACGATACTCCTCGAAGCGCTTGACGAGAAACGCCCTGAAATCCTCGCTCCCCAGAAAAACATCCTGATAGATGTTGCGCCGCGCGAGCTCCTTCCACGCCGCCGACTTATGCACGCGTTCGAGAGCGCCTTCCATGATTGCGACCGCCTCCTTCGGCACACCCGCCGTGAAGGCGAAGCCGCGCATCGTTCCTGCCGTGATCGGGTAGCCCGATTCCTGGAGCGTCGGCACGTCCGGTGCCTGCGGCAGACGCTCGCTTGCGGCGATCGCGAGCACGCGAAGCTTCTTCCCCTCGACAAAGCCGAGCCCTTCCGCCAGATTTTCCGTTGTGAAATGAGTGTGGCCGCCCGCCACCGAGGTCACCGCGTCGCCGCCACCCTTGAAATTGACGATGCGAAACTTCGCGCCCGGCGTGTGTTTCTCGAGCAGGTAGACGAGCATGCGGCCGGTCCCCTGCGGCGAGGAGTTGGCGACGACCAGCGAGCCCGGCTCGCGGCGCGCCGCCTCCAGCAGATCCTTCACCGATTTGTACGGTGAATCGAACGGCACCATGATGGTCTGGGGATCGATCGCGAACAGCGCAAGCGGCGTATATCTGTCGAGCCCGATGTTGGTGTCCGGCCGGTACGCGAGCGCGAGCATCGTGCCCGTCACGGACAGCATGTAATACGGATCGCCGCGCCTGGTCTGAAAATAATTGAAGGCCACCACTCCGGAGCCGCCCACGCGGTTCACGACGAGGACGGGCTGTGGCAGAAGTCTTTCCTTACGCAGGATTTCCGCCACGGCACGGGACACGATGTCGCCACCGCTGCCGGCCGAGGTATGAACGATCAGCTCGATCGGCTTCGAGGGATAGCTTTCGGCAACGCCGCCTGCCGACCACATTGCGGCCGCGATGCCGGCCAAAGCGGCTCGCAGCGTTCCCGCCTGCATACGCCCTCCTGACAATATACCCGCCGCCAGTATAGTGCGTTCTTGCTATGATGCTGGTGCGTGCCGCTGGCAGAGCCGAGGTTTCACGAAATGGACTTTACCCTTCCCGAAGAACTGCGCATGCTGCGCGAGACCGTCGCGCGCTTCGCGCGCGAGGAACTGCGCCCGCTTGAAAAGGACGTGATCCGCCGCGAGGCCGAACGCGGTCTCACCGACGCGCCGCTGATCGATCCCGAGGCCGAGAAGGCGCTCAACCGCAAGGCGAAGGAGATCGGCCTCTACGGCATCGACGTCCCCGAGGAATACGGTGGACAGAATCTCGGCATGCTCGCGAAAGCGGTCGTTATCGAGGAATTGAAGACGAGCATCACGCCCTACGTGCTGCCGCCCGACAGCCCCAACCTCTACATGCTGCGCGAGCAGTGCAAGGGCGAGCAGATCCGGAAATACTTCATCCCCTACGCAAAGGGCGAGAAGAAGAGCGCGATCGCGATCACCGAGCCGGGCGCGGGCTCCGACCCGGCAGCGATGAAGACCCGTGCCGAGCGGCGCAACGGCAAGTGGGTGATCAACGGTCAGAAGATCTTCATCAGCAACGCGCGCAAGGCCGATTTCCTGATCGTCATGGCGGTAACCGATCCCGCGAAAGGCTCGCGCGGCGGGATCACGGCGTTTCTGGTCGATCAAGGCACCAAGGGGTTGTCGATCCCGACCGTGTTCAATACGATCGGCGAGCACGCGCCCTACGGCGTCTTCTTCGACGATGTCGAGGTCTCCGACGACCAAGTGCTGGGCGAGGTCGGCAACGGCTTCGGCCCGATGCAGAACCGCCTCGGCGTGCGCCGCATGGAGATCGCCTGCCGTTCCCTCGGCTTTGCGCGCCGCTGCATGGAGCTCATGATTCCCTATGCCAACGAGCGCGTCACGTTCGGCAAGCCGCTCGCCGAGCGCCAGGCGGTGCAGTGGTGGATCGCCGACAGCTTTCAGGAAATGGAGATGGTGCGGCTCATCACCTGGCGGCTCGCGTGCAAGATCGACAAGGGCGAGACCAACTGGCGGCGCGACGCGGCGATGGTGAAGCTCCAGGGCAGCGAGATGATCGCGCGCGTCGCCGACCGCGCGATGCAGCTCTTCGGCGGCATGGGCATGACCAAGGATCTTCCGCTCGAATACATCGCGCGCGCGTGCCGCGCCTACCGCGTCTACGAGGGCCCGAGCGAAGTGCACCGCTGGTTCATCGCGCGCGATCTCCTTCGCAACGGCATGCCGGCCGACTGATGCGCGCACCGCGATCCATCGCCTGCTGGCTGCTTTCCTGCGCGCTGCTCTGCGGGGGAACGGCAATCGCGCGCGAGCGGATCGGCCTTGCGTCCTACCCCGTGAAGCCCATACGCGTCATCACGGGCTCCTCGCCCGGCACCTCGGACGATTTCTTCGCGCGCGCCTTGGGCGAGGAGTTGAGCGCGCTCTACCGGCAGCGCGTGATCGTGGACAACCGCTCGGGCGCGGGCGGCTTGATCGGCAACCAGATCCTGTCGCGCGCCAATCCCGACGGCTACACGCTGGGGCTGATCGGCGTGACGCGCATCATAAACGCGCTGATGCGGGAGGAGACGCCGTACCGCGTGCTGGACGACGTCGTCGGTGTCGCGCATGTGGCGTCGATCACCAACGTGCTCGCCGTGACCCCGGCCATTTCAGTCGAGAGCCCACGGCAGTTCGTGCAGCACGCGCGCGCCCGGGTGGGAGAGCTCAATTACGCATCGCTCGGAATCGGATCGGCATCGCATCTCGCCGGTGAAGTGTTCACGCGTGCAGCCGGAATCGACGCGGTGCACGTGCCGTTCCGCCACCTCTCGGACTCCTTCGTCGAGATGGTGCTCGGGCGCGTGCACTACGCCGTGCTCACGCTGCCTTCGGTGCTCAATTCCGTGCGTGACGGGCGCATGCGCGCGCTTGCCGTCATGACGCCGCAGCGCAGCCCCGCCCTGCCCGAGGTGCCGTCAATTGCGGAGTACGGGCTTCCTGAAGCGCAGTTCGACAGCTGGTCCGGGATCGTCGCGCCCAAGGGCACGCCACGGCGCATCGTCGAGCAGTTGCACAGCGATATCGTGCGCGTGCTGCGCAAGCGCGAGATGCGTGAGCTTTTCGCGCGCCAGGGCGCGGAAACGATGCCGGAGAGCACGCCGGACGGATTCACACGACTCATGCAAAGCGAGTACCTGCGCTACCAGACGCTCATGCGGGAGGAAGGCATCAAGTCGGCGCGCGAGTACGCCTCCTCCCGCTGACATCTCCCCTCCTCCGACGAGGAGGGGTGCCCGCGAAGTGGGCGGGGTGGTGAAGTAGAATGAACGCCCCATCCAGTGGAGGAACCCAGACATGACGCTCAAGCTCAACCACCTGCACCTGAAGACCAGGGATCCGGAGAAGACCGCGAAGTTCTACGTCGATGTCCTCGGCGCGACGATCGTGAACCAGAACAGGAATGGCTATCGCCTCGATCTCCACGGCCTCGCGCTCAACGTGACGAATTTTCTCACCGAACAGTCGCGCGAGCAGAAATACGGCATGGAGCACCTCGCGATCGACACCGACGAGCTCGACACCGTGATCGAGAAGCTGAAAGCGCAGGGCATCCACATCCTCGAGCAGACGGTCGTGTCGGGCGGCCGCCGCGTCTGCTTTTTCGAGGGTCCGGACGGCGTGCAGCTCGAATTCATCGAAATGAAATAGCGACGGCATTGCATCCGCGGCGCCCGTCGCGACGACAACCAGAGGAGTAGGCATGCACCGAGGTTTGCACCTGATGATGGCTGGCGCGCTTGCCGTGGCGAGCCTGCCGGTGTGCGCACAGAGCGCCTGGAAGCCGGAAAAGACCGTCGAGCTCATCGTCGGCTCGAGCGCCGGCACCGGCACCGATCGCGTCGCGCGCCTGATGGAGCGCATCTGGCGCGAAAAGAAGGTGATGGACGTTCCGGTCACGGTCGTCAACCGCCCGGGCGGCGGCGGCGCGGTGAGCTGGGCCTACCTCACCCAGCGCGGCGGCGATCCGCACCACATCCTCATCACCTCGTACAACATCGTCACCGCGCACATCAGCGGCCGCAGCAAGCTGACCCTCACCGATTTCACGCCGATCTCGCTCATGGCGCGCGAGTACATCGTCTATTCGGTGCGCGCCGACTCTCCGATCAAGAATGTCGCGGACCTCTGCGGCGTGCTGAAGAAAGATGCCGGTGCCCTTCCCGCGGGCGTGTCGAGCGCGGCCGGCGGCGCGAATCACATCGCGCTCGGGCGGCTCGTGAAGGCATGCGGCATCGATGTGACGAAAATGAAGGTCGTGATCTTTTCGGGAACCAACGAAGCGCTCGCGGGATTGCTGGGCGGGCACGTCGGCATCTTCGTGAATTCCGCATCCGCAACCGCCGGCGCCTTCCAGAACGGCCAGATCCGGCCGCTCGCCGTCGCCGCACCGCAGCGGCTCGCCGGCATCTATGCCACGGTGCCGACGGTCAGGGAGGCGGGCTTCCCGGTGATCGCGGAGAACTGGCGGCTCGCGATCGCGGCGAAAGGCATCTCGGATGCACAAGCCGCCTACTGGGAAGGCGCGCTCAAGCGGCTCACCGAGAGCGAGGAGTGGCTCCAGGAGCTCGAGAAGAATTATCTTCCCAACAACGCTCTCTCGCGTAGCGATACGGAGCGCTACATCAAGGAGCAGTACGGCGAGATCAAGGTGATCCTGACCGATCTCGGGCGTGCAGGGTCGGCGCCGCGTTGAGGAGTTCCAAGATGCCGAATCCGGTCTTCATCGCGGGAACGATCTATCCGCACGAGAAGGTGCGCAATCCGCCGCAGGCGCAGCCGCTGCTGCCGCCCGAGATCCGGCACGTCACCGCGTCCATCGACATCAAGGACTACACGGCGGAAGGCGTCGAGGAAGGCATGCAGCGTTACTGGTCGTGCATGGATGCGCTCGTGCGGGAAGGTGCGAGCAGCATCACGCTCGCGGGGCTTCCGATCGCCTCTCAGCTCGGGCGCCCACGCGTGCTCGACCTGCTCGCGGAAACCGCGCGCAGGACCGGCGCCATCGCCGACGCGCATGGCGAGGCGGTCGTGGCGGCGCTGCAGCACCTCGGCGCGAACCGCATCGCGATCGCGAGCCGCTGGTCGGAGACACTCAACGATGCGCTCGTCGCGTATCTCGATCATGCGGGCATCGAAGTGCTGGCCGTCACGAGCGCCAACCAGTGGGCCAGGCAGTCGTTCTCGATGAGCATCGAGGAAGGCATCCGGCTTGCGTTTCAGCTCGGCCGCGAGGCGATGCGGCGCGCGCCCGACGCCCAGGCCCTGCTGCTGCCGGGCGGCGCCTGGCGCAGCCTCGCCGTCGTGCCCATTCTCGAAGAAGACTACGACAAGCCGGTCGTCACGAACCGCATCGCGCAGACGTGGCGACTCATTCATGCGGGTGTCGCGCCCCGCGTCGAAGGCTGGGGGCGACTGCTCGCAGTCGGCTAGCGCGCGTATCATGGCGGCGTCATGGTGATGCCCGAAAAAAGGGGAGAACGATGAAGCGAACCTGCAATGTCCTGTTGGGCCTCGTGCTCGCGGCCGCAACTTTTCCGGTTGGGGCGCAGGCTTTTCCCACAAAGCCGATCCGCATCGTCGTGCCCTTCCCGCCCGGCGGCACGACGGACGTGGTGGCGCGTCTCGTCGCCCAGCGCTTCACCGAATCGATGAAGCAGCCGGTCGTGGTGGACAATCGCGGCGGTGCCGGTGGCGCGCTCGGCGCGGACATTGTCGCCAAGTCCGCACCCGACGGCTACACGCTGCTCATGGCGAACATCACGTTTCCGCTGTCCTCGGTCGCGCAGACGCTTGCGAAGCGCTCGCCGTTCGATGCCGAAAAGGACTTCGCCGGCGTATCGATCGCGGTGTTCGTGCCGTTCGTCATCACCGCGCATCCAAGCGTGCCGTCGAAAGACCTCAAGGAGCTGGCCGCGCTGCTGCAGAACAGGAAGCTCAAGTACAACTACGGCTCGACCGGCCCCGGCTCGGTGATGCACGTGATCGGCGAGACGTTCAAGCGCGACGCGAAGGTGGACATGGCGCACATCGCGTTCAAGGGCGCGGCGCCGCTCAAGCTCGAGCTTCTGAGCGGGCGCATCCAGATCGGCGGCGACCAGCTCTCCACTTCGCTCGCCGAAATCCGCGCCGGCCAGTTGAAGGCGCTCGCGACCAACGGGTCGAAGCGCATCGCCATTCTGCCCGACGTGCCGACGGTGCGCGAACAGGGCTACGCCTCGCTCGAGTTCGAAGGCTGGAACGGATTGCTCGCGCCGGCCAAGACGCCGCGCGCGGTGATCGAGAAGCTCGCGCGCGAGACCGCGGCGGCGGTGCGCCATCCCGACGTGCAGAAGCGCTTCCTCGAGCTGGGCGCCGAGCCGGTCGGCTCGTCGCCTCAGGAGCAGACCGAGATCGTGCTCAAGCAGATGAAGCAGTTCACGCCTGTCATCCGCGAGATGAAACTCGACTGACGGCATTACCTGTGCCGGCAGGCGGCGCGGGACTCGGCGGAGCCGATATGGGCGACAAGTACCCGGTAGTGAAAGTGGCGGCGGTGCAGGCTGCCTCGGTTTTCCTCGATCGCGAAGCCTCCACCGAAAAGGCCTGCCGGCTGATCCGCGAGGCGGGTCGCAACGGCGCGCGCGTGATCGGCTTTCCCGAAGGCTTCATTCCGGCGCATCCGGTGTGGTACCACCACCACGTCGCGACGGGGCGCATCGCCAACGAGCTTTCCGTGCAGCTCTTCGCCAACGCGGTCGAGATTCCGGGGCCGGAGACCGACGCGCTATGCGCCGCAGCGCGCGAAGCCGATGCATACGTGGTGATGGGGGTATGCGAACGGCTGCCGCAAACCATCGGCACCATGTTCAACACGCAGGTCTACATCGGCCCCGATGGCCGCGTGATCGGAAAACACCAGAAGCTCGTGCCGACCGTCGGCGAGCGGCTCGTGCACATGGGCGGCTTCGGGGACACCTTCGGTGCCTTCCAGACGGAGTTCGGGCCGATGAGCGCGCTCATCTGCGGCGAGAATTCCAACCCGCTTGCCGTGTTCGCGCTCACCGCCGAAGCCACGCGGATCCACGTCATGAGCTGGCCCAACCATTTCCCCACGAGCGGCGACCCGATGCGCAACCGCGTGTCGATCGACTCGCAGGCCTTCGCCCAGATGAGCAAGGCATTCGTCGTGTCCGCCTGCGGCACGGTGGACGAGAGCATGATCGCGATGCTGCGGGCAGGCCCCGAGGCGGAAAAATTCCTGCGCAATCCGGACTGCTGCGGCGGCAGCGTGATCGTAGCGCCCAACAGCCGCATCATCGCGGGCCCGATGGGCGCCGAGGAGGGCATCCTCTACGCCGACTGCGATATCGAGATCGGCGTGCAGATGAAGCTGCGGCACGATTTCGCCGGCCACTACAACCGTCCGGACATTTTCCACGTGCAGGTGAATCGCAGCCTGCCGAAGATCTACACCGTGCAGAAGGACGACAGCGCCCCCGTCCTGCAAGCTCCTGCAGACGAGCCCTCCCTGCTTCCATCCTCTGCGCCAGCCCTGGAGCGGCCGGCGCGCGCCCGACTGCCGGCACGCGGCCGCGCAGCCGCGCAACGGGGCAACGCGAAAAGGACAGCGCGCCGTCCCGTCAGGCGCAACGCCGGTAAGGCGTGACGCCCGTCTTCAACGCACAGGCTAACCTGCGAGCTGTCTCGTGATCCCGGCGGCGGGCAGCTCGCGGCAGCCGCTCGTGTTCTGACCCGCCCAGAGCGGAGAGAAATCGCCGATCCCGCGCGCTTCGGCCTTGGCTCGCAAGGGAGCGATTGCCGATGTCGCAAGCGGAAATGCCGGTGCAACGGGATTGATGGGGCCCAGCTCGCGCATGATGCGGTTGACGATGCCGCGCGCCGGCCTTCCCGTGAAGAGATTGGTGAGCGCGGTGTGCTGCGCCGCCTCACTCTTGAGCGCGGCGCGGTGCACGCTGCTCGTGGTCGCCTCTTTCGCCAGCAGATAGGCGGTGCCGATCTGCACACCTGCGGCCCCGAGCGCCATCGCGGCGGCGATGCCCTGCCGGTCGGCGATGCCGCCCGCGGCGATCACCGGCACGCGCACTGCGCGCACGACTTGCGGCAACAGTGCCAACGTGCCGACCTGCGTCGCGAGATCCTCGGAGAGAAAGATGCCGCGGTGCCCGCCGGCCTCGCGACCCTGCGCGATGATCGCATCGACCCCTTTCGATTCGAGCCAGCGCGCCTCCTCGACCGTCGTCGCCGAGCAGATGATCTTCGATCCCATGGCACGCACGCGGGCGAGCAGCGGTTCGGACGGCAATCCGAAATGGAAGCTCACCACCGCGGGCTTGAACTCGGCGAGCGCATCCGCCGCCTCCGCGCTGAACGGCATGCGGCCCGGCCCGGCCGGAATCGTGGCGGGATCGATGCCGTATTCCCTGTAGTAGGGTGCGAGCGCCTCACGCCACGCGGCCTCGCGATCGGGGCTCGGTGTCGGCGGTGTGTGGGCGAAGAAGTTCACGTTGAATGCCCGCGTGGTCTTCGCCTTCAGCGCCGCAAGCTCCTTCTTCATGCCCTCCATCGAAAGCATCGCGCAGGGCAGCGATCCCAGGCCACCCGCGTTCGATACCGCCGCGGCTAGCGCGTGATCCTGGACTCCGGCCATGGGCGCCTGGATGAGCGGAAACTCGGTGCCGAGGAGCGACTGGAGCGTGGGCATGTCAACCTCCTGGATCGGACGGGCTTCGGTAGCGGTATCAAGCTTAGCCGCAGGCGCCGGGGCGGTGAAGTGAATAAAATGTGCGCTTCGATCAAAGGAGGATACATCATGACGGCGTCACATCTCTTGCGCGTGGGTCTGATCGGAGCGGGCGGCCGCTGGGGCCCGTGGGCCCACGTGCCCGCGCTGCAGAATCTACCCGAGGCAACGCTCTACGCGGTCTGCACAGCGCACGCCGATACGGCCCAGGCGGCGGCCGAAAAGTACGGCGTGAAGCACGCCTACAGCGACGTGAAGACGATGTGCGCCAATCCCGAAGTCGAGGCGGCGCTCGTGGCCGTGCGGGTTCCCGCACACTATTCGATTACCCGCGACGCGCTCGAGGGCGGCAAGCACGTTTACTGCGAGTGGCCGCTCGGCGCCAGCACGAAGGAAGCGGAGGAGCTTGCCGCCCTCGCCCGCAAGAAGAACCTCCGCACCATGGTGGGATTGCAGCGGCGCGCGTCGCCTGCGTTCATGTACATGCGCGAGCTTATCCGCGACGGATACGTCGGCCAGGTGCTCTCGGTCAACATGACGCTCATGAACAGCGGCGTGCTCACCCGCACCTCCGACCGCACGTGGCAGCGCGACTTCTCGCTCGGCGCGAACACGCTCACGATCACCTTCGGGCACGCAATCGACGCGGTACTGATGGTCGTGGGCGAGCTGACCGAAGTCTCCGCGATCATGGCCACACAGGTCCCGCAATGGTTCGAAACCGACACGAAGAAATACGTGGATGTCACTTCACCCGACAACATCATGATCCAGGGACGGCTCGAAAGCGGCGCGATCCTCAATGCATACGTCGGCGTGCATCCGTATCACGGCAGCGGCCACCGCTTCGAGATCTACGGCAAGGAAGGCACGCTCATGATGATCGGCGGCGGCGAGGCGGGACAGGAAGCGAATCGCAGGATCATGGGCGGCAGGAAGGACGACAAGGCGCTGCAGGAGCTGCCCGTTCCGGACCGGCTGAAATGGGTGCCGCAGGCGGTGCGCGACGTCGGACGCGCGTACGATGTCGGCCAGATGTGGGTAAATTTCGCGAGGGCGATCCGCGGCGGCTCGAACGTCGAGCCCGACTTCGATCACGCGGTGCGGCGTCACCGCATGCTGGACGCCGTCGTGCGCGCCTCGGAGACCGGGCAGCGCCAGAAAGTCGTGCTCTGATTATCAGAGCTTGCGGTCGCTCAAGCCCACCTGCGCGTAGATCTCGTTGATGTGCGCCTTCACCTCGGGCGGCGTGTCGTCGTGCTCCGGCGTGTGCGCCCAGCCGACTTTCTCGCGCGCGTAGCGGCCCATGATCTCGTCCTGGTCGGAGGTGCCGCCGCTGATGCCGTAGCAGCCCACCATCTCGTCTCCCTTGAAGACCGGCGCGCAGCCGCCGGAGACGACGACGCGGCCGCCGCTGAAGACCGACGCGTTCATGAGCATCTGCGGGTTGCGCTCGCGGAACCACTGCTGGATCACGAGACCGTCGGTGAAGCGCGGGCTCATCGAGCGGAACGCAGCCACGGTGTACGCCTTGCTGTGGGCGGTGGTCGGCGTGATGAAACCGGCGTCGTCCATGCGCTCGAGCGCGATCAGGTGGCCCTCTCCGTTGACGATGGCGACGGCGACCGGGACGCGCATCTCCTCCGCTTTCTCGACGACCGCCTTGATGAATTCGCGGCATTCCACCGCGCGCAGCTTTGCCATGGCGTTTCTCCATCCTGTAGAGTGTTGACCGGAAACACAGTATAAAGCCGCACGGCTTCCCCCGAATCCACCCGGAGGACTCGATGAAGCGTTCAATGCTCGTTCTCGCGGCGTGTCTCTTCGCCGCGCCGCTCGCCGCTATCGCACAGGGCAGCTACCCGTTGAAGCCGGTGCGCGTCATCCTGGGCTTCCCGCCCGGCGCCGCCGCGGACATCGTGACGCGCGTCGTTGCCGCGAAACTGGGCGAGGATCTCAAACAGAGCTTCGTCGTCGAGAACCGGCCGGGCGCGAGCAGCAACATCGCCGCCGAGTTCGTCGTGCGCTCGGCCCCGGACGGCTACACGCTCCTCATGGGCACCATCGCCAATACCATCAATGCAAGTCTCTACAAGAAGCTGCCGTTCGACTTCGCGCGCGATCTCGCGCCGATCGCGACCATCGCCTCCGTCCCGAATCTGCTGGTGGTGCATCCCTCCCTTCCCGCGCGCTCGGTGAAGGAACTCATCGCGATCGCGAAAGCGCATCCCGGCGAAATCCTGTTCGGGTCGTCGGGCAACGGCACGAGCCCGCATCTTTCGGGCGTGCTCTTCAACAGCATGGCGCAGGTGAAGATGGTGCACGTGCCGTACAAGGGCAGTCCGCAGGCGGTGACCGATCTCGTCGCGGGCCGCGTGCAGGTCATGTTCGCCCCTGCCTCCACCGCGCTGCCGTTCGTGAAGGACGGGAAGCTCCGCGCACTCGCCGCGAGCAGCGCGCGGCGCGCGGCAATCGCGCCCGATGTGCCGACCGTATCGGAGGCGGGGCTCACGGGCTTCGAGACCTCGATCTGGTTCGCGCTCTTCGCGCCCGAGGCCACGCCGAGGGAGGTCATCGAGCGCCTCAACGCGGCATCGGTGCAGGCGGTGAACGATTCCGAGGTCAAGCGCAAGCTTGCGGCGCAAGGTATCGACACGCTGGGCGGTACGGTCGCGCAGACCGCGGCGCTCGTGCGCTCCGAGCTCGCCAAGTGGGCGAAAGTGGTGCGCGAGTCGGGCGCCACACTCGACTGAGGGTTCAGCCGTGGCACTCAAGCGTCCAAAAGGCCCCGCCGGCACGGTCGTCGTGCTGGAGCACGTGTCCGCGATACTGAAGGGCAACCCGCTGCGCGACCCGCACGTGCGCAAGCTCGCCGTGTGGCTGCCGCCGCAGTACGACGGCTCGGGAAATCGCCGCTTTCCCGTGCTCTACGATTTCGTCGGCTTCACCGGCACAGGTCTTTCGCACCTCAACTGGAAGCCCTTCGGCGACAACGTGCCGGAGCGCGCAGCGCGGCTGATTCACGAAGGCAGAATGGGCGCCGCCATCATCGTCTTTCCCGACTGCTACACCGCGCTCGGCGGCAATCAGTACGTGAATTCCTCCGCGATCGGCGACTACGCCGACTATCTCACGCGCGAGCTGATACCGTTCGTCGATCGCGAGTTCAGAACGCTCGCGGACCGCGATCACCGCGGCTGCTTCGGCAAGTCGTCGGGCGGTTACGGCGCGATCGTGCACGGCATGAAATACGCGAAGTACTGGGGCGCGATCGCCAATCACTCGGGCGATGCCTACTTCGACTTCGTGTACTGGCACGACTGGCCGAATACCCTCAATGAGCTGGTGAAGTACCGTGTTCCCCGGAGAAAACCCGGCCCTTACGATGCGCGCCGCGAGTCCGCGCGCAAGGGCTTGGCGCGGGGCTGCGACGACGGTCGCATCCGGCGCTTTCTCGACCACGTGTGGAAAAAGGAGAAGGTGTCGGGTGCCGAAGGCCATTGCCTCATGAACCTCTGCATGGCGGCGACCTACGACCCCGATCCCAAGGCGCCGCTCGGATTTCGCGTTCCGTTCAACCTGGAGTCGGGAGAAGCGATCCCGGGGCGCTGGCGCAACTGGCAGCGGCACGATCCGGTCCACCTCGTCGCGCGCTACCGGCGAAACCTCCAGTCGCTGCGCGGCCTCTACATCGACTGCGGCTGGCACGACCAGTACCATATCCACTATGGCACGCGCATACTCTCGAAACGCCTCACCGAAGCGCGCGTTCGGCACACCTATGAAGAGTTCGACGACAATCACTCGGACATCGACTACCGCATGAACGTGAGCCTGCCTTTCCTCTACCGGGCGCTGAAGCCGTGAGCCGATGAGCAGGCGCACGCGGAAACCCGCAGAGAGCGATTACATCGCGGAGGTTCGGTTGAACAACGGCGATGACCTCCACCGCTACGCCATGCCCGGCTGGCTCTACCGCGGGCACCGCAAGGCGGATTGGGTCATCGAGAGCTCGATCGAGCGCTGCTTCACTCGCGAGAACATTCCCGAGAAGGAGCGCTACAGCCTCGAGCAGGAACTGCTGCGCGACTTCAAGCGCGCATATCACCAGTACGCGGCGCACGTGCCGGGCGACAGCGCGGTGATCGAGTGGCTCGCGCTGATGGAGCACCACGGCGCTCCGACCCGCTGCGTCGATTTCAGCTACTCGATCTATGTCGCGGCGTATTTCGCGCTGGAGGACGCCGACGCCGATTGCGCCGTCTGGGCGATCAACGGCCCATGGGCATCCAAGGCTTCGGTAGCCGCGCTGCGCAAGGCGGGAAAGAAAGGCGTGGAAACGTTCCTCAAGCCGACCGTGCAGGAACAGGAGTCGATCGCGGCCGAAGCGTTCCTCAGGACACCGCATGTGCGCTGCGCGGTGCCGGTGAATCCGTACCGGCTGAACGAGCGGCTGCGCACGCAGAAGGGCATCTTCGTCGTGCCGGGCGACTGCCGGCTGCCGTTCATGGAGAACATTCAGGCGCTGCCGCACTACCAGAGCGCGGACAACGTCCTCAAGATCGTGATCCCGATCGGGCTGCGCCGGACATTGCTGCGCCAGCTCTACCACATGAATGTCTCGCGCACGAGCCTGTTCCCGGGGCTCGACGGTTACGCGAAATCGCTCGGCGTGTATCATCCGTCGTTCGAACCCGTGAAGTGGTGAAGCCCGGATTCGTTCGTGCCGAGCATCGTCGAAGCACGACGACGTAACGCGCTGTTCGCCGTTCGACAGGCTCCGGGCGAACGGTAAGCGGCTTTTCGTTCAATCAGTGGAGGACTCATACGATGTTACGCATTTACGGCTCGGCCAAGTCCCGTACCCTGCGTGTGCTGTGGATGGTGAACGAACTGGGCATCCCGTACGAGCAGAAGGACTGGCTCCCGCGCTCGCCGGAAACGCGCACCGCCGAGTATCTCGCGCTCAACCCGAACGCGCGCGTGCCGACCATCGACGACGACGGCTTCATCCTCTCGGAATCGATGGCGATCAACATGTATCTCGCGAAGAAGCACAAAAGCGCGCTCTACCCCTCCGATCCCAGGCACGAGGCGCTCGCGTGGCAGTGGAGCCTGTGGGAGACCGACCGGCTCGACCGCCAGCTCGTGAATTATTGCCGCCATACGAAGGACCTGCCCGAAGCGGAACGCAAGGCCGACGTGGCAGATGCAGCGTGGAAGGAAGTCGTGCCGGCGTTCGACGTGCTCGATACGGCGCTCGGGAAGTCACAGTGGCTCGCGGGCCCGGCATTCTCGGTGGGTGACCTGAACGTCGCGTCGGCGCTCTATCGCGCGCACACGCTCGATTTTTCGAAATGGCCGAACTTCCGCGGCTGGTTCCAGCGCTGCTGGGAGCGGCCGGCGGCGAAGAAGGCGCGCGCGATGCGCGAATAGACCGCCCCGGCGCTTCGCGCCACCCCTCCTAATGTAATCCTGATGCAGGAGGGGAAAAACCAATTCCCCTCCTCGGATGAGGAGGGGTGCCCACTGCGTGGGCGGGGTGGCGAGGATAGTTCACCGCGCGAGCAGGCGCTGCAGATGCTTCCCGAAGTCGCTGTTGTGCTGGTAGCCGCGAAAGAGATGCGCTCCCGGCCCGAGCGCGCCGACGGCGACCGGCTGCGGCGTGTGTGCCGAGGTGCCCCAGTAGAATCCGGTCTGGCGCGCGACCATCACGCCGAACGCGTTCTGCGGCAGGTAGGTGTATGCCGGCCCTACAGGCCGGCGCTCGAGCAGGGCCTCGCGTAAATCCGGATCGAGTCGAAATCCCGGAAAGTGCTTTGCGAGCAGCGCGTCGAGCGTCCCGGCGCCGGGGTTCGCGCGCAGCATCTCCGCCGCCCTGCCGAACGACATCGTGATGCCCGCCAGCAGCTCGAGCTCTTTCGTTGCAGGTGATATTGCGCCCCGGCGCCAATCGAGCGGATCAGCGAAAGACTGTGTAGGCGAAAACCCGCCGGTCTCGTGATCACCGGTAACGATCAGGAGCGTGTCCGGATGATGGCGCTGGAACTCGAGGGCCACCCTCACAGCATCATCGAAGGCCCACAGCGCGCGCATGAGCGACGCCGCATCGTTGGCGTGTCCTGCGTTGTCGATGTTCTCGTTCTCGATCAGCAGCACGAACCCTTTCTCGTTGTCGCGCGAGAGCGCTTTCAACGCAGCGTCGGCCATCTCCGCGGTCGAGGGCTCCTTCACCGGATCGCGGTCGAGCTCGTAGCTCATGAAGTAGTCCGCGAAGAGGCCGAGAACTCTGGCGCCGCTTGCTGACTTGAGCTCCTCCGTGTCGCGCGCGACGGCATAGCCCTTCGCCTTGAATCCGGCGATGAGGTCTTTTCCATCCTTGCGCCGGCCGCCCGGCGCACCCACCGGAAGGAACAGGCGCGCGCCGCCCCCCATGAGGACGTCGGGCTCCAGATCAAACATCGCATCGACGATCACGCGGGCGTCACTGCGCGAGCGCGCATTGATGCTGAACGCTGCGGGTGTGGCGTCGTACACCGCGGCGGTCGTGACGAGCCCGATGCGCTTTCCGGCCGCTTTCGCCGCCTGCATCACGGTGCGTTGCGGTTTTCCCTCCGGCGTGACGGAGATCGCGCCGTTCACGGTCTTGTGTCCGGTCGACATCGCGGAGGCCGCCGCGGCTGAATCGGCGACGTAGGCACCCAGCGCATCGGTCGCGAGCAGCCCCAGCACCCCCTCGCGAAACACGGTGTCGGTCGTCACGAACGGCTGCCCCCTCAGCATCGCGCTCGTATAGCGCCCGAAGTCCCACTGCATCGGCGCGGCGCCATCCCCGAAAAGGATGATGATGTTCTTCGGCGCTCTCTCGGATGGCGTCTCGGGCGGCGCGGCGCATCCCTGCCCCGCCAGCACGAAGACAAGAACGAAAAGCGCTACCAGCGCGCGGCCGATGATCCGCGGAGAGGGGAACACTCGCATACGCTGTGGGGTATGGGGCCTTTATCGCAGCATGGAAAGGATCCACGGAATCGCGATCGCGCCGAGGATGCCGTGCAGGCCCATCGCGAGCCCCGCGTAGGTGCCGGCTTCCGGATGCACGCTGAAGGCGCGCGAAGTTCCGATGCCGTGCGAGGCGACGCCGATCGCGTAGCCGCGCTGCCACCATTCGCGGCAGCGCACGGCGTCGAGCACATAGCGCGCGAGCGCCGCGCCGAGGATGCCGGTCGTGACGGTGAACACCGCTGTGACCGTCGGCGAGGCACCAATGCGCTCCGCAACACCCATCGCGATCGGTGCGGTGAGCGACTTCGCGTACATGCCGCCGACGACGGTCTCGTTGGCGCCGAGCAAACGCGCGATGCCCACTGCCGTGACGACGGAGGTGACGCCGCCGCCGACGAGTGCAGCACCGAGCGGCAACATCCGCCCGCGCAGTGAAGCGAGCCCCTTGTAGATCGGCACCGCCAGCGAAACCGTCGCCGTCCCGAGCAGGAAATGCACGAACTGCGCGCCTTCGAAGTATCGATCGTACGGCATGTCGATGAGCGTGATGGTGATCGCGATCAGCGTGACCGCGATCAGCACCGGATTGGCGAGCGGATTCAGCCTGGTCCGCTCGTAGACGAGAACGCCGAAGTGATACGCCGCGAGCGTGAGGATCAACGCAAGCAGCGGGCTTCCGGAGAGATAAACCCAGATGTCGTGGATGTCCGGAAGCTCAGGCCGCATCGGTATCCCGCCGCGCGAGCGCCTTTGCGATCAACGCCGACGCCGCGATCGTCGCGACGACGCTCGCCACGAGCGCAACCGCGATCGCCGGCCCCTGTTCGACGAGGTACGGCCAGTACATCACCACGCCGACCGCCGCCGGGACGAACAGCACGCCGAGATAGCGCATGAAAGCGGCGGAGACGAGCTCGAGCCCCTCCGCCACCGCGCCGCGCCAGACGAGAAACGCGAGCAGCAGCACGAGCCCGATCACCGGCCCGGGCACGAGCGGCAGGACGAATTCCGCAAGGACTTCGCCGATCCCCTGGAAGAGCAGGATCCGGACCAGTCCGTCGATCATCGCGGATTACTTCGGCTTGAGACCGATGTCGCGCACGAGCTTGCCGTACTTCTCGTATTCCGCCCTGAGGAACTTGTCGAAATACTCGGCCGACTCGTTCTGGACCAGCAGGCCCAGATCGACGAGCTTCGAGTTCACCTCGGGCGTCTGCATCGCGCGGTTGATCTCGGCGTTCAGGAGCTTCACGATGGCGCGCGGCGTCTTTGCGGGCGCCACGAATCCGAACCAGCCGCGCATGTCGTAGCCCGGGACCACTTCGGCGAAGATCGGCAGCTCCGGCTTGTTGGGCACCTTCACGTCGTTGGTGACCGCGATCAGCTTGAGCCGTCCGGCCTGCACGTGCGGGGACATGGAAGTGTAGGAGCCCACGCCCGTCAGGATCTGCCCGGCAATCGCTTCGGTCGTGATCTGCCCCGCGCCCTTGTACGGCACGTGCAGGAAGCTGAAGCCCGCCATGCGCGCCAGATATTCCATGGTGAGGTGCGGATACCCGCCTTCACCGTTCGTGCCGACCGAGAGCTTGCCGGGATTCTTCTTCGCCCAGTCGATCATCTCCTTCGCACCCTTGAACGGCGCGTTCGGGTTCGCGACCACCGCGAGATAGTTGGTCGCGGCGAGCGCGAGTCCCGCGAAGTCGTTCAGCGCGTCATACGGCAGCTTCGCATAGGTGTGCGGCTGTACCGACATGTTGCCCCCCTGCCCCATGCCGATGGTGTAGCCGTCGGCGGGCGCCTGCTTGAGCAGCTGCAGACCGATCTGTCCCGCGGCACCCGGCCGGTTGTCCACCACGAACTGCTGCCCGAGGCGCTGCGCGAGCACCGGTGCGACCAGGCGCGCGATGGTGTCCGCCGCCTCGCCCGGCGGGAACGGCACGATGATCCGCACCGCGCGCGTCGGATACTTCTGCTCCGCGGCGTGCGCGGCGGGCACGAGAACGGCCGCAACCGCAGCCAGCACGACAACCCAGAGTGGTCTCATTTTTTCCTCCTTAGCTCGAAAACCGGAATACTCTATCACGCTCCGAGTACAAGGCGGTGCTGACCGAGCTCGGGCTCGCGAAGTTGAAGCAGCGTCCGGCTCCGCCCAGTCCGGCATTGCCGCTCTTGTACGGAACATACACGATGTCGAGCCCGGCCATCTGCACGAAGAGCGCCATGCACAGATGCACATTGCCGCCATACGAGCCCGCGGCATAGTTGAGCTGGCCCGGCCGCGCCTTGGCGAAGGCGATGAGCCGCTTCAGGTTCTTCGCCGGCACGGAAGTGTGCCCCCCTCCTTCCTGCGCGAGGTTTTTTCCGCTACCCCGCCAGCCTCACCGGCTTTCCGCTCGCAACGGCATGCTCGATCGCGAGCGTGATCGCCAGATTGTTGCGCGCCTCTTCGGCGGTCGTGAGCGCGCACGGTCGTCCGGTGACGAGATGATCGAGCCAGGAGCGCGTTTCGTTCGCGAGCGGGCCCCAGAAGTCGCCTTCCGCCCAGTCGCCCGGCGCGGAACTCCCGAGAAACGCCATGTTGACCGTGTGGTTCGGGATGTAGATGTGCGGGATGCCCTGCTCCGTGTACATGAGCTGATCGAGGTGATCGTCGTCGATGATGAGCGTGCCCGCAGTGCCCAGGATCTCGAAGCGTCCGCTATAGCCTAGCGAAGGATAGCGGTCCGGCAGGACGAAGCTCACGCCCAGATTCACGATCGCACCGTCGGCGAGCTTCAGGATCGCCCACGTCACGTCGTCGCAATCGTAACCGCGGTCACGAATCGCACCGCTCTGCCCCCACGCCGACACCTCCACTACCGGGTTGTCGGGCACATACCAGCCCAGAAGATCGACGTAGTAAGTGAGCGAATCGACGACGGGGGTGGCGCCGGGATTGCGATCGAGCATCTGGCAGACCTGCGCACGTGTGTTATAGAGCCGCGCGGAGATGCCGACGATTCTCCCGAGGCGGCCGCGCCGGATCTGTTCTTTCGCCGTGAGATAGCGCCGCTTGAAGCGCCGGCTGTAGCCGACACGCAGGTTTCCACGGCTCGACTCCAGCGCAGCGAGGATGCGCCCCGCATCTTCGAGCTCGAGCGCGATCGGCTTTTCCACCAGCACCGCCTTGCCGCGTTCGAGCGCCTGCAGCACCGGCGCGGTGTGCTCGTGCTCGCTCGTCGAGACGATCACCGCATCGACTTCGGGATGCGCGATCGCTTCCATGTTGGTCTCGCACGCGAGCTGTGCATGGACTTTGTCGGCCAGCGCACGCGCGCGTTGCGACTCGGCATCCGCGATCGCGAGAAAGCGCACGCCGGGATGCGCCGCGGCGAGATGCGCGCGCAGCGCGCCGATCCGCCCCGCCCCGATGACCGCGACCCCGATCTGCCTGCGCTCCACTCGCGTCCTTTTCAATTCGCCTTGATGCCGGCTTCCTTCACGACCTTCGCCCACTTCGGCACGTCCGCGCGGATGTGCGCCGCGAACTCGTCCGGGGTGTCGAGCGGAATATCGAACGCTTCCGCGAGAAGCTTGTCCCGCACCTCCGGGAGTTTGAGCGCGCGCAGCACGTCGCGGTTCAACCGCTCCACGATGGCGCGCGGCGTCGCAGCCGGCGCGAGCAGGCCATACCACGATCCGGCTTCGAAACCGGGGAGGCCCGATTCGGCCACCGTCGGCACATTGGGCAGCACCGGTGAGCGGCGCGCGCCGCTCACCGCAATCGCACGCAGACGTCCCGCCTCCACCAGCCGGGCGGACTGCGCGATGCCGCCGAAGATGAGCGAGACCTCCCCGCTCATCGTCGCGGTGACGGCCGGCGCATTGCCCTTGTAGGGCACGATCACCACGTCGATGCCCGCGCTGTGCTTGAAAAGCTCGGCGGCGAGCTGCGTCACGCCGCCGCCGGAGGCCCAGGTGATCTGTCCCGGTCGCGCTTTCGCGAGCTGGAGCAGCTCCCTGACGCTGCGCACCGGCAGCGAGGGATGCGCGACCAGCACGTAATTGGAAACGCCAAAGCGCGCGATCGGCGCGAAATCCCTGATCGTATCGTAGGGCAGCCTGGGCACGAGGCTCGCATTGATGCCATGCGTGCCGGTCGTGCCCATCACCAGCGTGTAGCCATCGGGGGCGCTGCGCGCGACCGCCTCCACACCCACTACGCCGTTCGCGCCACCGCGATTCTCGATGACGATCTGCTGTCCGAGGCTTTCCGCCATCTTCTGCGTGACCGTGCGCGCCACGAGATCCGAAGGTCCGCCGGGGCCGAACGGGACGATAAGACGTATCGGGCGCACAGGATAACGCGCGGCCTCCGCGCTTTGCGCCAGCGCAGCGTGCGGCAACCCCATCGAAAACACGAGAAGCACGACTGCAACGCGGCGCATGACCTCCTCCGATCGGCGCAGTTCTTGTTCCGGGAATGGAGCCCGATTAGACTGGATGCCCTTCCGACGTGTCAACAGGAGGAGATGGACATGGACGCCTCCCCCTTTTCCCGATGGCTGGAAGGTGGCTGACAGGAGAAGGTGAGAGGGAGAAGCCTCACGATCCAACGGCATCGATGTGCCAAAGTGGAGTTGTTCACAACCAC
>Ga0209172_10002118_pt1 | contig 37000 bp, 31 predicted proteins | sample LarsenN4metaG_FD_184113 | JGI IMG/M metagenome (GOLD analysis project Ga0209172, IMG submission 184113) | Hot spring sediment bacterial and archeal communities from British Columbia, Canada, to study Microbial Dark Matter (Phase II) - Larsen... ... | reverse complement strand
CACCTCCATGGGCTCCTCGGCCGTTTCCTTCTCCGGCTCCTTCGGGAAGCGGAGGAACTCTTCGTGGTAGTGGGCCTTGGCCTGGGCGCGCCAGAAGTCGCAGACGTGGACGATTTCGCTCTCGGTCACGAGCGGCGCGTGCACGCGATGGAGCCGCGCCGAGCCGGCGGGTAGATAGAGCATGTCGCCCTTGCCGAGCAGCGCCTCGGCGCCGTTGGCGTCGAGGATAGTGCGCGAGTCGACCTTGGTGGCCACGCGGAAAGAGATGCGGGCGGGGAAGTTGGCCTTGATGAGCCCGGTGATGACGTCGACCGAAGGCCGCTGCGTGGCGAGGATCAAATGGATGCCGACGGCGCGCGCCATCTGCGCCAGGCGCGTGATGGACTCCTCGACGTTGGGCGTGTCAATCAGCATCAGGTCGGCCAGCTCGTCAATCACGATGACGATGTAGGGGATGGGCGCGCGCTGCTCGCCGTTTTCGTCGACGCCCAGCGCCATCCCCTCCTCCTCGAACAGGCGGTTGTACTGCTCGATGTTGCGCACGCCCGCCTCGGCCAGCACCTTCAGCCGCCGCTCCATCTCCCGGGTGGCGTTGCGCAGGGCGTTGGCGGCGAGCTTGGGGTCGGTGACGATGGGCGTGAACAGGTGCGGCACGTCTTCGTAGAGTCCGAGCTCGAGCCGCTTGGGGTCGATGAGGATGAGCTTCAGCTCGTCGGCGTTGGCCTTGTAAAGCATGGAGATGATCATGGAGTTGATGGCCACGCTCTTACCCGAGCCGGTGGAGCCGGCGATGAGCAGGTGAGGCATCTGCCCGAGGTCGGCGATGCGCGTGCGCCCGGCCAAGTCTTTGCCGAGGGCCACGGTCAGCTTGGAGCCGGAGGCGGCGAACTCCTGCGACTCGATGATTTCGCGCAGGGCGATGGTTTCCCGGTGCACGTTCGGCACTTCGATGCCCACGGTGGACTTGCCCGGGATGCGCTCGATCAAGATGGACTCGGCCTTGAGGCCCAGGCAGAGGTCTTCGGCGAGGTTGGTGATGCGGGAGAGCTTGACGCCGGCCTCGGGGCGGAACTCGAAGGTGGTGACCACGGGGCCGGGGTTGATTTGGGTCACCTGGCCGCGGACGTCGAACTCTTCAAGCTTCTGCGTCAGCAGCTCGGCGCGCTGCTGGAGCTCTGTCTCGTCGGGCAGGGCCACGTGCTCGGGCATCCGCAGCAGAGCGGCCGAAGGCAGCCGGTAGCGGGCGCGCGCTACGGGCACGGGCCTGGCCGGCATCGGCGCCGCGTCCTCTTCCTGTTCCGGCTCGTCCCATTCATCTTCCGGCACGGGCTGCGATTTCATCTTCAGCGGCTTGGCTGCCGCCAGGGCAGGCAGTTGTAGAGGAGCGCTGATGTCAACGGCCGCCGGGCGGGCAGCGGCGGCCGGGCTTGACGATAGGCGGAGCGGGAGTTGCGGCTCCCCGCGCGCGGGACCACGGCCAGCGCCAGCCCCGCCAGGGCAGGGAGATCGCGCGCAGGCGCGCGAGCCAGCCTCCCGCCGCGGGCGCGCCGTCGGTCAGCGCCGGGCGCTCGCGCGCCACGCGGGCGCCGAGCCAGGCGGTGCCTTCGGAGAACGAGAACGGCGCCACCAGATAGGTTCCCACCACCAGGCAGGTGATGGTCAGGATGAAAGCGCCGGGGATATTGGCGAGCTGCGTCAGGCCGAGCGCCAGGAGAATCCCGAGCAACCCCCCGGCGGGGATCACGCCCCAGAGCCGGTTGAGGGAAGTCAGCAGCCCGAGGAGGCTCGCGAGCGAGAACAGCAGCAACAGCACGCCCGCCACCCTGGCCCGCGGCGATTCCACCGCGCGGCTGCGGAACCACTGCCAGGCCAGCGCCAGCAGCACAACCGGCAGCAGGAAGGCCACGCTGCCCAGGGCTTGCAGGAGGAAATCCGCGAGATAAGCGCCGGCGACGCCAATCCAGTTCTGCGCCGGGGGCGTCTGCGGGGGCGTGGCGGTGTTGAGCGAGGGATCGAGCGGGGAATAGCTCGCCAGGCTCAAGCCCACCAGCACGGCTCCCACCAGCCAGAGGAAACCGATGAGCTCGTTCAGGCGCTTGTTCTCGCCCGGCGTCAGAATGTTCATCTCCGCTCTCCCTTGCCCCTAAGATGCAAGACGGGGCATAGACACACTGCACCCCGCAAGAAGAACGTTTCTTTTTCCCGCCGTAGGGAGCGGCGAGCCGGCGCTAGCCGGACGAGCGGAGGAACTCGATCGCGACGATTATAGCCCCTAAAGCCAGGCGATATGCAACAAATATTTTCAGTGTCCGCACCTGGAGGTACCGCAGGAGGAAGGCGATGGCGGCGTAGCCCACCAGGGCCGAAACCCCGAAGCCGACCGCGAAATCCCGCACCGAGGTCCCCGGCGGCAGCCCCTGCTCGAGCATCTGCCGTCCCTCGAGCAGCGTGGCGCCGCCGATGATGGGCGTGGCCAGCAGGAAAGAAAACCGCGCCGCCGACTCCCGCGTCAGGTTGCGGAAGAGTCCGGCGGCGATGGTGATGCCGGAGCGGGAGGTTCCCGGGACAATCGCCACCGCCTGCGCCAGGCCGATGAGGGCGGCGTCCGCGAAGCCGACGGTCTCCATCTTGCGCACGAGCGTCCGCCGCCGGTCGGCCACCCACATCAGCAGCGCCACCCCGATGAGCGCCGCCGCCACCAGCGCCGGCGTGCGAAAAACGCTTTCCGCATAGTGCTCGAGGAAGTACCCGGCCAGCGCTCCCGGCACCGTCGCGAGAATGATGAGTCCGAGCAGGCGACGCTGCCCCCGTGCCGCCTCCGCGGCGCTACCGAAGAGCAAGGCCCGCCCCATCCCCAGCCAGTCGCGGGCGAAGTAAGCGACCACGGCCACGAGCGTCCCGGCGTGGAGGGCGACGTCGTAGGCCAGCCCCGGGTCGTGCCAGCCGAAGAGCCAGGGGACGAGAATCAAGTGCGCGGTGGAGCTGATGGGCAGGAACTCCGTCAGGCCCTGCACGACCGCGAGCACGATGGCTTGGAAGAGGCTCATCGGCTAGTACCGTTCCCACTGGGTATTCTCAATCTTCTCAACTTTCTCTTTGAATTGTGACCCATCCCCAAGATTCCTTGTCGAGTCAGTTGGAACGGCACTAGCCGAGGTCTTTTTCCATCCGGTAGGCGTCGTGGGTGGCCAGATAGTAGCGCGGCAGGCGCGCCACGGTGGCGTAACCGGCGCGCTGCCAGAAGGCGACGGCCGCGGCGTTGTCGGTCGCCGTCTCGAGCCGCACGCGCTTCACGCCCTGCGCGGCCAGCCAGGCTTCGGCGGTGCGCAGGAGCCCACTGCCGATCCCGCGCCGGCGGCGGTCTTCGCGGACGTCGAGGGTGATGATGTGCCCGCGCGCGCCGCTCGTCTGCCGCACGATGATGAAGGCCACCAGCTCCTTCTCTTCCTCCGCCACCCAGGCTTGTGCGCCCGGTGCGCTCAAGAACTCCCGCAGCGCGAAGCGCGAGTAGGCGATGCCGGGCGGGTAGCAGGTCTGGTCGAGCCGGTAGGCGGCGTCGAAATCCTTGTCGTCGAACTCCCGCACCCGCACGAGCGCGCGATGCTATCACAGAAGCCGGACGAGCCGCGCGAAGTCGCCGAGCGTGAGCTCTTCGGCGCGCGCGCGGACGTCGAGCCCGGCGGCGGCCAGCGCCCCCCGCACCCGCTCCGGGTCGTAGAGGCCGCGGAGGTTGTTGAACAGGGTCTTGCGCTTCATGCGGAAGCAGGTCCCCACAAAGCGCAAAAACTCCTCGGCGTCGGCGACGCCGAGCGCGGCTCGCGCCCCTGGGGGCACGAGCCGCACCAGGACTGATTCCACTTTCGGCGGCGGCTGGAAGGCGCCCCGGGGAACCGCCAGCAGGATTTCCGGCGTGGCGTAGAACTGCGCCAGCGCGGAGAGATAGCCGTAGTCGCGGCTGTGCGGGCGCGCCGCCAACCGTTCGGCCACCTCTCGTTGCACAACGACGTGGATGTCGGCGACGAGCTCGATCGAGGCGAACAGGTGTTGCAGGATGGGCGAGGTGATGTAGTAGGGCAGATTCCCGTAGACGCGCCAGCGCGCGACCCCCGCCTCGCGCGCCAGCGTGCCGAGGCGCGTCTCGAGGATGTCGGATTCGACCACGCGCGCCCGCGCGAAGCCGGCCAGCCGCGCGCGCAGGCTGGCGGCGAGTTTCGGGTCGCGCTCCACGGCGACCACGGCGGCGCCCGTATCCGCCAGCCCCACGGTCATCTCGCCGTGCCCGGCGCCGATTTCAAGCCAGGAATCTCCCGCGCGGACGTCGAGCTCATCAAGGATGCGTCCCGCAATGCGGGAGTCGGCGAGGAAATGCTGCCCGAGCCGCGGGTGCGGGCGGCGGCGGGCAGGCGCGGTTCGGCGGCTCATGGCCGCCCGCTATTCTAACGGTTTTGCGCGCTCGCTTGACGCCCTTCGGAGGGCTGGCTAGAATCCAAAGGAGAGGATTCAGTCAGGGCCACGATGCGAGTCGAACCGCTCGAAGAGCGCAAGGCGCAAATCCTGGCGGCGGTGGTGCGCGCCCACATCACGACCGGCGCCCCCGTGTCCTCCTCCAGCGTCGCCGATGATTATGCCGAGCCCCTGTCGTCCGCCACCGTGCGCCACGTGATGGCGACTCTCGAAGAGGCCGGGTACCTGCACCAGCCGCACACCTCCGCCGGGCGCGTCCCCACCGCGCGCGCCTACGAGTTCTACGCCCGGGAAGTGGCCGCCAAGGCGCGCTTGCGCCCGGCCGACCAGAAGCGCATCAACCGCAGCCTGGCCGCCGGCCGGGCCGACGCCGAGCAGTTGCTCGGCCGCGTGCCGCACGTGCTCGCCGAGCTTCTGCACGGCGTGGGCATGGTGCTGATTCCGCCGCTGGCCGGGACCGTGCTCGGCCAGATCCGCTTCGTGCTCTTGGACGACCGCCGGCTGCTGACCGTGGTGGTCACGCGCGACGGCCGCGTCACCGACAAGGTCATCCGCCCCCGCGAGCGTTTCCGGGCGGACGAGCTCGATCGCATGAGCGCCTTCTTGAATGAGAACTTCCGCGGCTGGGCCCTGGGCGCCATCCGCGCCGAGCTGGAGCGCCGGGTGGCGGCCGAGCGCAGCCAGTTTCTCCGCCAGGCGGCGGCGCTTTGCCGGGAGAGCCTCGACCTGGCGCAGGGAAGCGCCCTGCAACTGGAAGGGGTCTCGCACCTAGTCGAGCAGATGGAGGCGGCCCACCCGGAGGCCCTGGGCGCGCTCGTGCAGGCGTTGGAAGAAAAAGAGCGGCTGGCGCGGCTGCTGCGCGACTGCCTGGAAAGCCCCGGCGCCTCCCCCCGCATTCAAATCGGTCTGGAGCAGGTGACCCCGGCGATGAAGGATTTCGCCCTCATCGGCGCCCCCTACGGCCGCGCCGGCGGCCGGGCCGGCTCGCTCGGCTTGCTCGGCCCGACGCGCATGGACTACGCCCGCGCCATCACCGCCGTCACCTACGTGGCCGCGCTCTTCGACCGCCTGCTGGCGGAGAACTGACCCGCGTCCCGATGGAAAAGAAACCCACCCCGGCCACGGACCTCGAGGCGGCTGCGCCCGTTCACGGTGAGCCCGTTCAGGGTGAACCCGCTGCGGCCGAAGGCCCCTCGGCTGAAGAGCAGATGAAGAAGCTCGAGGAGGAGAAGAAAGCCCTCTTCGACCAGCTCCTCCGCCGCCAGGCCGACTTCGAGAACTTCCGCAAGCGGATGGAGCGGGAGCAGCAGGAAGCGCGGCAGAACGCCGGGGCGGCGCTGGTGACGGCGCTGCTGCCGGTGCTGGACGCCTTCGAGCGGGCGCTGGCGCATCCCGGGGCGGACGAGGAGTACCGCAAGGGCATCGAGCTCATCTACAAGCAGCTCTACGACGCGCTGGTGCGGGAAGGGCTGAAGCCGGTGACGGCGCTCGGGCAGACCTTCGACCCCTTCCTCCACCACGCCGTCGAGCGCGTCGAAACCAGCGACCACAACGACCAGGAAGTGCTGGCCGAACTGCAACGCGGCTACACCTTCCGCGAGCGCCTGCTGCGGCCGGCGCTGGTGCGGGTGGCGGTGGCCCCGGCGGCGCCCGGTGCGGGCGCGCCGCGGCCGGGCGAAGAAGAGGACTAGGCGGCCATGCCTCGCGGAAAAAACAAGCGCGACTACTACGAAGTGCTCGGCGTCCCCCGCGGCGCCCCGGACGAAGAGGTCAAGAAGGCCTACCGCCGCGCCGCCCTTCAGTGGCACCCGGACCGCAACCCCAACAACAAGGAAGAAGCCGAGGAGCGCTTCAAGGAAGTTACCGAAGCCTACAGCGTCCTGATTGACGCGCAGAAGCGCGCTGCCTACGACCGCTTCGGTCACGCCGGGCTGGGGCCGCAGCCCTTCGCCGGCTTCGACGAGTCCATCTTCGCCGACTTCAGCGACATCTTCGGCGACATCTTCAGCTTCGAAGATTTGTTCGGACCGGGCGGCGGCCGCCGCCGCTCGCGCGTCCGCCGCGGGCGCGACCTGCGCTACGACCTGACCTTGAGCTTTCAGGAAGCCGCCCGCGGCCTCGCCACCAAGATCAAGATCCCCCGGCACGAGACCTGCCCGGAATGCAAGGGCAGCGGCGCGCGCAAGGGCACCGGGGCCACCACCTGCACAGCCTGCCAGGGCCGCGGGCAGGTTCGCTACCAGCAGGGCTTCTTCGCCATCTCGCGCACCTGCCCGCAGTGCCAGGGGGTGGGGCAAGTCGTCCGCAACCCCTGCACGGACTGCCGGGGCGAGGGCGTGGTGGCGCGCCAGCGCACGCTTGAAATCAAGATTCCCCCGGGCGTGGACTCCGGCACGCGGCTGCGCATCGGCGGCGAAGGCGAGGCAGGCGCGAACGGCGGCCCGCCGGGCGACCTCTACGTCGTGCTCGCAGTGGGCGAGCACGACTTTTTCGAGCGCCGCGAGTCGAACCTCTACTGCTCCATCCCCGTCAGCTTCCCGCAAGCGGCGCTGGGCACCGAAATCCGCGTGCCCACGCTCGACGGCGACACCGGCCTGAAAATCCCCGCCGGCACCGAGAGCGGCACCATCTTCCGCCTGCACGGCCAGGGCTTCCCCAACCTGAACGGCGGGGGGCGCGGCGACCTTTTCGTCGAAATCCGCGTCGAGACGCCGAAGAAGTTGACCCGGGAGCAGAAGCAGCTCGTCGAGCAGTTGGCCGAGACCCTGCCCGCCGAAAACCGTCCCGCCGCCAAGTCCAGCCTCTTCGACCGCGTCAAAGACATCTTCGGCTAGGGAGAATCAAGTTCAGCCCGGCGGCTTCCGCCGCCGGGAGACAGACACGAATGTCTGTCCCTCTAAGTCCCTCTCACTTCACCAGTGGGGCAGACATTCTTGTCTGCCAGCCTCTTCTTCCGCCCAGCCCAGCGGCCGCCGGTGCTAAGAGCCTGTGATTCCCACGGGCCGAAGCCCGTGGGCTGAACAATTCCTTGCCTTGCGCCTTTTCTTTCAGGATAATCCGCAGGCGTTGACTGCTGCCATGCGCAAGCTGCTCCCCATTCTCTTGCTGCTGGGTTTGCCGCTCGCGGCTTCCGCCCAGCAACGCCCGCTCACGACGCAGCCGGTCGAGACCGTGCCCCCGGGCGAGCTGCTGATGCAGCTCGGCTTCGAGTTCCTCCAGGACGCGCGCTTCCCGCTCTCGGGCCTCGAGGGCGACCTCTCCCGCATCGGGGTGCTTGACGTCCACATGGGCGTGAGCCGAGCGGTGGAGCTGCAAATTCAGGGCACCATCCGGCAGTTCCTCTCGGTGAGCAATCAGCAGGCGGCGTTCGTGACGCCGAATCTCACCCGCGGCGGCACTTCCACCTCCGACTTCGGCGACATCACGCTGGCCTCGAAGATACATCTGCTGCGCGAGACCGACGACCGGCCGGCCATCGGCCTGCGCTTCGGCTTCGAGATGCCGAACACCAACGAAGGGCGCGGCATCGGCCTGAACACGACCAACATCTTCGTCACGCTGCTCGCGCAGAAGCACTACGGCAAGCTGAACGTCTTCGGCAACGCCGGGCTCGGCATCCTGCAGGCGCCGGCGGGGCTCTTCAGCCAGAACGACGTCATCCTCTACGGGCTGGGGGCGACCTACCCGGTGCACAAGCGAGTGAACGTGGTGGGGGAAGTCGCCGGCCGGCAGAGCACGCGCTCGACGCCGGTGACGAGCCCGCTGGTCGCCACCGGCAGCCGCTCGGAAGCGCGCCTCGGCGTCCAGGTCTTCGCCGGCGGCTTCCGTTGGGATTTCGCCGGGTTGGCCGGTCTGACCCGGGACGACGCCGACAGCGGCTTCGTCTTCGGGGTCAGCAAGCAGGTGACGCTCTGGAAGGGCGAAGCCCCGCGCTAGTTCCTCGCAACTCCTCTTCTTGCTTGTCATTCTGAGCGAAGCGAAGAATCTCAATCGTAGCCCGCCGACACGTTTGAGATTCTTCGCCCTGCGGGCTCAGAATGACAAAGGCAGGGCGCTTCGCCCCCTAGCTCGCCAGGCGCAGGCGGAGAACGGTCCAGAGGATCTTGATTCCCGCCCGCAGCGAGCCGCCCACGGTGCCGGAGATTTTCGACCGGCCGAGGCGCGGTCGGTAGGAAACCGGCACCTCGCGCACCCGCAGCCCGCGCCGCACGGCTTTCACCTGCATCTCGGCCGTCCAGCCGAAGTTGGTGTCGCGCAGCGCAAGTTCGGCCAGGCTCGTCCGGCGGATGGCGCGGAAGGGCCCGAGGTCGGTGTAGCGGAAGCCGAAAAGCAGCCGGATGAGCCCGACCACCAGGCGGTTCCCCCAGCGCTGGTGCCAGCCAAGCGCCGCGGGGGCGGCGCGGCCGAGGCGCGAGCCGATGACCAGGTCGGCCTCGTCGGCGAGGATGGGCTCGAGGAGCTGCTGCGCTTCCGCCGGGACGTCACTGGCGTCGGCGTCCATGAAGACCACGATGTCCGCTGCGCCGTCGAGCGCCGCCAGGCCCGCCAGGCAGGCGCGCCCGTAGCCGCGGCGCGGCTCGCTCACGAGCTGCGCGCCGCGCCCGCAGGCGACGGCGGCGGTGGCGTCGCGGCTGCCATTGTCCACCACGATGACCTGGGCAAACAAGGAGCGGGGAAGCTCATCCAATACGGTAGCCAGGGCGAGCTCTTCGTCGAGCGCGGGAATGATGAGCGCGATGCGGACGTCGGAATTCACGGGCGGTGGCGGCCGGCGGCCCCTTGTCGGGCGGCGGCGGGCGTGTTATACAATGAGGATTCGAGGATGACGGATGCCCCCAGCACCCAGGGCCCGCTAGCGCCGGCTTCGCTTCTCGCGAAGCGGCGCCGCTCTCTCCTTCTTTCTCTCGGCTGGCTGCGCGACCTGCTCATCGCCATCGTGCTCGCGCTGGCTATCATTGCCTTCGTTTACCAGCCCGTCAAGGTGGAAGGCACCAGCATGGCGCCGCGGCTCTCCGACCAGGAGCGCATCGTCATCAACAAGTTCATCTACAAGTTCGGGCCCATCGAGCGGGGCGACATCGTAGTCTTCCGCTACCCGCGCGACCCGGGCAAATCGTTCATCAAGCGCGTGGTGGGCCTGCCGGGGGAGACGGTGGAGATCCGTCGCGGCGTGGTCACCATCAACGGCGCGCCGCTGCGGGAGGAGTACATCCCCGGGGCCGAGCAGGACGCGCACTCCTATCCCGCCACCCGCCTGCCCGCCGACCACTACTTCGTGCTCGGCGACCACCGGCGCAGCTCGAACGATTCCCGCGTCTGGGGGCCCGTCGCCCGCAGCTACATCTACGGCAAAGCGGTCTTCGCCTACTGGCCGCCCGAGCGCTTCGGCGTGATTGAAAGCGCCAACGGAGAAGAGTAGGTTGCGGCACGAGAGTTTTGGGAGAGTTGATGGAAGCAATCCTCGCCCTGGAGGACGGCCGGCTCTTTAAGGGTCGCGGCTACGGCGCGCGCAGCGAGCGCGGCGGGGAAGTCGTTTTCAACACCTCCATCACCGGCTACCAGGAAATCTTCACCGACCCGTCTTATGCCGGGCAGCTCGTCTGCCTGACCTACCCGCACATCGGCAACGTCGGCGCCAACTTGAACGACAACGAGGCTGCGCGGCCCTACATCGAGGCGCTCATCGTCCGCGACTTTTCCGAGCTCGCCTCCAACTGGCGCAGCCGCGAGACCGCCGAGGAGTTCCTCGCCCGGCACGGCATCCCGGTCATCAGCCATCTTGACACCCGCGCGCTCGTGCGCCACCTGCGCACCCATGGCGCCCAGCGCGCCGTGCTCTCGACGGTGTCGGCCGACGGCGCCGCGCTCGTCGCCCGGGCGCGCGCGCTGCCGGCGATGGTGGGGCTCGACCTCGCTAAGACCGTCACCTGCGCCAAGCCTTACCAATGGGCCGAACCATCAATTGATCTTTTCCGAAGCTCGAAGCTCGAAGCCCGAAGCACGCCTTATCACGTCATCGCGTACGACTTCGGCATCAAGCAGAACATCCTGCGGCGGCTGGTGGACGTCGGCTGCCGGGTCACCGTCGTGCCCGCGCTCGCGCCGGCCGAGGACGTGCTGGCGCTCAAGCCCGACGGCGTCTTTCTCTCGAACGGCCCGGGGGACCCCGAGCCGTGTACGTATGCGGTTGAAGCGGTGCGCAAGCTCGCCGGGCGTGTGCCCGTCTTCGGCATCTGCCTCGGGCACCAGATTGTCGGCCTGGCGCTCGGCGGCAAGACCTACAAGCTCAAGTTCGGCCACCACGGCGCCAACCACCCGGTGAAGAACCTGCTCACGGGGAAAGTCGAGATCACGGCGCAGAACCACGGCTTCGCGGTGGACCCCGACTCGCTGAACACCCGCGAGGTGGAGCTGACGCACAAGAACTTGAATGACGACACCCTGGAGGGCCTGCGCCACCGTAGCTTGCCGCTCTTCAGCGTCCAGTACCACCCCGAGGCCTCCCCCGGCCCCCACGACTCGCAGTATTTGTTTAATGACTTTGTGAAGATGATGGAGAGTGGCGGAAAAGCAGGTCCCTCGCCGCCAGGGCAGGCAAGGGCTCGGGATGACAACGCAAGGAAACGGGTGACGTAAGTTGCCGAAGCGGACGGACAGTTTTTCTTTGTCATCCCGAGCGGAGCCCGCAGGGCGGAGTCGAGGGACCTGCTTTCGGAGTGGATAAGCAATACTCCATGTACATTCTCGCCAGCCGGTCGCGGACCGTGTACACGGGAGTGACGGGAGGGTTGAAGGACAGAGTGATGCAACACAAGCTCGGCTTGATCGAAGGGTTCACGAAAAAGTACCGCATCAACCCGCTGGTCTATTATGAGACTTGCCCCGACGTGCGTCTCGCCATTGCCCGCGAGAAACAGATCAAACGCTGGCGGCGCGAGAAGAAGGTGAAGCTGATTGAGGCGCACAATCCCGCGTGGGGCGATCTGGCGGCGGATTGGTTTGATGACAAGCAGGTCCCTCGACTTCGCTCGGGATGACAGACAAAGACGAAAGGCAGATCCCTCGCCCCCAGGGGAATCAAGGGCTCGAGATGACAGGCTAGACGAATGCCGAAGCGGATCGACATCAAGAAGATTCTGATTATCGGCTCGGGGCCCATCATCATCGGGCAGGCCTGCGAGTTCGACTACTCGGGCACGCAGGCCTGCAAGGCGCTGAAGAGCGAGGGCTACCAGGTCGTCCTGGTCAACTCGAACCCCGCCACCATCATGACCGACCCGGAGCTCGCCGACCGCACCTACGTCGAGCCGCTCACCGCGCAGTATCTTGAAGCCATTATCGCCGCCGAGCGGCCCGACGCGCTGCTGCCCACCGTGGGCGGGCAGACGGCGCTGAACCTCGCGGTCGAGCTCGCCGAATCGGGCGTGCTCGAGAAATACGGCGTCGAGCTTATCGGCGCCTCGCTGCGCGCCATCAAGATTGCCGAAGACCGCCTGTGGTTCAAGGACGCGGCGGCCAAGTGCGGCCTCGAGACGCCGCGCAGCCAGCTCGTGAACAACCTGAAGGACGGCGCCGCCTTCGCCGAGAAAGTCGGCTACCCGGTGGTGGTGCGGCCCTCGTTCACGCTGGGCGGCACGGGCGGCGGCATCGCCTACAACCCCGAGGAGTTCGAAGAAATCGCCGGCCGCGGGCTCGACCTTTCGCCGGTGCACGAAGTGTTGATCGAAGAGTCGGTGCTCGGCTGGAAAGAGTTCGAGCTCGAGGTGATGCGCGACCTCGCCGACAACGTCGTCGTCATCTGCTCCATCGAAAACTTCGACCCCATGGGCGTGCACACGGGCGACTCCATCACCGTCGCGCCGGCGCAGACGCTCACCGACAAGGAGTACCAGCAGCTGCGCGACTGGGCGCAGAAGATCATCCGCGAAGTGGGCGTCGACACCGGCGGGTCGAACATCCAGTTCGCCGTGCATCCCGAGAACGGCCGGCTGCTCATCATCGAGATGAACCCACGGGTCTCGCGCAGCTCGGCGCTGGCCTCGAAGGCCACGGGCTTTCCCATCGCCAAGATCGCGGCGAAGCTGGCCGTCGGCTATACGCTCGACGAAATCCCGAACGACATCACGCGCAAGACGCCGTCTTGTTTCGAGCCGACGATTGACTACGTGGTGGCGAAGATTCCCAAGTGGCAGTTCGAAAAGTTCCCCGGGGCCGACCGCACGCTCGGCACCGAGATGCGCTCCGTGGGCGAGGTGATGGCCATCGGGCGGACCTTCAAGGAAGCGCTGCTGAAGGGGATGCGCTCGCTCGAGACCGGGAAGCGCTTGAGCTTCCCGCGGCTCGCGGAGGAACGCTTGCGGCAGCTCTTGGTGACGCCGACGCCGGAGCGCTTGGAAGCCTTGTTCGCGGCCATCCGCCAGGGGATGGGCCTCGAGGAAATCCAGCAGATGACCGCGATTGACCCGTGGTTTCTGCGCCAGCTCGACGAAATCGTCGCCTGGGAGCGAAAGCTTGCGGCCCGCGCCGGCAAAGAACTGCCGGCCGACGTCTTGCGCGAGGCCAAGCGCGTCGGTTTCTCCGACGAGCACATTGCCAGCCTTGTGGGGAGCACGGCCGCGGCGGTGCGCGCCCGGCGGGTGGCGCTCGGGATCGAAGCGGTCTTCAAGCGGGTGGACACCTGCGCCGCCGAGTTCGAATCCTTCACTCCCTACCTCTACTCAACCTACGAGGAGGAGGACGAGACCGAGCCCTCGGCGCGCAGGAAGATCATGATCCTCGGCAGCGGGCCCAACCGCATCGGGCAGGGCATCGAGTTCGACTACTGCTGCTGCCACGCCGCCTTCGCGCTGAAGGAGGCCGGCTACGAGACCCTGATGGTGAACTGCAACCCGGAGACGGTCTCGACCGACTACGACACCTCCGACCGGCTCTACTTCGAGCCGCTGACCTTCGAGAACGTGATGAACATCGTGGCGCGCGAAAAGCCCGCGGGCGCCATCGTGCAGTTCGGCGGGCAGACGCCGCTCAACCTGGCGCAGGCGCTGCAGGAGGCCGGGGTCAAGATCATCGGCACCTCGCCCGACTCGATTGACTACGCCGAAGACCGGCAGCGCTTCAGCCAGCTCCTGCAGGAGCTCGGCATCCCCCAGCCGCGCCACGGCACGGCGCGCACGGTGGAAGAAGCGGTCGAAGTCGCCGAGCGCATCGGCTACCCGGTGGTGGTGCGGCCCTCCTACGTGCTGGGCGGGCGCGCCATGGTCATCGCTTACGACCGCTCGACGGTCGAGACCTACATCCAGGAGGCGGCCGAGTTCGAGCAGGCCCTGCCCATCCTCATTGACCAGTTCCTGGAAGACTCCTACGAGCTCGATGTCGACGCCCTCTGCGACGGCGACGAAGTCTACATCGGCGGCATCATGGAGCACATCGAGGAGGCCGGCATCCACTCGGGCGACTCCTCCTGCGTGCTGCCCGCTTACCAGCTCGAGCCGCGGCACCTCGACACCATCCGCGAGTACACCGCGCGCCTCGCCCGCGCCTTGAAGGTCATCGGCCTGATGAACGTGCAGTACGCCGTGCCCTCGCGCCCCGAGGGCGGCCAGGGCGACACCGTCTACGTGCTTGAGGTCAACCCGCGCGCCTCGCGCACCGTGCCCTACGTGAGCAAGGCCACGGGCGTGCCGCTGGCGAAGATCGCCGCGCTGCTGATGACGGGGAAGCGCCTGCGCGAGTTCCGCCTGCCCGCCGACGGCATGCGCGCCGGCTTCTACGCCGTCAAGTCGCCCGTCTTCCCCTTCAACCGCTTCCCGGGCGTGGACACCATCCTGGGCCCGGAGATGAAGTCGACCGGCGAAGTCATGGGCGTCGGGTCAAGCTTCGGCCTGGCCTTCGCCAAAGCGCAACTCGCGGCCGGGCAGCGCCTGCCGACGGCGGGCCGCGCCTTCTTGAGCGTGAACAACCGCGACAAGAAGGCGCTCCTGCCGCTGGCCCGGCAACTGCTGGCCGGCGGCTTCCAGCTCGTGGCCACGCGCGGCACCGCCGACGCCCTGCGCGCGGCGGGCCTGGCGGTCGAAACCGTCTTCAAGGTGAACGAAGGCCGGCCGAACGTGGTCGACCTGCTCAAGGCCGGGAAGATTCAACTTGTCCTCAACACCCCGCTCGGCCGGAAGTCCTTTTACGACGAGAAGGCCATCCGCCGCGCCGCCGTGCGCCACCAGGTGCCCTGCATCACGACCCTGGAAGCCACCACCGCTGCCGTGAGCGGCATCGAGGCCTTGCAGAAACACAAGATCGAGATCCGCTCCCTGCAGGACCTGCACGCGCAACTGGCGGCGGCGGCCCGCGGCACCGCCGTGCGCGCCGAGGCGGCCCCGGCGCCGCAGGATCTTTCGCTGCGGGCGGCGCCTTCCTCCGAGAAACCCGAGTGAGCCCGGCGCGCCTCAAGCTCGACGGCGTCTTCCCGCCCGTAACTACCCCCTTTGCCGCCGACGGCGGTGTGGATGCGAAAGCGCTCGCCGCCAACATCCGGAAGTACAACGCCGCGGGCCTCGCCGGCTACGTGGTGGTGGGCTCGACGGGCGAGTCGGTCTACTTGAGCGACGCCGAAAAGCTCGCAGTCTGGGAAGCGGCGCGCGGCGCGGCCGATTCTGGAAAGGTGCTCATCGCTGGCACGGGCTGTGAATCCACCGCGGAAACCATCGAGCTCACGCGCCGCGCCGCCGGGCTGGGCTACCAGGCGGCGCTGGTGCGCACGCCGGCCTACTTCAAGTCGCAGATGACCGAGGCGGCGCTCGAGCGCCACTACCGCGCCGTGGCCGACGCGAGCCCCATCCCCGTGCTCGTCTACTCGGTGCCGCAGTTCACCGGCCTGGGCGTGAGCGCTGCGCTGGTAGTTCGCCTGGCGGATCACCCGAATATCAGCGGGCTGAAGGAAAGCTCGGGCGACGTGCGTTTGATCGGAGAGATTGCGCGGCAGGCGCCGCCGGAATTCACCGTGCTGGTGGGCTCGGCTTCGGCCTTCTACCCGGCGCTGGCGGAGGGCGCGCGCGGCGCCGTGCTGGCGGTGGCCTGCGCGCTGCCGGAGATGTGCGTCGAGCTCTACGAGGCCTGGCGGCGCGGCGACCACGCCCGCGCCCAGTCGCTCCAGCAGCGGCTGCTCGAGCCCACCGCCGCCGTCACCACGCGCTTCGGTATCGCCGGCCTCAAGCACGCGATGGAGCTGCGGGGCTACGTCGGCGGCCCGCCGCGGGCCCCGCTGCTGCCGCTCGATGCCGCCGCCCGGGCAGAAATCACCCGCATCTTCCGCGCCCTCGAGTCATCCGAGTAGTTGCCCGCGGCGCACGCCGTGGGTATGATGGCCGCCTCCATGGAGCCGCACTGTATTCCTTTCACGGAGATTCCCCACACCGCGGCGCTTTTCGCCGACGCCCTCTACCGTTTCCCGCGCGTGGCGCGCTTCTACGCGCACGATCCCTTCGACGCGGCGAGTTTCCGCGCCGCGGCGCAGGCAGTTGCGCTCGACGCCACCCGGCGCGCCGCTGTCGCCGATGTCCTGGTTGAGCAGAACCGCATCTTCGGTGGCGGGCGCGAGACGGAGGAGAACATCGCCCGGCTGCGGAGCGGCGCCGTGGCCGTCGTCACCGGCCAGCAGGTGGGCCTGTTCGGCGGGCCGGCTTACAGCGTTTACAAAGCGCTGACCGCCATTCGCCTGGCGGAGAAGCTTTCGGCCGAGGGCCTGCCGGCGGCGCCCGTCTTCTGGCTGGCGAGCGAGGACCACGACTTCAACGAGGTGAACCACTGCTACCTGCTCGACGCTGATTCCCGCTGGCAGGAGCTGCGCGACACCTCCTCGCACCCGGACGGCACGGCGGTGGCGCGCATCAGTTTCGACCGCTCCATTGAAGAGCTGCGCGCGCGCCTGGCCGGGCTCTGGCCGGCGGAGGCGAGAACCGAGGCGGAAAAGCTCATGAGCAGCTACGGGCCGGGAGCGACCTACGCGCAGGCTTTCGGGCAGCTCTTCCAGCGGCTGTTCGCCGGGCGCGGGCTCATCGTGCTCGACCCGACGCACCCGACGCTGCACGCGCTGGCCGCGCCGCTCTACCGCCGCGCCCTGGAAGAGGCCGAGAAGCTGCACGCGCTCTTGAAGGAGCGCGACAAACAGCTCGACAAGGCCGGCTACGATTGCCAGGTGCGCCTGCGGGAGAACGCCACCCTGCTGTTTGTCACCGAAGACGGCCGGCGCTTGCCGCTGCGGCGGCGCCGAAACGGCGTTCTGCAGACGGGCGACGAGGAGCGCTCGGCGGCGCAGCTCTTGGCCGAGCTTGACTCGGCCCCGGAGCGCTTCAGCCCGAACGTGCTGCTGCGTCCGGTGGTGCAGGACTGGCTGCTGCCGACGGCGGCCTATGTGGCCGGGCCGCATGAGCTCGCCTATTTCGCCCAGGCGAGCGCGCTCTACCAGGAGCTGCTCGGGCGGATGCCGGTCATCTATCCGCGCGTGAGCTTGACGGTGGTCGAGCCGAAAGTGCGCCGGCTGCTCGGGAAGTACCAGCTCGACCTGCCGGACCTCTTCCGCGGCGAGGCCGCCGTGCGCGCGCGCTTGGCGGAGCACCATCTGCCGCCGCGGTTGCTGCGGCAGCTCGAGGAGAGCGAGCGCAAGATCGAGAAGCTCGTGGCGAGCGCCGCTGGGGCGGTGAAGAGGCTCGACCCGACGCTCGCCGGAGCCGCCGAGACCAGCCGCCGCAAGATGCTCTACCAGTATTCGAAGCTCCGAGCTAAAGCGGCGCGGGCGCAAGCCGAGCGTGCGGGAATCGTTGACCGGCACGCGGCAGTGCTCACGAACGCGCTCTACCCGGAGCGCGGCTTGCAGGAGCGCCGGATGAACTTCTTGAGCCTGGTAGCGCGCCACGGCCGCGAGGTGGTCGGCCGGCTGGAGAAGCAGATGTGTTTTCCCTGCCGCGACCACCAGGTGATTCCGCTCTAGCGCTGGTGCTAGAATGGCCGGGTTCGGGAGAAAGGGACGCCGATGAAAGAAGCTCCGCGCGCGGGCGTCAGCGCTGCCTGGCAGGCGCTGGCGGTTGAGACTACAGCGCGCACGCAAATCAAGGACATCACGCGGGACGTGGCGCGCCTGGTGGCGCAGTCGGGGGTCGAGAACGGCCTCTGCCATCTCTATGTGCCGCACACGACCGCGGGGATACTCGTGAACGAAAGCGACGACCCGGACGTGGCCCGCGACATCGGCGACGTACTGGACCGCCTCGTGCCGCGGGACGCCGGCTACAAGCACTACGAGGGCAACGCCGACTCGCACGTCAAATCGGCGCTGATTGGTGTGTCCGAGACTGTGCCCATCGAGGGCGGCAAGCTCGGCCTGGGGCGCTGGCAGGGAATCTTCTTCTGCGAGTTCGACGGCCCGCGCCGCCGGGAAGTGAAAGTCCGCATCGTCGGCGACTGAAACCGAGGTGCACAGATGCCCGAGTGGATTGACCTGCGCAGCGACACGGTGACCAAGCCGACGCCCGAGATGCGCCGGGCGATGGCGGAAGCCGAGGTGGGCGATGACGTCTACGGGGAAGACCCGACCGCGAACCGCCTGGAGCAGCGCGCGGCGGAAATCTTCGAGCGCGAGGCGGCGCTCTTCGTCCCCACTGGCTCGATGGGGAACCTGATTTGCATCCGCGTCCACTGCGACCACGGCCACGAGGTCATCTGCGAGTCGCGCGGGCACATCTTCAACTTCGAGATGGCTTCCATGACTGCCATCGCCGGCTGCCTGCCGCGCCCGGTTGAAACCTCGGACGGCATCCTCACCTGGAAGCACATCGAGCCGGCCATCCGGCCGAAGGTCTACTACCGGGCGCAGACGGGGCTGGTCTCGCTCGAAAACACGCACAACCTCGCCGGCGGGCGTGTGCTGCCGACGGCGGTGCAGGAGGAAATCTGCGACCGGGCGCACGAGCGCGGGATCCCCGTGCATCTCGACGCGGCGCGCATCTTCAACGCCGCCACTTTTCTCGGCAAGAGTGTCGCCGACATTACACGCAAAGTGGACTCCATCATGTTTTGCCTGTCGAAGGGTCTGGGGGCGCCGGTGGGCTCGATGGTGGTGGGCTCGCGGGCGTTCATCGAGCGGGCGCGCGTCTTCCGCAAGATGTTCGGCGGGGGGATGCGCCAAGTGGGGGTGCTGGCCGCGGCGGGGCTGGTGGCGCTGGAAAAACATCCGCCGCTGCTGGCCTGCGACCACGCCAAGGCCAAGCGCCTGGCCGAAGCCCTGGCGGAGATTCCGGGAATGCGCCTCCAGGCGAAGGACGTGCAGACGAACATCCTGGTCTTTGACGTCTCCGGCACCGGGATGGGCGCGGCGGACTTGTCGGCGAAGCTCAAAGAGCGCGGCGTGCTGGCGAACGCGGTGGACCCGAAGCAGATGCGGATGGTGACACACTACGACGTCAGCGAAGAGGAGATCGAGCGCGCCATCCGCGCCGTGCAGGAGATCTTCGCCGCCGCCCGCAAGAACTAAGCGCCGAGTTCGGTTTGCCCAATCCAGGCTCAATCTTGGGTATGATACAGAGTCTGGTTTTGCGCGCAGGAGAGCAGGAGACGGCGTGGACTTCAAGCTGACGGACGAGCAGGAGCAGCTGCGCCGCACGGTGCGGGAGTTTGCGGAAGGCGAAATCCGCCCGCACGTGATGGAGTGGGACGAGGCGGCGCATTTTGCGGACGACCTCGTGCCGAAGCTTGCCGAGCTGGGCCTCTTCGGCGTCATCTTCCCGGAAAAGTACGGCGGGGCGGGGCTGGGCTACATCGAGTACGCGCTGGCGATTGAAGAGCTGGCGCGGGTGGATGGCTCGGTGGCGCTGATGGTGGCGGCGCACAATTCGCTCTGCACGAACCACATCTACTCGTTCGGCACGGAAGCGCAGCGGCAGAAGTACGTCGTGCCGTTGGCGCAGGGGAAGATGCTCGGCTGCTGGAGCCTGACGGAGCCCGAGGCGGGTTCGGACGCCGGCGGCACGCGCACCACCGCCGTGCGCCAGGGCGACCAGTGGGTGCTCAACGGCGCCAAGACTTTCACGACCAACGGCCACCAGGCCGGCGTGTGCGTGGCCATGGCGCTGACCGACCCGGCCAAAGGCCACCACGGCATTTCCGCTTTCATCGTCGAGAAGGGCACGCCGGGGTTCCGGGCGGGGAAGAAGGAAAACAAGCTCGGGATGCGGGCGAGCGACACCTCCGAAGTCATCTTCCAGGACTGCCGGGTGCCGGCGGGGAATCTGCTCGGGCGCGAGGGCGAAGGCTTCGTCAACAGCCTGCAAATCCTGGACGGCGGGCGCATCTCCATCGCCGCGCTGGGCGTGGGCCTGGCGCAAGGGGCGTTCGACTGCGCGCTCAAGTACTCCCAGGAACGCAAGCAGTTCGGCAAGACCATTGCGAGCTTCCAGGCCATCCAGTGGAAACTGGCCACGATGAAGATGGAGATCGAAGCGGCGCGCTGGCTGACCTATGAAGCGGCTTGGCTGGCCGACGCCGAGCGGCCGCACACGAAAGAGTCCTGCATGGCCAAGCTCTACGCCGGCGAGGTGGCGGTGCGCGTGGCCAACGAAGCGGTGCAGATCCACGGCGGCTACGGCTTCATCAAAGACTACCCGGCGGAAAAGTTCTACCGCGACGTCAAGATCTGCACCATCGGCGAAGGCACGAGCGAAATCCAGCGGCTGGTCATCGCCCGCCAGCTCCTCGGCAAGGGGCAGGAGAGGTCTTGAAGAAACCCGCCGGCGCCTCCGCGGCTTCTCTGGTTGACGGCGTGCGCGCCGGCGACGCCCGCGCCATCGCCCGCGCCATCAGCGCCCTGGAAGACCACGAGCCCGGCGCCGTCGAGCTGGTGCGCGAGCTGTTCCCGCACACGGGCAAGGCTTTCCTCGTGGGCCTGACGGGCGCGCCGGGGACAGGGAAGAGCTCGCTGGCGAACCGCCTGGCGGCGCATTACCGCGCGCAGGGGAAGCGCGTCGGCGTCATTGCCGTCGACCCCACCAGCCCCTTCACCGGCGGCGCGCTGCTCGGCGACCGCATCCGCATGCAGCAGCACGCGACCGACGACGGCATCTACATCCGCAGCATGGCCACGCGCGGCGTGCTGGGCGGCCTGGCGCGCGCCACGGGCGACGCGACGCTGGTGCTCGACGCCGCCGGCAAAGACATTATCCTGATTGAAACCGTGGGCGTGGGGCAGGACGAAGTGGACATCGTGCGGCTGGCGGATGTCACCGTGCTCCTGCTGGTGGCCGGCCTGGGCGACGACGTGCAGAGCTTCAAGGCCGGCGTGATGGAAATCGCCGACGTCTTTGTCATCAACAAGGCCGACCGGGGCGACACCGAGCGGCTGGAGCAGGAGTTGAAAGTGGTGCTGGGCTTGAGCCGGCGCGCCGACCAGTGGGAGCCGCCGGTGGTGAAGACGGTGGCGACCGAAGGCGCGGGCGTGCCGGAGCTCGCGGCGGCGGTCGATGCCTACCGCGCTCACATCGAGGGCGCGGGGTTGCGAGAACAGAAGCGCAGCGAGCGCTGGCAGGAGCGCCTGCTCGACTTGATCCGCGAGCGGGCGCTCGAGCGCGTCTTGAAGGCCAGCGTGGGCAAAGACAAGCTCGCCGCTTGCGCCCGGCAGGTCGCGCGCGGCGAGCGCGACCCGTACAGCGTGGTGGAAGAGCTGCTGCGGGTCGCCGGAGTGAACGGGTGAAGCTCGAGCACATCGGCGTCGCCGTGCGCTCGCTGGAGCAGGCGCTTCGGTTTTACCGCGACACGTTGGGTCTGAAGGTTGCGGAGATTCAAACCGTCGCCGGCGAAAAGGTGCGCGTGGCGATGCTGCCGCTGGGCGAGACGCGGCTGGAGCTGCTCGAAGCCACGGCAGAAGACTCTGTCATTGCCGAGTTCATTTCCAAGCGCGGGGAAGGCATCCACCACATTGCGCTCGGGGTGGAGCAGCTCGACCGCCATTTGAAGCAATTGCAGGCGGCGGGCGTGCGCATCCTGCCGGCGAAAAGCGAGTGCGGCGCGGGCGGCCACCGCTATGCTTTCCTGCACCCGTCGAGCTGCGGCGGCGTGCTGGTGGAGCTCGTCGAAACGGCCCCGGCCGCCAAAGAGAAGAAATGAAGTTGTCCTTCTTCTTGGCCGGGCAAGCAAGATTTTCGTCAGGGCACGGCTTCAGCCGTGCCGCCGCAGGGAGGGCAAAGAGGCGGCTTTAGCCGCTGAGGTCATGGCAGTTCCAAGGCGCCACGCACACCCCGGCTGCGGACAAGACGCTCGAGCGGGTTGTGCAATACATCAAAGGTGGTTCAGCCCATAGGATGGGGGAAGAACTCAAGCTGCATTTCCCTGTTTGGCAGCGTGGTTTCAGTGATCACCGCATTCGAGATGCGGAAGACTACGAGAAGCATTTGCGGTACATTGAATTTGAATTCCGTCAAGAAGAGGTTGGTGAACGTAGTAAACGAGTATCCTTGGTCTTCGGCAAGTGGCAAGTTCCAGTTGGACGAGCCACCGCAGGGGCTAAAGCCCGGGAAAGGCGTAACGGCTCAACGGCACGGCTGAAGCCGTGCCCTGACGGCTGATGGGTTCGCTTATGGCAGGCGCGAAATGAAGTTTGGGGAGATGGAAATCTTCGTGCTGTCGGACGGGCGTTTCCGCCTGGACGGCGGGGCGATGTTCGGCGTGGTGCCGAAAACGCTCTGGCAGAAGAAAATCCCGGCGGACGAGCGCAACCGCATCACGCTGGGGCTGAACTGCCTGCTCATCCGCAGCGCGGGGAAGACGATCGTGGTCGAAACGGGCACGGGCGACAAGGGCGACTCCAAGTGGGACGATATCTTCGCCATTGACCACAGCACGACGCTGCTGGATTCGCTGAAACGCCGCGGCGTGGAGACCAAAGACGTGGACATCGTGGTCAACACCCATCTCCACTTCGACCACTGCGGCTGGAACACGCGCCGCGGTCCGGGCGGGCGCTGCGTCCCCACCTTCCCCCGCGCGCGCTACTTTGTGCAGCAGGGCGAGTACGAGCATGCCTGTGAGCCGACCGAGCGCGACCGCGCCAGCTACCTCAAGGACAACTTCCAGCCCCTGGCCGACTCCCGCCAGTGGGAGTGGCCGAAAGGGGACCAGGAGATTGCTCCCGGAGTGGAGCTCGCGCGCGCGCCGGGGCACACGCGCGACATGCAGTGCGTGCGGCTGCGTTCGGGCGGACGCACGGCCATCTTCCTGGCCGATCTGGTTCCGACCACGGCGCACTTGCCGTATCCGTGGATCATGGGCTACGACCTCTACCCGATGACGACGCTGGAGCAGAAGAAGCGCTGGATTCCGGAAGCGGTGCGGGGCGAGTGGCTCTGCTTCTTTGCGCACGACCCGGCGGTGCCGGCGGCCTACCTGCGAGAGAAGGAAGGGATGGTGGTGGCGGAGCCGGTTTTGGAACCGGAGCTGGTGATTGTCGAATAGGAGGCGGCTCGTTACGAAGAGATTCCTCCCCCGCCCATTCTCATTTGCTGTGGCGCCGGCGTCTCGCCGGTGTTTCACGGAGTCCACAGGCCAGAGGCCTGTGCCACCAAGAAGAGAATGGACGGGGTCGCATGACAAACTAGTTGCTGGGAGGGAACGGTGGCGGAACAAGTGAAGCTGGGCATCATCGGCGGCAGCGGGCTGTACGGCATGCCGGGGCTGACGCAGGCGAAAGAAGTGCGGGTGGCGACGCCGTTCGGCAAGCCGTCGGATGCCTACCTGGTGGGGACGCTCGCCGGCAAGCGCGTGGCGTTTCTCGCCCGGCACGGCCGCGGCCACCGCATACTGCCGACCGAGCTCAACTTCCGCGCCAACCTCTACGGGTTCAAAAAGCTCGGCGTCGAGCGCATCCTCTCGGTCAGCGCGGTGGGCTCGCTCAAGGAAGAGTACAAGCCGACGGACTTTTTGGTTCCTGACCAGTTTTTCGACCGGACGCGGCAGCGGGTTTCTACTTTTTTCGGAAACGGCATCGTGGCGCACGTGAGCTTCGCCGACCCGTTCTGCCCGGGGCTGCGCCAGGTGTTGACGGAGGCCTGCCGGCGCGCCGGCGTGACGGTGCACGACGGCGGCACCTACGTCTGCATGGAAGGCCCGATGTTCTCGACCAAGGCGGAGTCGCACACCTATCGCAAGCTCGGCTTCGACGTCATCGGGATGACGAACCTGCAGGAGGCCAAGCTCGCCCGCGAGGCCGAAATCTGCTACGCCACGGTGGCGATGGTCACCGACTACGACTGCTGGCACCCGGAGCACGACGCCGTCACCGGGCAGCAGGTGATGGAGTACCTGGCCCGCAACATCGAAAACGTCCAGGGGGTCATCCGCGAGGCGGTGCCGCGCGTGCCGGCGGCGCGCGCCTGCAAGTGCGGCGCGGCGCTCGCCCACTCCATCATCACCGAGGCGAAGAAGATCCCGCCCGCCACCCGCAAGCGGCTCCGGCTCATCATCGGCAAGTACCTTCGGTAGCCCCGTTCCAACTTCTGGGCGGCTGGCGGGATCAAGCGCTGCGCACGCGGCCAAAGTTGGAACGGGGCGACCTCCGCGGGTGTAGAATTCCGTCCCAGAGCAGAACAAGCCTGCCGACGGCAGGCAGGGGGCGACGCGCATGGACTGGCTGCCACCGATGGACTTGACTCCGACGATTCTGCTGCGGCTGGTGATGGCCTCGGTGCTCGGCGGGCTGGTGGGGCTGGAGCGGGAGCTGCACGGCAAGCCCGCCGGCCTGCGCACCAACATGTTCATCTGCGCCGGCTCGGCGCTGTTCACGATTTTGTCGGAGATGCTGGCGGCGCGCTTCGGGGGCGACGCCACCCGCATCGCCTCCCAGCTCATCCCCGGCATCGGCTTCATCGGCGCCGGCTCCATCATCCGCAGCCGCGGCTCGGTGCACGGGTTGACGACCGCCGCCACCATCTTCGTCCTGGCGAGCATCGGGATGGCCGTGGGCGGCGGCTTCTACTGGACGGCCATGTTCGCCGCCGTGATGATGGTGCTGGCGCTAAGCTTGCTGGGCTGGATGGAGAAGCGGTTCGCGCTGAAGCGCGAGCTGCGCCACTACCAGGTCTGCGGCACGGAGCTCGCGCCGCTGACCACCGCAGTGATGGACCTGGTGCGCGAGCAGCGGCTGATCATCCACCGGCTCTCCTCGCGCCGCCGCGACAACCTCTTCGAGCTGGGTTTCGAGCTGGACACTTCCTCCGAGCAGAACACCGCCATCGTCACGCGGCTCACCGAGAAAAAGCTGACCTGCGACGTCACCCTCACCGGGCTCGAAGAAGGCGAGTAGGCCAGAGCGTTGTCCCGACTCTTCGCACGCCTGCGCGCCACCTGGACGGCTTTGCTCGTCTTCGGCTACGTTTGGACGGTGGGCGCCCTCTTCGTGCTCCACGCCTGGCTGACGGGCCGCATCGGCCCGCTCTACCGCATCGGCTGGTGGGGCGCGCGGCTGGGGCTGTGGCTGGCGGGGATTCGGCTGGAGGTGCGCGGCCTCGAAAACCTGCCCCGCGGGCGCGCCTGCGTCTACATGGCGAACCACCAGAGCAACGTGGACCCGCCAGTGCTGTTCGTCGTCTTGCCGCCGCGCATCGCCCTGATCGGCAAGGAGCAGGTCTTCCGCATCCCGGTGCTGGGGACGGCGCTCGACTTGGGGGACTTCGTGCCCATCAACCGCTTCGACCCGGAGGCGGCGCGCGCCGCGGTGGAGGCCGCGCTCGTGCGGCTCCGGCGGGGCGTCTCGTTCCTCGTTTTCCCCGAAGGCACGCGCAGCCCGGACGGGCGCTTGCAGCGCTTCAAGCACGGCGTGGTCCTGATGGCCTTGCGGGCCGGCGCGCCCATCGTGCCCATCACGCTCGAGGGCGCCGACCGGGTGATGCGGAAAGGGAAGTGGGAGGTTTACCCCGGGACGGTGCGGGTGACGATTCACCCGGCGCTCGAGACCGCGCAGCGGTCGCTCACCGAGCGCGCCACGCTGGCGCGGGAGGTGCAGGGCATCATCGCCTCGGCCCTGCCGCCGGAACAGCGGCCGGCCGGTCCCCAAGCGGCCGCCGGTGCGGACGTGGACGACCAGCTTTAGGGTTCGCCCCGCCTTGCTATTCTGTCATCCCGAGTCCCGACCCCGAAGCCTCGGGGCTCGGGACGAGGGATCTCTTGTCGTGACAAAAGAGATTCCTCGGAATGACAGACAAGAATGTCTGTCCAACTGGCAGGAGGAGAAGGTAGCGCAGGTTGGCCGGGCGCGGAGCAGCCGGCCTACCTGCGGTCTTTCCAGGCAAAACCCGCGGGTAGCCGCTCGGTTGCGCTCGCGGCAACCCGCGCTACCCGGCTCATTCCGCTCCTGTCATCCCGAGCGCGGCGAGGGACCTGCATTTCGTCAGCGGTTCAGAAGCAGGTTCCTCGCCCCCCGGGGACGCAAGGGCTCGGAATGACAGTTACTGTTGTTGCTGGTCTTTCTTCAGCGCCGCCACTTCGTGCCGCAGCGCGCGCAGCTCGTCGTACATCTCCGGCAGGCGGGCGTAGAGCGCCACGCACTTCAGCCAGAGACGGTTCTCGATGGCGGGCGAGCCGGAGAGGGTCTGGCCGGCGGGGATGTCGCCGTGGAGGCCGCTCTGGGCGGTGACGCGCACGCCGTCGCCGATTTGGCAATGACCGGCTACGCCCGCTTGTCCGGCGAGGATGACGTCGTTGCCGACTTTTGTGCTGCCGGCCAGCCCCACCTGCGCGCAGAGCAAACTGTTTTCGCCGACGCTCGAGGCGTGGCCGACCTGAACGAGGTTGTCAATCTTGGCGCCGCGGCCGATGCGGGTTTCGCCCACGGTGGCGCGGTCAATGGTGGCCCCCGCCTGGATCTCGACGTCGTCTTCGACGACAACCGGGCCCGACTGCGGAATCTTGTAGTAGCGGCCGGACTCCTCGCGGGCGAAGCCGTAGCCGTCGCAGCCGACGATGGCGGCGTTCTGCAGGAGGACGCGATGCCCCAGTTGACAATGCTCGCGCACCACGGCGTGCGAGTGGGCGACGAAATCGTCCCCGATGCGCGCCCCGCGGTAGATGGAGACGAAGCTGTGCAAGCGGGCCCGGTCGCCGATTTGAACGTCATCGTCAATGAAGCAGTAGGGGCCGACCGAGCAGTCTTTGCCGAGCCGCGCCTTGGGGGAGATAACGGCGGTCGCGTGGACGCCGGCGGGAAAGGGCGGGGGCTGGTAGAAAAACTCGAGAGCGCGCGCGAACGCCAGGTAGGGGTTGGCCGAGCGCAGGGTGGGCAGCGGCAGCTCTTCGTAGTCCTGGGCGACGATGATGGCGGCGGCGCGGGTCTCGCGCAGGCGTCGCCGGTAGCGCGGGTTGGTCAGAAAGGTGAGCTGGCCCGGCCCGGCGGTCTCAATGCCGGCGACGCCGGTGATTTCTGCCTCCCCGTTCCCCGTAAGAGTGCACTGCAACCGCTCGGCCAATTCGCGTAGTTTCATCGCATCCTCCCCGCCGCATTCTAGAGCCGTTCCGACCGCTTCGGCTACGGGCAATTCGCATGGATGGGCGTGGCGGAGGAGACGCTCTTCGTCAGGGCACGGCTTCAGCCGTGCCGGACCAAGATATGCAGATTAGGGGGTTTTAACCCCTGCGGTACCCTCAGCGGCTAAAGCCGGTTTCTTATTGTGAATCCTAACGGCACGCTTGAAAGCGTGCCCTGACGGGGAGGCTCAACCGCTCGGCCAATTCGCGTAGTTTCATCGCATCCTCCGGCGGCGATTATACCCGCCCCTTCCTGTCATTCCGACCCCGCCCATTCATTTCTTGGTGGCACAGGCCTCCGGCCCGCGGAGATCGCAGCACACCGGCGAGACCCTTCGGCTCCCGCTCAGGGCAGGCGCCGGTGCCACCAGAGCCAGAATGGGCGGGGGAGGAACCTGTATGTCGAAATGCAGGTCCCTCGGCCCCAGGGGAATCAAGGCCTCGGGATGACAGTGTGCCTGAAAGGGTAGCGCAGGTTGCCCCGAGTCCCGAGGCTTCGGGACGAGGGGCTACCTGCGGCCGTTCGACAAACCGCGGGTACCCCTCGGCTTCGCTCGGGGAACCCGCGCTACCTGCTTTTCCCGTCATTCCGAGCCCCCAAGCTTCGGGGCGAGGAATCTGCTTTTCGAGAGCGCAAAAGCAGGTCCCTCGGCCTCAGGGGAATCAAGGCCTCGGGATGACAGTCTTGTCGGTCGTCTACTCGGCGAAGAGGCGGGGCTGGCGGGAGGGCTCGGCGGCGGCGCGGCGGCGGGGCCGGTGCTCGCCGCGGTTGGGGTTGACGGCGAGGACTTCCATGCCGGCCAGGGCGCTGCGCGGCACGAAGGCTTTCTGGTGGCTGCCACTCAAATCGGGCGGCGTGATGAGATAGCCGTGCGGGCTGGCCTGAAGGAGGTCGTTGACGATCATCCCTTCGAGCACTTCTTGATCGCGGAAGCGCAGGCGCACCCAGAGGCCTTCGAGTTTGGGGCGGCGGAGGAAAACGCTGCGGTCGGGCCGGGCAGGCTCTTCTTCCCAGTCGCGCACGAACCAGGCGACCTTGACGTCTTTCCAGGCCAGCTCCTGGAGCTGGCCGGCGGCGTCGAGGAACTCGAGCCCCGCCTCGCGGTCCATCTGCCGCGGGTTGACGTAGCCGCGCAGGCGCTCGCCCGCGAAGGTCTCCACCACCACCTTCTTGTGCGTCGAAGATGACTTGACCTGCATATCTCGGCCGAAAAGCCTTCCCCGCGCGCTCCCAGGATGGCCCTCTCCTGCGTCTGGATGCGTCGCGATGCGTCCGCGACGCATGGGGGTACCTGGAGTGCGGGTCGCTCCCCTCCCGCGGCGTAGAGGCCGGAAACGGCCCCGTTTACCCCGGCTGGCACTTATGCTAGTATGCGCGCGAAGCGGGTGTCAACTTGCCCGCGGCAAGCGCACCGCAGGAGCCGGACCGAGCGAGCGTTGACGGAAAAGCACCAGATACTCCGCTCCACTCGAGTCGTTACTTTCGTCACCCTTCTTAGCCGTATCTTCGGCTACGTCCGCGACCTGGCCATCGCCGTTTTGCTCGGCACCTCCCTGGCCGCCGACGCCTTCGTTATCGCCTTCCGCATCCCCAACCTCCTGCGCCGGCTGATGGCCGAAGGCGCCATGACCGGCGCCTTCATTCCCGTCTTCACTTCCTACCGCGTGGAGCGGACCGAAGCGGAATCGTGGGACTTCGCCCGGCGGATGTTCTGGACGCTGGCCACGGCGCTGGCCGGGGTGACCTTGCTCGGCATCATCTTCGCCCCCGAACTCGTCCGCCTCTTCACGCTCTTCAGCGCCGAGCGCGCCGAGTGGTCGCTGGCGGTGCTGCTGACGCGCATCACCTTCCCCTATTGCCTGCTGGTGGCGCTCACCGCGCTGGCGGGCGCCATCCTGAATACTTACCGCGTCTTCGGCCTGCCGGCTTCCGTGCCGATTTTCTTGAACGCCGCCATCATTGCCGCGGCGGCGCTGGCCGGGCTCTTCGGCTGGAGCCAGCCGGCGGTGGCGCTGGCCGCGGGAGTCCTGGTCGGCGGGTTGCTGCAACTGCTGGCGCAGGTCCCGGCGCTTGTGCGGCGGGGGATGAGCTTCGGGTTCAGGGCGGGCTTTTCGCATCCCGGCGTGCGCCGGGTGGCCTGGCTGATGCTGCCCGCGGTCGGCGGCGTGGGGATTTATCAAATCAACGTCGTGGTGAGCACGATTTTCGCCAGCCAGGGCGAGGGCTGGATCTCTTCGCTCTATTACGCCGACCGCTTGATGGAGGTGGCGCTCGGAGTCTACGCCATCAGCGTGGCCACGGTGGTGCTGCCGGTGATGGCGCAGCAGGCGGCGGAGAAAAAGCTCGCCGAGATGCGCCACACGCTGACTTTCGCCCTGCGCAACGTGGCCTTCATCGTGGTGCCGGCCTCGGTCGGGTTGATCGTGCTCGGCCATCCGCTGGTGCGGATGCTTTTCGAGTACCGGGCTTTCGGCGCCGCCTCCACCGAGCTGACCGCTTGGGCGCTGCTGTTCTACGCTTTGGGGCTTCCGGCCTTCGCCGCTGTGCGGCTGGTGGTGCAGGGCCTGTACGCAGTGCAGGACATGGTCAGCCCGGTGCGCGCCGCCTTCATCGCCCTGGGAGCGAACATCGTGCTCTGCCTGCTGCTGGTCGGGCCGCTGCGCCAGGGCGGGCTGGCGCTGGCTACCTCGATCGCTTCCTACCTGAACCTGGCGCTGCACTACGTCGCCTTCCGGCGGCGCGTGGGACCGGTGGAGGAGGGACGCCTGGCGGGGTCGTTCGCGCGCACGGGGCTGGCGGCGGCGGGCATGGGCCTGGCCTGCTGGCTCCTGCGCGCGCAGTTCGGGTTACTGGAAGTCTCGGGCTTCGCGCTGGTGAGCCGCACGGTGGCGGCGGTGGCGGCCGGCCTGGGGATTTTTCTGGCCCTGGCCTGGCTGCTGCGGGCCGAAGAGTTGAGTGAAGTTTACACGCTGGTCACCGGCCGGCGCGTAGAGGAAGAACTGCCGGGCGTCGCGGCCGCTATGCCGGACACGCCCCGGCGAAAATAGTGCGCAGCCACGTTGCAGCGTTTTTGAACTACGTCCGCGTGGAGCGGGGCTTGGCCTCGAACACCGTCGAAGCCTACGGGCGCGACCTCGGAAAGTTCGCGCGCTTCTGCCAGGCGCGCCAGCTCGTCCCGGCGCGGGTCGAGCGCCGGCACGTGGCCGATTTTCTCGGAGGCCTCTACAAGCAACGCCTCGACAGCCGCTCGGTGGCGCGCACGCTCGTGGCGGTGCGCAACTTCTTCCGCTTCCTGCGGCAGGAGAACGTCCTGCGGCGCGACCCGACCGAGCACATCGAATCGCCGCGCACCTGGAAGCGGCTGCCGAAGTTTTTGACGGTCGCGGAAGTGGAGCGGCTGCTGGCGGCCCCTGAAGAGAAAACTCCGCGCGGCCTGCGCGACGCCGCCATGCTGGAAACGCTCTACGCCACCGGCCTGCGGGTGTCGGAGCTGGTGAACCTGAAAGTGTCGGACGTGCAGCTGGAGGCGGGCTACCTGCGCTGCCGGGGGAAGGGAAGCAAGGAGCGCATGGTCCCGCTGGGCAAAAAAGCCGCGGTGGCACTTGACGCCTATCTGCGGCGCGGCCGGCCGGTACTGGCACGGAAAGACTCGTCGCCGCACCTGTTCTTGACGCGGCTGGGGCGGAAGATGACGCGGCAGAACTTCCGGCGCTTGCTGGGCGAGCGCGGCCGGGCGGCCGGCCTCCGCGCCCACCTGTCGCCGCACGTGCTCCGGCACAGCTTCGCCACGCACCTGCTCGAGCGCGGCGCCGACCTGCGCGCCGTGCAATTGCTGCTCGGGCACGCCGACATCTCCACCACCCAGATTTACACCCACGTGGCCCAGGAGCGCTTGAAGCAGATCTACCGGACTCATCATCCCCGCGCCTGACGGGTTCGCCCGGAACGGGCGCGAGCGAAGGCGGATATGCCCGACTACATCTTCATGCTGGAAAGCCGGCTCTCGCCGGAGCAGCTCAAGGCCCTGAACCGGGTGCAGCAGGCCGCCCAGGACGCCGGCCTCAACGTCTATCTCGTGGGCGGAGCCGTGCGCGACCTCATGACCGGCTCGCCCATCCGCGACCTCGACTTCACCCTGGAAGGCAACCCCCTGCGCCTGGCCCGCCGTCTGGCCGGCGACGACGCCCAGCGTCTCGATCTCAACGAGCGGCGGCAGACGGCCGAGCTGGTGCTCGCCGACGGCGTGCGCTTGAGCCTGGAGGCGGCGCGCAACGAGTTCTTCCGCCAGCCGGGCAAGCCGCCCGAGGTGCGCCCGGCGCCGGTGATGGAGGACTTGCGGCGGCGGGACTTTTCCGTCAACGCCATGGGGATTTCGCTCACGCCCGGCTCGCGCGGCCTGCTGCTCGACCCCACCAACGGCCTGGCCGACCTCGAGAGCCGCGAGCTGCGCCTCCTGCACAACTACAGCTTCTTGCACGACCCGGTGCGGCTGCTGCGTCTGGTGCGCTTCGCGACGCGGCTCGGCTTCCGGCCCGAAGCGCGCACCAAAGAGCTGTTCGAGACGGCGCTGGCCCGCGACTACCAGGACTACATCCTGCCGGAAGCGCTCGGCCGCGAGGCGGAAGAGATCGCGCGCGAAGAGAACAGCATCGCCGGCCTGAAGGCCCTGGCCGAGCGCGAGCTGCTGGCGGTCTTCCACCCGCACCTGCAAAAGCGCAAGCCCGACTACGACGGCCTGGCCAAGTGGCAGAAGTACCGCCAGCTGGCCGAGGCGGCCGGCTACCGCTTCGACCCGGTCGCCGCCGCTTTCTATTACCTGCGGCGGCGCCTGAAGAGCGCGGCGCAGAAACGCCTGCTGCGCAACCTGGCGCTCAAGAAAGATCAAATCAAGCAGGCGCTGGGCCTCGAGCGCGAGGCGAAGAAAATCTTGAAATTGCTGGCGCGACAGCGCACCGGCGGCCCGCGGCAGACCTACGCTCTGCTGACTCCGGTGCCGGTCGGGCTGCTGGTTTTCGTCCTCGCCGAGTACAGCCACAAGCAGAAGATCCAGTCGAAAATCTATAACTACCTCTTCAAGTACCGCCCGCTGCGCGGCCGGCTCCCCGTGCGCGAGCTGCAGTTGATGGGCGTGCCGCCCGGGCCCAAGTTCGACCAGATTCTGGAGAAGTACTTCGAAGCGCAGCTCGACGGGAAACTCCGCGGCCGCGCCGACCAGTTGCGCTTCCTGCGCAAGCTCGCCGGCCTCCCCAAGCCCAAGCCCGCGCCGGCCCCCAAGCCCAAGAAACCCGCGAAGGGCGCGAAGCCCGCCCCGCTCGGCGGGGCCGAAGGCGCCCCCCCGCCGGCCGCCGCTGCTCCGGCCAAGCCTCCGGCGGCCGCCGCCAAACCCGCCGCGGCGGCGCCGCCACCGGCCCAGCCGGTGAAACCCCCGGCGAAGAAACCGCAGCCCAAGCCCAGGGCGAAGCCGAAAGAAAAAAGCCGGGCGAAGAAGAAGCGCCGCCGGTAGCCGGAATTGATAGAATAGGGGCCCGCATGCACCGGAAAGAGTTCGTCCATCTCCATCTGCACACCGACTACAGCCTGCTCGACGGCGCCTGCGACATCCAGCGGCTGGCGGAGCTGGCGGCGCGCCACCGGATGCCCGCCGTGGCCGTCACCGACCACGGCAACCTCTTCGGGGCGATCAAGTTCTACGAGGCCTGCGAAGCCCGGGGGGTGAAGCCCATCCTGGGCTGCGAGGCCTACGTCACCGCCGGCAGCCGGCACGAGCGCACCGGCAACGGCGAGCGCACCCACCACCTGCTGCTGCTCTCGGAGACGCTGGAGGGCTACCGCAACCTGGTCAAGCTGGTCACCGCCGGCCACCTCGAGGGCTTTTACTACAAGCCGCGCCTGGACAAAGAGCTGCTGGCCGCGCACAGCCGCGGGCTCATCGCCACCTCCGCCTGCCTGAACGGCGAGGTGGCGCGCGCGCTGCTCGCCAACGACTACGCCGCCGCCCGCCAGGCCGCCGCCGACTACCGCGACATCTTCGGCGCGGGGAACTTCTTCCTGGAAATCCAGGACCAGGGCCTGGAGATGGAGCACCGCATCCATCCCGACCTGCTGCGGCTCTCGAAGGACACCGGCATTCCGCTGGTGGCCACGAACGACTGCCACTACCTGGCGGCGGACGACGCCCGGGCGCACGACGTCCTGCTCTGCATCCAGATGGGCAAGACGGTGAGCGACCCCAACCGGATGAAGTTCGGCTCCGACCAGTTCTACTTCAAGACGGCCGAAGAGATGCACCACGTCTTCGCGGCGGTGCCGGAGGCGGTGAGCCGCACCGTGGAAATCGCCGAGCGCTGCTCGCTGAAGCTGGAGAAGGTCGCCCACCCCTTCCCCCGTTTCGAAGTGCCGGAGGGCTACACGCTGGAGAGCTACTTCGAGAAGGTGACCCGCGAAGGCTTCGAGCGCCGCCGGCCGCACCTGCTGGCGGTGGCGGCCCAGGGCCTGCTGCGGCATCCGCTGGCGGCCTACGAGCAGCGGCTGGAGCAGGAGCTGGCGATGATCCAGCAGATGCGCTTCGCGGGCTACTTCCTCATCGTCTGGGACTTCATCCGCTACGCCCGCGAGCAGGGCATCCCCGTCGGCCCGGGGCGCGGCTCGGCCGCCGGCAGCCTGGTGGGCTACGCTCTGGGCATCACCGACATCGACCCGCTCCGCTACGGCCTGCTCTTCGAGCGCTTCCTCAACCCGGAGCGGATTTCGTTGCCCGACATCGACATCGACTTCTGCATGCGCCGCCGCGGCGAGGTCATCAACTACGTCACCCAGAAGTACGGCCGCGAGAACGTCGCCCAGATCATCACCTTCGGCACCCTGGCCGCCAAGGCGGCGCTCAAGGACGCCGCCCGAGCGATGGAGATGCCTTACGTCGACGCCGACCGGCTGGCCAAGCTCGTCCCCGCCCAGCTTAACATCTCGCTCGACGACGCCCTGGCGCAGTCCCCCCCGCTCAAGCAGCTCTACGACCGCGACCCGCGGGTGAAAGAGGTGGTGAACACCGCGCGCCGGCTGGAAGGGCTGGCCCGCCACGCCTCCACCCACGCCGCCGGCGTCGTCATCTCCCCGCAGCCGCTCCAGGAGATCGTCCCGCTCTACAAGACCAACCGCGAAGAAATCGTCACCCAGTTCGCCATGGACGACCTGGAGCGCATCGGCCTGCTCAAGATGGATTTCCTGGCGCTGGCCACGCTCACCGTGATTGACGACGCCCTGAAGCTGGTCGGCCAGAACCGCGGCGAGGCCCTCGCCCTCGGCGACATCCCCCTGGACGACGCGGAGACCTACGCCCTGTTTTCCCGCGGGGCCACCAGCGGCGTCTTCCAGTTCGAGTCGCACGGCATGCGGGAAATCCTGCGCCGCTACCAGCCCTCGCGGCTGGAAGACTTGATTGCGTTGAACGCCCTCTACCGCCCCGGGCCCATTGAAGGCGGGATGATCCCGGACTTCATCGCCCGCAAGCACGGCCAGCGCCAGGTGAGCTACGACCTGCCGGAGCTGAAGCCCATCCTGGAAGAGACCTACGGGGTCATCGTCTACCAGGAGCAGGTGATGCAGATCGCCAACCAGCTCGCCGGCTTCAGCCTGGGCGAAGCCGACCTCCTGCGCCGCGCCATGGGGAAGAAGAAACCCAAGGAGATGGCGGCGCAGCGCGAAAAGTTCATTGCCGGCTGCCGCGCCCGCAAGCTCGGCGAGAAGAAAGCCGCCAAGGTCTTCGACCTGATGGCGCAGTTCGCCGGCTACGGCTTCAACAAGTCGCACTCGGCCGCCTACGCTTTGCTCGCCTACCACACCGCTTATCTCAAGGCGCACTACCCGGTCGAGTTCATGGCGGCGCTGCTGACGGCGGAGACGGGGAACCAGGAGAAAGTGGTGAAGTACATCGGGGAGTGCCGGGAGATGGGCATCACCGTCCTCGCCCCGGACGTCAACTCCAGCGACTGGAGCTTTACTCCCGTGGGCGCTGCCGTCCGCTTCGGCCTGGGCGCCGTCCGCAACGTCGGCTTCAACACCGTCGAGGCCGTCCGCGCCGCCCGCGAGCAGCTCGGCCGCTTCGACTCCCTCTTCCAGTTCTGCGAAGCGGTGGACGCGCGGGTGCTGAACCGGCGCGTGCTCGAGAGCTTGATCAAGGCCGGCGCCATGGATTCCCTGGGCGGCCGCCGCGCCGCCCTGATGGAAGTGGTGGATCGCGCGCTGGAGCGCGGCGCCCGGGTCCAGCGCGACAAAGAGAGCGCCCAGCACGCGCTCTTCGGCGGCGCCGTGGCCCAGCCCGCGCCTCCGCCGGCGCTGCCGGAAGTCGACGAGTGGCCCGAGCACCAGCGCCTGGGCCACGAGAAGGAAATCCTCGGTTTCTTCATCACCGGCCACCCCTTGGCCCGCTACGAGGGCCGCCTGCGCGAGCTCAAGACCACGCCCATCGCCGAGCTGGAGACCACGGGAACCAACGACGCCGTGCGCGTGGCCGGCATCGTGGTGCGGGCGCGCCCCATGCGCAGCAAGAAGGGCGAGCGCTGGGCCATCGCCACGCTTGAAGACCTGACCGGTGTGGTAGACTTGCTCATCTTTCCCGAAGCCTTCCGGCGGCTGGAGAGCCGCTTCTACCCGGACGCGGTGCTGCTGGTGAAAGGGCGCACGCGCGCCGAGGAGACGGGAGTGCGGGTGGCGGTGCAGGAAGCGGCGCCGCTCGAGGAAGCGCTGCCGGGAAACGGCGGCGCGGAGGCGCCGCGCGTGGTCATCACGCTCGACTTGAGCCGCATGAGCGTCGAGACCATCGAGCGGCTGGATGCGCTCTTCCAGCGCAAGCCCGGCCGCTGCCGCGTCGAGTTCAGGCTCCCGCCCGGGCTCGGCGAGCACCGGGGCGGCAAGGACGTCCGGGTCGCGCTCGACGACGAGCTGCTGGCGGAGCTGAAAGGGTTGTGCGGGGAGGCGGCGGTTTCCCTGCAATGAACATGGAGCAGCGCACCCTGACCGAACAGGAAGTGGCCGCCGCCCGCGTGCGGGCCTGGCAGCGGGTGGAGCTCGCCCGCCACCCCCAGCGCCCCTACACGCTCGACTACGTCCCGCTGCTCTTCGAGAGCTTCAGCGAAATCCACGGCGACCGCAACTTCGGCGACGACCCCGCCATCGTCTGCGGCACGGCGCGCTTCCACGGCGAGCCGGTGCTCGTCGTCGGCCACCAGAAGGGCCACGACACCAAGGAGCGCGTGGCGCGCAACTTCGGCCAGCCCAAGCCCGAGGGCTACCGCAAGGCGCTGCGGGCCATGCAGCTCGCCGCCAAGTTCAACCGGGCCATCTTCACGCTCATTGACACGCCCGGCGCCTACCCGGGCGTGGACGCCGAGGCCCGCGGCCAGGCCGAAGCCATCGCCCACAACCTGCGCGAGATCAACCGCCTGCCCGTGCCCATTGTGGTGACCATTACCGGCGAAGGCGGCAGCGGCGGCGCGCTCGCCATCGCCATCGGCGACAAGATCAACATGCTGGCCAACGCCTTCTACTCGGTTATTTCGCCCGAAGGCTGCGCTTCCATCATGTGGCGCGACGCCGCGCAGAAGGAGCTGGCCGCCGAGGCGCTGAAAATCACGGCCGAGGATCTGCTCGCTCTGGGGCTGATTGATGAAATCGTCCCCGAGCCCGAAGGTGGCGCCCACACCGATCCCAAGCGGATGGCGGAAATCCTCGACGGCGTCTTGCAGCGCTCGCTCGCCGACCTCCGCAAGCACACCCCCAAGGAGCTCCTCGCCCGCCGCTACGAGAAGTTCCGCCGCATGGGCCAGTTCTTCCGCCTCGCCTAGCTCTTTCCGGCAGGGTTTGTCGAATTCCTCAACATGGGTGAAGACCGCAAGGTGGAAGTGTGACGAACGTCACTGACAACGGGAGGGGGGGCTCTAGTCTGCGGAGCTGCGGGGGTGAGAAAGGAGCCCCCGTATGTTACCCCGCCTC
>Ga0209172_10002117_pt1 | contig 37015 bp, 22 predicted proteins | sample LarsenN4metaG_FD_184113 | JGI IMG/M metagenome (GOLD analysis project Ga0209172, IMG submission 184113) | Hot spring sediment bacterial and archeal communities from British Columbia, Canada, to study Microbial Dark Matter (Phase II) - Larsen... ... | reverse complement strand
CGCCCAGCAGGGCCGTCAAGGTCAGCGCGACCGTGAGGCCCTCAAGATCCGGATACACCGGCGTCAAATCGCGCGCCACGAACACGCCCAGCGCCGCCAGCCCGAACCCGATCGCCGGCATGCGAGCACGATTGCGTCCAGCTCCTCGTCGAGATTCGAGCGGAGGTCGCTGGGTGGGATCGGCTGCGCGTCGAGCACGTCCTGCGGCTCGTCGTCGGCGAACACATCGTAGGGCAGCCGGCCAGTGAGCATCTGGAACAGGATTACGCCCAGCGCGTAGACGTCGGCACGGACGTCCGCCTGGCCGGTGTGGCCTTCCACCTGCTCGGGTGCGGCCCAGGGCCAGGAGCCGAGGAACTGTCCGGAGCCGGTCAGGCCGGCCGCCTCTGAATCCTGCTCACTCGCGCGGGCCAGCCCGAAGTCGAGAATGTGCGGGCGTTCATCGGCGTCGATCAGAATGTTTCCGGGCTTCAAGTCCCGATGCACGACGCCTGCACGATGCGCCGCATTCACCGCGTCGCAGATTTCGACGAACAGCCGCAGCGCCGCCTGGATGTGTCGCCGCTCCGCCGCCCGGTCGGCCGCGCCCGGCGTGTCCGACGCTCGCGGCTGCGGAACGTCCAACCGCCGCTCTACGATCCACTCGTCCAGGCGCCGGCCCTCGATGTACTCCGTCACGTAGTACGCATGCTCGCCCGCTGTGCCGCTGTGTCGGACGGCCACGATCCCGGGGTGGGCCAGGCGGCGCAGGATGTGGATTTCGCGCTCGAAGCGGGCGCGGGCCTGCGGATCGGACAGCCGGCGGCCGCGCAGCACCTTGATCGCGACGTCGCGGCCTCCCGCCTCCGCGCGCGCCTGGTAGACGACGCCCTGCCCCCCGCGGTGAACCTCGCGAATCAGCCGGAATCCCGGAATGTCATCCGCCGCCAACGCCACGCGACGCGATTCCAGCTCCGCCGCCGCCCCGACCGGATCGGGGCTCCCATCCGATGGCGGAACCTGCTCGGCCTGCTGGCGCGCCGCCAGGATCAGCGCGCGTCGCCGGTCGGCGTTCCGGTCGCTGCGGGTTAGCGGTTGGTCCGGCATGGCAGCTTGGCCAGTCCACTACCTCGGACGGCGCGCCCGTCATTCGGGCAAACCGGGGCGGCTGTTCCTCGCCCCCCGAACGACCCGACGATCCACTACCTGACAGGCGAAAGCGACGGCCGAACGTCACGTCACATCGCTGAAAAACTTCGACCCGGAGCCGAGGAACTCGCGCAACCGCTGGATCGCCCGTGCCCGGAGCATGTGAATCGCCCCCCGCGAGCGGCCCATACGCCGCCCAACCTCCCGCGCCGACAGCCCCTCCAGGTCGAACAGCCGGATCACCTCGGCGTAGTCCCGCGGTAGACGCGCCAGGGCTGCCTGTAGCAGGCCCTTCAGTTCCCCGCCGGCCGCGACGCGACTCGGGGTCGTCGCCGACGCGCTCAGCATGTTGAGCAGCGCGTGGCAGGGATCGGCGTGGCCGGGGTCGGGCAAGCGGCGGTGCAGCGGGGGGCGTCTTTCGCTTTCCAGGCCGCGGATGGCGTCGCGGAGGTTATTCAGGGCGATTCGCACGAGCCAGGCGAAGAAGGAGCGTGCATCGCGGGCCAGAAGTCGCTCAGTTTGCAGAAATGCTTCCAGATACGTGACTTGCAGCACGTCGTCGACGTCCAGCGCGCCACGCCAACGGGGGCCGATCTCCCGCTCGACGCGCCGGGCCAGCGCCTGCCCGCAGCGGTCCAGAAGCTCGCTGAGGGCGTCGCGATCGCCGGCGGCGGCACGGCAGACCAGTTCGTTGTCGGTCATTGCCAAGGGTGCCCCCGCTGCAGGCTTGCAGCAGTGTACCGCGCCGCCGCGGGGAGGACGGATTCGGCTGCGCTTCCCGAAAGCGTTTGCACCGGTGAGCGCAAGGATGCCTTGCCGGTCTTACAAAAGTGTGTGAGAAAAACTTGCGTCGGAAACACGCGTCTGTCGCTACGTCTTAATGGACGCCTGCGGCACTGAGCGCGGACACCCGTGTTCGGACCGGGAGCGCGGCTGGAGACGCCCTCTCATCGGCCTCCAGCCGCCCCCGGTCTGGCCGACGAGAACCCGTTCGAACACGGGTTCACGGTGTTGCGAGTGCGCAGCCCGTCGAGCGGCGTGCCCTGTCTGCGCCACGGGCGAGCCCGTGGCGCGCCGCCAATATGGGGCACGCCGCGGTCTTTTGTAGCATTCGCTCTCGCGGCCGCAGAAAAGAACAGAGTCGGCGTGACGCTGGCGGCGCGTCCGACGCCTGGGGAGATGGTCGGCCGCGGCCCTATCGCGGTCGGCCTGTACGCCGAGCCGCGGCGTCGAGCGCCCCCCTCTCAGGCAGCTCCGCCCGGCTCGGTTTCGGATTGCCCCGCGCCAGCAGCGCGGTCACCGTTGGGGGACCTGGCGACGCTCCAGTTGTCCCCCAGTTGTGAAACAGGTTCTACAATCCCGGCGATGCGGAAGCCGTCGCAACGGAGGTTGTCGGGCGGGCCGGAGGCCAAACGGACGGTGTACGTGCTGTCCGGGCAAGGCGCGCTCGGCGCGCTGATGTGCCTGACGCTCAGTTGCGGATGCGGCCGGCAAGCCGGCCACGCCGACGACAGCCCGCCAGCAGCGGCTTACAACATCGTTCTGGTCAGCATCGACACACTGCGGGCCGATCACCTGGGCTGCTACGGCTACTTCCGCGACACCTCGCCGGAGATCGACGCCTTCGCGCGCGAGTCGATCTTCTTCGAGCAGGCCTACGCCCCGATGGCCACCACGCTGCCCTCGCACGCGTCCCTGCTCACCGCGGTGCACCCACGCGAGCACGGCGTGCTGGCCAACGTGGGCGACGGCGGCCGGCCGTTCGTCTCGACCGAGAAGCTACGCTCGTTCGCCCAGGTCGCCAAGGCCAACGGTTACGCCACCGTCGCGTTTGTCAGCGCCACGCCGCTCAAGAAACCCTACTGCGGCCTGGACGTCGGCTTCGACCTCTACGACCAGCCGCCGCGCTCCGAGCGCCGTGCCGCGGCCACCACCAGCAACGTGATCGCGTGGCTGGAGCGGACCCCGCAGCAGCCGTTCTTCCTGATGGTGCATTACTACGACCCGCACAACCCGTATCAGCCGCCGCCGCCATATGACCGGATGTACCAGAGCGACGCGGCGCTGGAGCGGTTTCTGGCCCAGCGGCAGATTCCGGATTCGGTCGAGCCGGGCCAGTGCAAGGGCACGAAAGTCACGGTGACGCGGGACGTGACCAACCTCTACGACGGCGAGATCCGCTACACCGACGCCGAGATCGGCCGACTGTTCGAGAAGCTCCGCAGCCTGGGGCAGTGGGAGCGGAGCGTGATCGTGCTGACGGCGGACCACGGCGAGGGGTTGAACCAGCACGACTGGCCCAAGCACGGCCGCGTGTGGAACGAGCAGCTCCACGTGCCGCTGATGATCCGCTTCCCGAAGGAGCTGGCGGGCGGCCTGCCGCAGCGCGTGCCGGCGCTGGTCTCGCTGATTGACGTGCTGCCAACGGTGTTGGGGCGCGTCACGCCGGCCTGGGCCGCGACGTTCCTGGCGCAGGCCAGCGGCGTGGACGTGCTGGCGCCCGGGTTCGTCGAGCGGCCGATCGTCGCGCAGCGCTCGGCCCGCGAGTGCGGCGGCAACGAGGGGCCGGCGTACGCGCTGACCACGCCAGAGTGGCGCTTTCACTACTTCAAGCGGGGCGGCCACATGCTCTTCGACCGCCGCTTGGACCCGCACGAGCTGACGAACGTATTCGGCTCGGCGGGTGCGGTTGCTGAGCAGATGCTGGCGCTGGAGCGCACGCTGGTGGGCGCACTGAAGTCGCGCGGGAAGGAGCTGACGGCCGGAGTGGCAGCGCGGGTGGCGTCGCTGCCGCCCGAGATCGCCCGCGAGATGGAGGCGCTGGGCTACACGGGCGAGAGCGGGACGGCTGCCGAGGAGCCGAACCAGCCGACCTCGGGTCCCGCAAGCCAGCCGTAGGGTGCGGGGATCGCGGATCAGCCAGGTAGCGTCGTCCCCGCGGCCGCCCTCCGTGGCCGACGTAGACCGCCAGGAGGACTACGCCGCCGCAGGGGCGGCCGCAACGCCCGCAGACGCGAGTTCCCTGGTGGCCTGCTACCGGCTCCCCGCTGATGCCGTTGTGGCGACGGCTGCGGGCGTTTGTGCGGACGACAGACGATACCCGGCCTTGACCGCGTCGGCGCGGAACATCTTCACGGTGTCGAGCGAGTACTCGTGCAGGTCCTTGCCGACCAGCGCGAGCTTCTTCAGGATGTCGTGCGTCACGGTGATGATGTGGCAGCCGATCGCATCTGCGTGGAAGATGTTCAGCAGCTCGCGCGGGCTGGCCCAGATCAGCTCGATGTTCGGGAACGGCCGCAGCAGCTCCACCGCCGCCGCCATGAGCGGAACCGGGTCGCGGCCGGTGTCGGCCACGCGGCCGGCGAACACGGAGATGCAGGCAGGGGCGCCGTCGGCCAGCGCGTAGGCCGCGTCGCGGACCTGGTCGAGCGCCAGCAGGGCCGTGATGTTGAGCTTTACGCCCGCGCGGGTGAGCTGCCGGGCGACGCTGGTGGTCGGCTCGCCGCGCGTATCGGTGACGGGGATCTTGACGTAGACGTTTTCCCCCAGCGCGGCCAGGAGTTCGGCCTGTTCCAGCATCTCGTCGAAGCGGTCGGAGAAGACCTCCAGCGAGATGGGGCGATCGGGGATCGCGGCCAGAAGCTCGCGCGCGAAGGCCAGGTAATCGACGACGCCCGCGGCCCGCATCAGTGTCGGGTTGGTGGTGAAACCGCGGATGAGCGGGTTGCGATACAACTCCAGCATGCCGGGCAGGTCGGCTCCGTCCGCGAAGATCTTGATGCTGAGTTGGTCCAGCGGTGTCGGCACGGGATTCTCCGGCTGGAGCGTGACAGGTGACACGTGGCAGGTGACAGAGCACTCGCGGGTCTTGCGGGGGTCCGTGTTACTCGTCACTTGTCACCTGTCACTTGTCACCTGTCACATCGCACGTCTCACTTCTTACCTGTCGCTGGTCGCCGGTTCCGCCAGCCCGGTTCCGCAGAATGTACGCGATCGCGGCCGGCAGGCTGTCCACGCGCACGTCGGGTGGAGCCGCCGGCCAGGGTTCGTCGTAGTGCTGATCGATCAGGATCGTTCGGCAGCCGGCGCGGCGTCCGGCCTCGATATCCTTCCAGCGATCCCCCACCAGGTAGCTGCGTTTTGGATCAATGCCGTGGCGTGCGGCGGCCTCGAGCAGCATGCCGGGGTTGGGCTTGCGGCGGGGGGTGTCGCCGTCGTCGTAGCACGTGAGGATCTCGTCGAGCGCCGGCAAGGCGGCGTGAAGGGCCGCGTTGATCGCGTCTGCGGTTTCACGGGCCAGCGTTCCGCGTGCCGTATCCGGCTGGTTGGACACGACGATCAGGCGGAAGCCGGCGGCTGCGAGCGCGGCCAGCCCCTCGGCCGCGCCGGGCACGATGCGAAGTTCGTCGAGCGAGCGCGGCGGATGCGGGCGGCCGTCGCGCACCAAGGAGGCGTTCAGCACGCCGTCGCGATCGAAGAACACGGCCGGGTGCCGTGGGCCGGCGGCAGGGGTGGGACCCGGAGCACTGGACGACGGCCGTGCAGACGGCGCGCTCACTGGACCGACTCCCATTTTGTCTGCATGGCCTTCAGCCGCGGGTGCGAGACGAGCAGATGCCAGACGATGGCCTGGAACGCCTCGGTATGCGGCGTCACGTGCGCCGGATTGACGGTCGGCACAAGGATGCACGCGTGGGCCACCCGGGCTGTGTAGCCGCCGTCGCGGCCGACGATGCCGCCGATGCGGGCGCCGGCCTGTTTGGCGTACTGAAGCGCGGCTACGAGGTTCGGGCTGACGTTCTTCTCGAAGTGGCCGCCGCCGACCGAGAACACCAACAGCATGTCAGCGGGGCGAAGCCGGCTGCCGCGCAGCCACTCGACGAAGACGCTGGGCCAGCCGTCGTCGTTCGTGCGCGCGGTCAGCTCCGAGACGTTGTCGGTGGGCGTGTACGTCTCGATCTGTGCGATTTTGCGAAAGTCATTGACGGCGTGGGAGGCGTTGGCGGCGCTGCCGCCGACGCCGAGGATGAACAGCCGGCCGCCCGCCGCGCGCGTCTCGGCCAGCAGGTCCACTACGCGGTCGATGGCCGCAGGGTCCAGCTTCTCAATCACCTGCTGACACTCCCGCAGGTACGACTCCACGAACTGGAGGCTTGCCGAACGGCGGCGTTCCTGCCTGGCGGCCAGATACCGCCGCGTGTCTTCCAGTCCCTGCGGTGAACCGATCTCGTAGAAGCGCTCGTGCACCTCGAAGGCGGCCAGTTCGCCAGCGCGCAGGAGGTCGGCGTAGACGCGGGCCACGTCGGTCGGCTCGTCAGCCGGGAGGTCCGCGAACGCCGAGCGGCGGAACACGCCCAGGCCGTAGTCGATGTGCTGCATTCGCGGTGTGCGGTTGATCTTGTCGTAGGCGCGGATGCGGCCGTCGGCGAATTCCACGTTGCTGGCGTCCCAGCGGTCCTGGTTGCGCAGCACGGTCATCAGCCCCGCGCGGCCGCTGGCGCAAAAGGCCTCCTGCACGGCGGGGTAGTTGCACTCCAGGTACGAGTCGCCGTAAAGCACGAAGAACGCGTCCGGCAGGCGCGGCAGGGCCTGACGGATGGCGCCGGCGGTGCCCAGCAGCCGCGGGCCGTCGAGTGCGTAGTCCAGCTCGAGGCCCAGGCGGGCGCCGTTTCCGAGGAGCTGCAACACCTGCTCAGCGCGATAGCCGAGACACAGCAGCGCGCGCCGGATGCCGCTGTCGCGCAGCAGGCGCAGTTGGTGCACGATGAACGGTTCGCCGTTCACATCGAGCAGCGCCTTGGGGACGTTCTCCGTCAGCGGGCGCAGGCGGGTGGCCTGCCCGCCCGCCAGAATCACCACCGGAAACATATGTACGGTGCTGCTCAAACGCGATCCCCTCGAATCGGCGACCGCCCCGTCCCTGGGGCGGCTCGACCGGGCCATCACTGGCCCGGCCCGGATCGACCGGGCCATTACTGGCGCGGCTCGGAATGGATCGACCGGGCCATGACTGGCCCGGCCCGGATCGCTCAACCGGGCCATCACTGGCCCGGCTCGGTTCCTGCCGTTGGGCCGGCTACGAAACGGCCACGAGCTTGGTGCCCTCGAAATCGAAGCGGAAGCGGACCTCGCGCAGGCCCGCCTCGCGCATGGCTTTCCGCAAGCGCACCTTGTCCTCGGCGTAGAACAGCAGGAAGCCGCCGCCGCCGGCCCCGATCAGCTTGCCGCCCAGGGCGCCGTTCTGCATGGCCAGCGTGTGCCAGGCCTCGATTTGCTCGTTGCTGATGCCCTGGCTGCGCTGGCGCTTGTGCTCCCAGTGCACGTTCATAAGCTCGGCGAACTTACGCAGGTCGCCGTTCTCGAGCGCCGCGCGCGTCTCGCGGCCGAGCTCCTTGATGAAGTGCAGGTTGTGGATCATCTCACGGTCGTGCGTGAGGCTCTTTTCGTGCTGATCCCGGAGAATCTCCCCCGCCGAACGCGTGAAGCCGGTGAAGAACAGCAGCAGATTGTCCTCCAGGTTGAAGCGCGTCTCCTCCGCGATCGCCAGCGGCCACAGCTCCACCTGGCCGTTGGGCATGAAGCGGAAACAGGTCAGGCCGCCGTACGCGGCAATGTAGGGGTCCTGCTTTCCGACCGGCTCGGCCAGGCGCTCCATCTCGATCTGGCAGGCGGTCTCGGCCAGCTCGCGCGGGGTCGCGCTGCGGTTGCGCAGGGCATGCAGCGCCCGCAGCAGGGCGGTGGTGAAGGAGCCGGAGGAGCCTAGGCCGGTGCCAGCCGGGATGTCGGCCATGCTGGTGATTTCGAGGTGGCTGGCGTCGGCGCCGACCGCGCGCAGGACCTCGCGGATGATGGGGTGCTGAACCTCGTCGACGCCCTTGACGCGCTCCATGCGCGAATACTTGAGGATCAGCTCCTGGCCGAAGGTCTCGTGCAGCGTGATGTAGACGTACTTGTCGATCGCCGCCGCCAGCACGAAGCCGCTGTGCTCGCGGTAGTACGAGGGCAGGTCGGTCCCGCCGCCGCCGAGCGAAATCCGCAGCGGACTGCGCACGATGATCATCGACGGAAGTCCTCGTAGATCGTCTCGACGACGCGCAAGACCGCCTGCGCGTCGCGCAGACCGGGTTCGGGCTCTCGGCCCAGCTCAATATCCCGCAGAAGCTCCCGCACTTCAAGCTCCCACGAGCGGTCGCCCATGGGCCATTCCCAGGCCGTCGTCTCGGGCGGACCCATCTCCGGCCGCATGCGGTAGAAGGTCAGCCGCTCCACGCCGTAGCTGCCGCCCAGGCCGGCGAGGTCGATCTTGCCGTCGCGTCCAGTGATCTCGAATGAGAACCGGTTCTTCCACTCGGTGCAGCTCGCGTGCAGAAAGGCGGTCTGGCCCTGCGCCGTGCGCAGCAGCAGGAAAGCGTTGTCCTCGACCGGCATGTTCCAGAAGTACGTGTGCGCGAAGCCCTGCACGTGCGCGAAATCTCCCAAGAACAGCCGCGCCAGATCGATCAGGTGCGCGCCCTGGTCGATCAGCTCGCCGCCGCCGGACAGCTCCGGCCGCGCCCGCCACTCCTGCTCGTAGCCCAGCCGTCCGCCGTGGCCGTAGCAGCCGCGGACGAAGTACAGCGGCCCGAGCGCCCCCGCGCGCACCAGCTCCTGCGCCTTCCGCAGCGCGGCATGAAAGCGATGGTTGAACCCGACGCGCACGCGCGCGCCGCTCTGCCGGGCGGCGGCGATCACGGCGCCCAGTTCCGCTGCCCGCCGCGCGGCAGGCTTCTCGACCAACACGTGCTTCCCGGCGCGGACGGCCTCGAGCGTGATCGGCGCCAGGGCGTCGTGCGTTGTCGCCACGAACACGACGTCGACGTCGGGGCGTTGCAGCACGCTGCGCCAGTCCGCGCCGGCCGGCGCGCCGCCGAACTCTGCCGCCAGCGCCTGCGATCGGCGCTCGTCCAAGTCGGCGCAGGCGACCAGGGTGCACGTGCCGAGCGCCTGCGCCCGCTTGCGGCCGATCAGTCCGCAACCAATGATGGCCACGTTCATGTCAAGTCCAGCGCTGGCCGCGATCTTGCGGAACGATGCGGCGGAGCGTGTAGATGTCGGAGGCGGCGATGTCGCCGCTTCGCTCGGGCAGGCTCTCCCACGGGTCCCAGACGGCGCTGATCAGCCGGCCGCTGATGCGCGGCCCGGTGGGCGAGGCCAGAAACAGGATCAGCTCGACGGCGCGGCAGGTGGCGCGCTCGGCGTCCTGCCCCGCCAGCTTGACGGCCTGTCCGAACTCCGTCTCTCCTGCCCGCTGCGGGCCGGCCCGCCGCACTTCCTCGGCCATGTCCGTGTTCATCGCGCCCGGGGCGACGCAGTTGACGCACACGCCGGCGTCCGCCAGCTCCGCCGCCAGGACTTCGCTGAAGCGCACCAGGGCGGCCTTGGCGGTGGCGTAGGCGGAGAAGCGCGGCCGCGGCGTGGTCGCGCCGCCGCCGGAGAGATTGATGATGCGTCCGCCGGCCTGGGCGCGCATCCACGGGGCGGCGGCGCGGCACAGCTCGACGGGCGCGAGCAAGTCGATCTGCAGCGTGCGAAGCCACTCCTGCCAGTCGTTTTCCCAGCAGGCGCCGATCGGTCCGAGCACGGCGGCGTTGTTGACGAGCACGTCGAGACGCGGCCAGAGGCCTCTGGCATGGGCGATGATCCGCGCGCCCGCGCCGGGTTCGGACAGGTCGGCCGCGAGTGCGACGGATTGCTCGGGCCGTGCGACGCGCTGGAGCTCGCCGCAGAGATCCTCCAGTTGCTTGGCCGAGCGCGCGACGAGCAGCAAGTTGGCGCCGCGCCGCGCGAAGGCGTGCGCGAGCGCGTGGCCCAAGCCGCGCGAAGCGCCGGACAGCAGGACGTTCTGTCCGTGCAGGGGGCCTGCCGAGTCAGGAAGTCGGGTGCCGGCTGACATTCTTACACTGGCGGGCCGGTCGGGCGAACGGGCGTCATGCACGCGCCTCCAACAGCCAGGGGTTCTCCATCAGGTAGCGCAGGGTGCGGAGGATGCCCTCGCGGATGGTCAGGGTCGGTCGCCAGCCGAGCGCGCGGATGCGCGAGCAGTCCAGGAAGATGAAGGGGCTGTCGCCGATCCAGCCACGCGGCCCGCCGGAATACGTCACCTTAGGGGACAAACCGAGCGCCTCGCAAATCCAGCGGATGGAGTCGTTGACCTCGCAATACTCATCCGTCCCCAGGTTGAAGCGATTCACTTTGGCCTGCGCCGCGCGGATGGCCAACAGCATGGCCGCCACGCAGTCGCCCACGTACAGGTAGCTCTTGCGCTGCTTGCCGTCGCCCAGCACGTGCAGGTGGCTCGGGTTCGCGCGGAGCTGGCGGTAGAAATCGAAGACGTGCCCGTGCGAATAGCGCTCTCCCAGGATGCTGACAAAGCGGAAGATCCAGGCCTGAAAGCCGAATCCCTCGCAGTACGCCTCGATCAGGCCCTCCGCCGCCAGCTTCGACGCCCCGTACAGCGACGTCTGAACCGGGAACGGCGCGTCCTCCGGCGTGGGGAAGATCTCCGGTTCGCCGTAGATGGAGCCGGTGGAGGAGAAGGCGATGCGGCGGATGCCGTTTTCGCGCATGGCCTCGAGGACGTTGGAGGTGGCGATCGTGTTCTGCTCCAGGTCGTGCTGCGGGCGCTCGGTCCCGCGGCGCACGTCGGCGTTGGCGGCCAGGTGAAAGACGAACTCGCAGCCGTCGCAGGCGCGGGTCAACGCGACGGAATCCAGCAGGTCGCCCTGGATGAAGCGGAAGCCCGCGTGGGACTCGACGGCTTCGAGAAAGCGGCGCTGCCCGCTGGCCAGGTTGTCATAGCCGACCAGCTCGTGCCCGTCCGCCAGAAGGCGGTCCACGAGATGGCTGCCGATGAACCCCGCGCAACCCGTGACGAAACAGCGCACGCTGCACCCCCTGCGATCGCTACGCCGGTCTCAACGTCGTTGCGGCCGCGGCAGCCCTGTAAAAACGTGCTTCAGGTCGACCCATAGCCAGGTGAGCGGGTCGCGCAAGAAGCTCACCTTCTTGCCCTCGCTGAAGGAGCGCGAGCGATAGTTGACCGGGATCTCCAGCGGCCGGCAGCCCTTCTTCACCAGCTTGATCACCAGCTCGTGGTCAAAATCGAAGCGGTTGCACGTGAGCTCCAGGCCGTACAGGCAGTCGCGCCGCAGGAGCTTGAACATGGTGAACGGGTCGACCAGGCGCTGCCGGTACAGCACGTTGATCAGGCCGGTGAAGAACAGGTGCGCCGTGTTCATCACTCGCGCCAGCAGCCTCTGCTCGGTAAAGCGGCGCATCTTCCACGCCCCGCCGTGCCGCGCTCCGAGCACAAACAGCGCCCGCCGCGACAGCAAGGGCTCCAGCAGGGCGTCATAGTCGTTCAGGTCGTACTCCAGGTCGGCGTCCTGAATCATGACGATGTCGCCGCGCGCCCGCGCGAAGCCCGTGCGGACGGCGTGGCCCTTGCCGCGCGGGCGATCCTCGAGGACGAGCCGCACCTCGGGATGCTCGGCGTAGCGCAGCGCCAGCTCGCGCGTGCCGTCGCGCGAATTGCTCTCGACGATGATGATCTCCTTGTCGGCGCCGCTGAAGCGCTTCTCCAGCAGCGCGTCCATGAGCTGGGCGAACGTCGCCGCCTCGTTGTAGGCCGGAACGACGATCGAGACCAGCGGGATCTCGCGCGGCGCAACGCGCTGCGCCGTCACGATCATCCCCGAAGTCGCCACGCGCAGGCGCAGTCGTCGTGCCGGCGGCGGCGCCAGGCGATACGCGAGTCGCACGAGGCGCGTCAGCAGCGTCCGCGGGAAGGCGACGGCCCGCTCGCGAATGTGGCTGAGCGTGTAAATCCGCCGGTCCGGCTCCTGCCATACGTTTCCAAAGCCGGCGCGCAGCAGCAGGGAGTGCAGCGTGGTCTGGTTGAAGTAGAAGCGGTTCTCGGGGCGCCACTCGGTCCAGGCCGTGCCCAGGGTCCGCGCCGGCCAGGAGTCCAGCGAGGGGACCGCCAGCAACAGGATGCCGTCAGGGTGCAACGCAGCGTGAATCCGCCGCAACGCCGTCAGCGGGCAAGATGCTTTCTCGAGCTGATAGAGCACCACCGCGGCGTCGTAGGCGTCGTTCGAAAGGGGCCGGCTCTCGACCTCGTCAATGCTCAACTCGTGGTCGATGCGCGCGCCCTTGGTGCGCGCCTGCGCCGCGAAGGGATGTCCGGGCGGGGCCACGAGCAGGATTCGGCCGCGCTCGACACCCATCTCGGCCAGAAGATGACGATAACGTCGTGCCGCTTCGCTCTCGGTCTTGCTGTCCGGCGTCACGCGCCGCGGGTCGCGCTCGCCAAGCGCCTTGGAGTAAAACTCGCGCAGCTCGCTTTCCGCTGGCGGCGGATACAGCAGAATCAGCCCGCAGCCGCGACACTGGGCGACCGGCAAGCCATGAATGACGAACAGGTAGCGCCGCCGTGTCTCCTCGCAGATCGGACAGCTCTCCACGGCGTGACGGGCAGCGCCGCTGAGCTCCGCGGCGTTCGCCGTCGCAGCTCCGCGGGGCGGCTGCGCGACGGGGGCCTCAGTCATGGGCCTTCCTCGCGATGACGGTGACGCCGCTCGCGACTATGCGGAACGGCCGATGCGCCAGCGGCCCGGGCGTCAGCGTCCGCACGCCGCGCACCGCCAGGCTCAGCAGGGGCACGCGAAAGCGGCGGAAATGCTCGCAGATGTAATCGAGGCTCAGTACTTTGGCGTTCGGCTGAAAGCGCAGGTCGGCGAACCCGGCCGGCTCGAGCAGACGCCGCAGGCTGCGCTCGTTGAAGTAATACAGGTGTTCGAGCTTGTACTCCATCCACCAGCGGCCCAGGCAGCGTGACGACCAACTGTCCAGCGAAGGCGTCACCAGCAGCAGCACGCCCCCGGGCTTCAACAGCTCCGCGGCGCGACGCACGAGATCGCGTGGGCGACGCACGTGCTCGATCAGGTCGATCATCACCAGCGCGTCGAACGACGCCGGCGGGTATTCGGCCGACTGGAGCTCGCCCACGCTCACGCGGCGGTCGCCGAGGCGCTGGTTGGCGACCGTCGCGGCGGCTTTGGAGTAGTCGACGCCGAAAGCATCGTAGCCACGTGCGCGCGCTTCCAGCAGGAACTCGCCCCGTCCGCAACCGACTTCGAGCAGGCGCTTGCCCGCGGCGCCGTTCAGGCCGCCAAGGGCGGCCAGGTAGGAGCGGGCCGTGGCGCGCTTGAGGTCCGTGACGCGCTGTTGCGCCTCCGGCTCGCCGCCGCCCAGGAAATAGGTGTCGTTGTAGATCGCGGCCAGCGCGTCGTCGTCCGGCGGCGGATTCAAGAAACGCAGCCCGCAATCGTGGCACTCATCGACGGCGCTATCCCAGCGTTGGAAGCGCGTGCGCAGCCGATCGCCGTCGCAAACGGGGCAAGCGCGGATAGGCGCAGGCGAGGCCATGGCGGATTTCCCCAGGTAGCGGGGCTGAGCGGTCAAAGCGCTCAAGGCGTCTGGCAGCCGGTTAAAAGAATCCGATTCTCCATTGTGGGGTCCGAAAGCCGAAACGGCGCAGGCCGCACCCCCCGACCCGCGCGCCGACCGCTGCACGAGCAGGTACGGGGTTACCGAGCGGCTATCACGATCGCGGCAAGGCAGGCGTATGTCAACCCCGGCAAGACCGGCGGCCACCGCGCTGGCCGGCACGTGCGTCTGCGACAGTCGCTGGCGCGCGGCACGACTCGCGGCTCACGGCGTCGATTGGTCCCACGCGGGAGGCCGCCAGACGAAGCCCTCGAGCGAATCGTCCACCCGCACCTCGCCCGCCAGGCCGGCCGGCGCGGCGCTGAGCCGCAGCGTGCGCGCCGGACCGTGACTCCCCTGCGGGCACCACAAGCCCAGCCGCAGGCGCGCCCTGCTCGAGACCTCGCTTCGGCGAAGCGTCGTCCAGAGCACCGCGCCGTCCGCATCGGCGGCGCCCCAGGCGACGCGCGTGTCGGCGTAACGCAGCACGTGGCCCTCGGCATCGAGCAGGTGGCAGTAGAAGGTCAGATCATCGCAGCGCACGTCACGCAGCGGCCCCTCCAGGAGGGCCTGCACGTACCAGCTCTCGCCGTCGATGGCCGGCGCCACACGCAGCCGCGTGATGCGCAGCCCTGCTTCGAACTCGAGCTCCACCCTGTCGGCCGACACCCGCTCGCCGCGGAAGATCAGGTGCATATTGCTGGCCGCCAGGTGCGGCGAGAACATGTCCGGCAGGCCGTAACGGCGCGCCGCTGGAGGAATCACCGGCTTGTCCACCTCGCCCCAACACTGGACCCAGAACAGGCCGTCCGGCCCGAGCTCCGGCACGTCCGGGCCACTGGTGACGCGGAAGTTGCGGCCGAGCAGCCAGGCGAGAACCGGATAGGCATTGCGGATGGCGACAAACTTCACTTGCGGGTTGGCGGCCGCGAAGGCGCGCAGCCGCTCGTACGCAGCCTGCGTCGTGTCCCAGTGCGCCCGGACGGCCGGATCCAGCGGCTTCCACAGGTTCACGGCCATGGCGCCGCGCAATTCCGCAGCAAACGACGCCAGCAGACCCAACCCCAGCAGCGGGCCGACGACCCGCGCCGGCGAACGCGTGCGCGGCAGCGCCAAGGAGGTCAGAAACCCGGCCGCCGCCAGCGCGCCCAGCAGCAACGCCAGCCCGGGCAGCAACAGCAGGATGAGATGACGATGAATGGTGGCATGCTGCACCATCAGCAGCAGCCAGAGGCTGCCGCAGAACACCAATGCCACGCCGCCGCAAAGGGCGCGGCGTGCTGCCACCAGCCGTGGCGCATGCCATAGACAGAGAAAAACAACCAGCAGCGCACCCGAGACGTAACGGACCGGCCGAACCAGCAACGGATAGCGGTAGGCGTAGTCGTACTCCTGCGGCGCAGTGGCTTCGCCGCACAGGCGCCGATACCATGTGCGCAGCAGCGTCCTGTAGCTGTGCTCCGGCGACTCCAGCCCCGCGCGTTCCATCACCTTGGCGCGGACTTGCGCGACGACCCCGCGCACGTCCCCAAGCGCCAGGCTTACGTGCGCGACACGCAAGCCCAGCACCACGAGCGGCGTGGCCCATAGCAGCGCACACCCGCGCCATAGCCCGAACTGACGCAGCCACAGCGTGCGCAGCCCGGCGAACGCCACAATGAACGGCATGTGTTCCAGCGTCAGCCAGCCGTCCAGGAAGAACAGCGTGCAGGCCAGGCTCAGCCAGATTCGCCGCCGCGCCGCGCCTGCTGCCTGCTCATAGGCCACCCAGGCGAGCAGGGTGCCGACCAGCGTGGCCTGGCTGTAGCTGTGGTAGGCCAGGCTGTCGGCGTACTCGAGGAACGGGGCGCTGCCCAGGTAGAAGAACGTGGCCAGCGCGCCGACGAACGTGCTGCCCGACAGGCGCGTTGCCAGGACCATGACCAGCAGACCCGCCAGCGCGGTCCAGAGCAGCGCAGCGGCGCGGAATTGCCACAGCTCGCCCAGCCCGAGCGCTTTGTAGACCTGGATCAACAGATACGGTCCCGGCGGAAACGTGATGTAGGGATGACCCGGGGGGTGGTCCGTGAATTCCCAGAACTGCGGCAGCCCGAGCCGGTGGAGCAGGCCGTGGCGATCGTAGTTCCAGCCGGCGATCAGATGCGCCGCGTCGCTGAACGAATCGCCGTGCAGCGGCTCCGGATGGCTCGTCCGCAGAACCGCCAGTCCGGCCATCGTGCCGCCCCAAACCATCAGGAACAGCACCAGGCCGAGTCCTTCGAGCCAGCGCGGCAGCGCCGGTGCGGGCGTTTCGGGTGAGCCCGCGGATGCCGCCGGACGGAGGGGCGTGTGCGCGGCGGCGACCGCGGTGGCGTGGATCTGCCCGTGTGCATCCGCGTCGGTTGAACGCTTGGCGCTGGCGTCGTCGGGCGGCCCGGGTCTTTTCATGCTGAAGGCTCGCGCGCCGATCCGCGTCTCGGCGTTGGTCTGCAGAGGCTGGCGCATGGTAGGTTTGCTGGCGCAGGGTGACAATCGGCAGCGGCAGCCTGGCAAGCGCAGCGCACGAAACGTGCTGGCTCATGTGCGGGCCCGCGTCAGCGCGCAGGGGACCGTTTGGCGCTGGCGGCGGCTGGGGCTAGGATGAACCGTAAGTGCTCCGTGACGCTTAAGTTCTGGGGTGGCACGGTGTGGCGCAGCCAGGCCGTGTCTGGGGTGCGAGCACGGCCAAGCTGCGCCTGACCGTGCCACCCCACCCGACAGTCAAAGCTGACGTAGCGTCCCCGATGGAGGCGATCTTTTTGGGCCGGACTGGCACGATCCACGTGACCGCCAATCTCGTCCGGCAGCAGCTTGTGATGCGCTACCGCCGCGCGTGGCTGGGGGCCCTGTGGATGTGGCTCGTGCCGCTGGCGACGATGTCGGTGATGGGGTTGGCGATCACGCTGGCCTTCCGCCCGGCCCCGGAGGCCAACATCGTGGCGCACATCGTCGTCTCGGTGCTCCCCTTCGCGCTGTTTCAGAACATGGTCGCGTCAGGCAGTGCGTCGTTGGTGTCGCACCAGGAACTGGTCCGCCGGCACGCGGTGGACCGCATCGTGTTCCCGTGCAGCGCGATGCTGCTCGCGCTGGTCGAATACCTGGTGGCGTCGCTGGTGCTGATCGTGCTCGGGCCGATTCTGCGGCTGCACGCCGGGGCGGCGCTGCTGGCGGTGCCGCTGGGCTTTGTGTGCGTGTTCGCGTTCGGCGGCGGGCTGGCGCTGCTGGGATCGATCGCGACGGTGCATTTTCGAGACCTGAGCCACGTGATCCAGGTGGTGCTGAACCTGCTTTACTGGCTGACGCCCATCGTCTACACGCCGGCGCTGCTGCCCGAGCACGCGCGCGATTGGCTGCTGGTTAACCCGCTGACGTCGATGCTGTCGTTGTACACCGAGCCGCTGGTCCACGGGCGGCCGCCGGACGCGGCCGCGTTCGCGATCGCGGTCCCGTTCGCAGCCGCCAGTCTCGCGGCGGGCCTGTGGGTCTTCCGGCGTCACGCGGCTCGCGTCGTTTACTATCTGTAGTCAGGCGGTGGTCGATGCTCGAGATCGAGGGCGTCAGCGTGGAGTACCGGGTGCAGACCTTCGGGCGGCGCTCGCTGCGCGACTGGTTGATTGCGCGTGTCACGCGGGCTGGCAGGTCCGACGTCCGCAGCATCTGGGCCCTCAAGGACGTGACGCTGCGCTGCACCGACGGGCAGCGCGTGGGCATCGTCGGCCCGAACGGGGCCGGCAAGACCACCCTGCTGCGCGTGATCGCGGGTATCCTGCCGCCCACGCACGGCCAGGTCCGCTGCCGGGGACGCGTCATCCCGCTGCTGGAGCTGGGGCTGGGTTTTCACGGCGACATGACCGGGGCCGAGAACGTCGTGCTGTCGGCCGTGCTGCTGGGCCGCGCGCGGCGCGACGCGCGGCAGATGATCCCGCGCGTGATGGACTTCGCCGAGCTCAGCGACTTCGCCGATGTGCCGGTGAAGTATTACTCCAGCGGGATGGTGGCGCGGCTGGCCTTCTCGGTCGCGATGGAGACCGAACCGGACATCCTGCTGCTGGACGAAGTCTTCGCGGTCGGCGACATTCACTGGGTGCAGCGGGCGGAGGAGCGCGTGCTGGCGCTGCTCAGCCGCTCGCGGGTGGCGCTGATCGTCTCGCACAACCCGGGGCTGATCCGCCGCCTGTGCAATCGCGGCGTCTACCTGGAGCGCGGGCAGGTCGAGGCGGAGGGTGACGTGGACCGTGTGCTGGCCGCCTACAAGGAGCGCCTGGCCGGTCAGCAGGCGAACATCGTGGACAATCGCGGCCTCAGCGCCGCCCGGCTGCACCTGCGGATGGAGGGCCACCTGATGCACGTGCGGGCCGAGAACGTGCCGCTGCTGGGTGAGAATTGGGTCGGGCTGTATGAGCCCGACGCCACCCGGCAGCAGTACCTGGGCTACCGCCGCCTGGTCGACGCCGGCGGCGAGGCCACGTTTCAGGTGGACCTGGGGCGGGTCTATGAGGTGCGGCTCTACCGCTGGACGCCCGGCGGCGAGACACTGGAGGCCGCGGCGGAGATCGATTTGCGTGAGGGTCGGCCGACGCGTGCGGCCCCCGCCGATCCCGCTGATCGCTAGCCATGGCCCGCCACACGGCGTCGCTCGCTTGTGGCAGTCCACCACGCTGGTCGGCACAATGGGCCAAACCGGTGACACAAGCGATGGAACCAGGCGTTCCAGCGTCCGTTTCCAGCAGCGAGCTCCGCGGCGTTGCCGCGCCGCGGAGCGTTCGCGCGCAGGCCAGCGAGCCAACGGCATTACCGGGCCGCGTGTACTGCGTAGTCGGCATGCATCGCTCGGGCACTTCTCTGGTAGCCGGCTTGCTGGCGCGGGCCGGGATCCACATGGGGTCGCAACTGCTGCCGCCCGCCGAGGACAACCGGCGCGGGTTCTTTGAGGATGTGGACATCCTTGCGTTCCATGAGCGCTGCCTGAACCGAAGAGGCTGGAACTACCTGAGCATCCCTTACGCACGCATCGACCTGGACGAGAACGAGCGAGCCGAGGCCCGGGCGCTGATCGGCGCACGGGAAAGGCGCTGTCCTTGGGGTTGGAAGGACCCACGCACCTGCCTGTTTCTCAACGCCTGGTATGAGCTCCTGCCCGATTGCCGCTTTGTGGTGGTACATCGACATCCGGTCCAAGTGCTGGCATCTTTGCTGCGGCGCGGCGAACGGGTGGCCCTGACCGACTGCGCGGCGGCGCTGCATGCCTGGACCATCTACCTGGGCGGGGTGCTGGATTTCCTGACGGAACGGCGGCCGGACTGCATCGCGCTCGACTCGCACGCGTTCGCGGCCGCGCCGGAGCAGGGCAGGCGCCTCTTGGCGGCCATCGGCATCCCCGTCTCGCCGTCCGTCGTTCGGGAAACGATGATCGCGGACGAACTGAAGGCGCTGCCCGGGCTTGAGGAACTGGAGCGTCTGATCGACTGCGTGGATCCGCGGATACTGGCGCTGCACCGCCGCATGCACCAGCGCCTGGATCTTCAGGCGCCGGGGCGGACGGCATGTGAGCCCGCGATTCGCGCTCGCCTGCGCGACCTGTGCAGGCTGGCGGAGCAGACCGCGGGTGCCGAAGACGCCCGCGAACTCCAGCACGCGCTGTTGGTGACTGCCCTAAGCGCCGTGGACCCGGCGGTGGCTTCGCGCCTGCGCACGTTTCGGGCGCACACATTGGAGACCCAACACGAGCGGCTTAAGGCAGACATGGATGCACTGATCGAGGGCCTGTCCCAGGCGCACGACCGCTGCGCGGGAGCTGCTCGCGCCGCGTCGACCGGACGGACGGCGGTCGTGACTGCACCCGACCAGGCCGGCGCCGAGCGGGCCGACGATCGCGCGGACGCCGGGGACCAATGGCCCTCCAACTGGGCCGGCGTTCCGGCCGCAGTGCTCCAACACCGCCCGTGGGAAGAGCTGCGTATTCCGGTCCGCCCCTATCCGGTCACGATGCTTCAGCAGGACGAGCTGCGCTATCTATACTGGCTGGCCCGCGACATCGTCGATCCCGAGGGATTGATTGTCGAGCTGAGAGCCTGGCAGGCTGGCAGCACAGCGGTGCTCGCTCAGGCCGCGATGGACCGGCCGCCGCAACGTCCTCCGACACGCGTCGTGACCTTCGATCGCTTCGTGTGCAGTGAATACGACGACACGTTTGGGGGCCAGAGGGATCTGCGGCCCGGCGACGACATGCTGCCGCTGTTCGAACGCAACGTGGCACCCTGGCGTGCGTGCATCCAGGTTGTCAAGACGGAGCTGGCCGACGCCACCTGGGACCCCGGGCAGCAGATTTCGCTGCTGTTCGTCGACGCGGTGAAGCCTCCCGAGTTGGTCGAAAAGGTGTGGAACACCTTCGGGCCGGCCCTGCGCCAGGACGCCATGGTCGTCTTCCAGGACTTCATGTACCACGCCTTCTGGTTTGTACCGGTGTTGACGGCGCTGTTGCCCGGCCTGCGACCTGTACATGCCTGTCGCGACGGGACATCCGTCGGCTTCCGCTTCTCGGGCCCGTTCGCGCGCGCGCAACTCCCAACGCTTGAGCCAGAACTTGCCAACGCCCAACTTCGCAGGATCTGCGACGCCTTTGCCTGGGATCCGCCAAGCCGCGCGGCGCTCGAGTTCGCGTGGGTCAATGCGCTGCTGGAACTCGGGCAGCTCGACCCGGCCGTCCGACGCTATCAGCGGATCAGGGACTGGCCGCTGTGTGCGGGCGCGGCGGACGCACCCCGGCTCGTGGGCCAGCACCTGAACCTGGCCGTCCGCGCCGCCCGCGCGGCGGACACGCGGATCGCGGCGCCCGCCGACGCGCTGGCCGGGGAGGCGCTGGCAGAGGTACCCGCGCTTCCGGCCGAAACCCAAGCGCTGGCCAACGGCTTCCGCGAGATCTACCGGCGCTGGGTCGCCGCCGACGGCGCGGTCGAGTACTATCGCAGGCTGCTGCACGGCACCGAGGAGGCCTCGCGCTCCAACTATGAACGGGCACTCGCCGCCGAAGCCAGCGCCAACGCGAACTACGAACGCGTGCTCGCGGCCGAGGTCGCGTCAAAAGAGAACTACCAGCGGGCCTTGGCCGCAGAGGCCGCAGCAGAGCAAAACTATCAGCGCGCCTTGTCCGCGGAGGCGCATTCCAAGCAGAACTACGAGCGCGCCCTGGCGGCAGAAGAAGGGGCGAAGGCCAACTACGAGCGTGCTCTAGGCGCCGAGGCCGCGTCGAAGCAGAACTATCAGCGAGCCCTGGCGGCCGAGCAGGCGGCGCAGCGAAACCTCGAGCGGGCCGTGGCCGCCGAGGCGATCCAAGGATCGCTGCGGCTCCAGCGCGACGAACTATCGACCCAGCTCTCCGTCGCGGCCAGGCGCTCCAGGTCGCTCGAAGCCGAGCTGCAATCGCTGGGCGGTGCCCTGGCCGCGCTCCATGTTCAGCTCCGCACGATGGAGGCCGAGCGGAACTACTACCGGCGGCGCTGGCCGCCGTATGCCGCCAAACGCGCGGTGCAGAAGTTGTGGGACTGGGGCCGGCGGCAGGTTTACCGCTGGCGTCACCGTCAGGCGCTGGTCGGCTTCGGACACCAAGCACAGGTGTGCGTCCTGTGGACCGGCCTGCCGCACTCCTCGGCCGAGGCATCGGTAACCGCGCTGGTGGAGCAGCAGACGCGGCCCGTCGAGCAAATCATCCTTCCAGGCCGGTGCGCCGCGCTCGGTTCGAATGGGGGAATCCAAAACGTCCTGGTGCACAACTGGTGGGCTCCGGACCTGCCGCGGCTGCTGCGCGGACTCGATTTCGTGATGCTCATGCATCCGGAGTATTACGGCGCCGGGCCGTTGTGGAACCCGCTGGCCGTGGAAGCGCTCGTCGCCGCAATGGCCAGCGACGAGCGGCTGGCGGCGATCGCCCTGCGGGGTGCGCCGGACGGCCCGCGCATCGGGGTGCCCAACCATCTGCACGAAACCGACGCGGCCACGATCTGGCAATGGTCCGAGAGCGACCTGGCGGCGATCTTCCGCGTGGAGGCGCTGTGCGAAGCGTTCCCGCCCGGGAACCCGGGCGAGAGCCGCGAGATTCGGCCGACCCTCGTCGAGCTGCTGCGGCGGGGGCGGCGCGTGCTGGTTGCGCCGCAGACGTTCCCGACAGGGGCCGAGGCTGCCGTGGCCGCCGCGGCCGAGATCGGGGCGCGCCTGCCGGCGGAACCGAAAGCGGCGATCCGGGCCCTGTACGTTACGCAGTGGCTGGAATGCGGCGGAGCGGACAAAGGCGCGGTCGATCTGCTCACCCGCGTCGACCCGCAGGTGGTGGATTTCTCGCTGCTCACGACGTTGGCCTCGACGCATCCTTGGGAGCGGCGCGTCCGCGGCTTCGTCCGCGAAGTGGTGCACGAAGGCGCCTGGCTGCCGCTGCCGCCGGAGAAGCGTTTCCCGGCCTTCCTGGTTGAATACGTGCGCCGCCGCAACATCGGCCTGATCCACATCATGCACTCGTTTCTGGGCTATGACGCGCTGCCCGAGCTGAAGCGGGCGCTGCCGGGCGTGCGGGTACTGGATCAGTGCCACATCCTCGAGCCGCGGGACAACATGGAGGGCGGGCACCCGGCCTACAGCAGCCGCCGTTACAAGCACCTGCTCGACCACCGCACGGTCACCAGCCAGTGGCTGAAGCGGTATCTGATGCGCGCGCACGGCATCCCCGAGAAGCAGATCAGCGTGATCTACACGTGCGTGGATGACGAGCACGAATTCAACCCGCAGCGCTTTGCGCGTGGTCGGTTCCGGCGGCGCATCGGGGTGCCGCTGGAAAGCAGGGTGGTGCTGTTCATTGGACGGTTGCACTGGCAAAAGCGGCCCTGGCTGTTCGTGCGCATCGCGGAGCAGGTGCAGCGCCGGAGCGATCTGGACGCGTACTTCGTCATGGTCGGACCGGGAGAGGAGCGGCCGCGGATGGAGGCCCTGCGCGCGGCGCTGCCCGACCCACGCCGGCTGATCCTGGTGGGCGAAGTGAGCGACAGCGGCCCGGTCTACCGGGATGCGGATCTGCTGCTGATGCCCAGCCACCACGAGGGGCTGGCCTTCGTGAGCTTCGAGGCGATGGCCATGCGGCTGCCGCAGATTTTCAGCGACGTGAATGGGCAGTCAGAGCTGATCACGCCCGAGACCGGCATCCTGATTCCGCCGCAGGATGAGCACGCGTGTGTGCAAGCGGGAACACAGGCCGTGCTCGAGCTGCTGACCGACGAGCCGCGGCGGCGGCGGATGGCGGAAGCCGGCCAGCGTCGCATCCGCGAGCACTTCGGCATCCACGTGATGGTGCAGGCGTACGAACAACTGTATCGTGGGCTGATGCGGGGGAGCTGAGGGTTCCGGGGGCGGCCCGGGCACGCCCCGCGCACGACATCGCCATGAAGATCGCGCTGGTCTCGCACGAGTATCCGCCCTTTCGCGGTGGAGGCATCGGCACCTATACAACGATCATGAGCCATGCGCTGGCCCGCGCGGGCCATGAGGTGCACGTGGTCACCAACCGTTTTCGCTTCGGTTCCAACGACCCGCTGCACGAGAAGGCGGTGCATCGCGAGGGGAACCTGTGGGTGCACCGCATCGATGCGCTCGCCGACGACTGGGAGCCGTGCCCCCCGCATGACCATCCTCGCGACCTGGGTTGGCAACTGCACCGTCATTGGAGCCCCTACCTTTACTACGCCGAGAAGGTGGGCGAGGCTCTGGAAACGATCTGCGCCGAGCACGGCATCGACGTGGCGGAGTTTCCGGAGTGCGCCGCCGAGGGGTTCGCGGTCATTCGCCGCAAGCGTCATCGGCTGGCGTTTCGCGACCTGCCGGTGACCGTGACGCTGCACTCGCCGATCTTCGAGATCTACAAGTACAACCTGTACTCCCGCCAGAACGTCGGCTTTCAGCGTCGCACGGCGATGGAGGAATACTGCGTCCGCCATGCGGACATGGTGAGTTCGCCGACGCGCCTGCTGGCGCGCACGGTGTACGAGCGACTGCAGTTGCCGCCGGAGGAGCCGCCGTGCGAGGTGATCCCACTGCCGATGGACTTCGATAGCCTGCCGGAGCCGGGCGAGCTGGCCCGCCAGCGCGACCCGCGCGCCGCGGCTTCGCTGCTCTTCGTCGGCCGGCTCGAGCCGCGCAAGGGCGTGCGCTACCTGGTCGACGCGGCCGTGAAGGTGATGCGGCGGCGCCCGGAGCTGATCGTGACGCTCATCGGCCGCGACTGCGAGGCCGGGGAAGTGCCTGGCCCGATGACGGCGTATCTCCGCCGCCGCATCCCCGACGCCTTTCAAGGCAACTTTATCTTCTGCGGCACCTTGCCGCGCGAGCAGCTTTTCGCGCGTTACGCCGCCGCGACGGCGTGCGTCTTCCCGGCTCCCTGGGACAACTTTCCGCTGACGTGCGTCGAGGCGATGGCCAGCGGCGCGTGTGTGATCGGGTCCGATCACAGTGGGATGGCGGAGATGATCGAGCACGAGCGCTCGGGTCTGCTGTTCCGGGCCTGCGACGTGGACGCGCTGGCCGCCGCCATCCAGCGAGCGCTTGAGGACCCACAACTGGTGGCGCGCATCCGGGCCGCGGCGCCGGCGCGGATCCGCGAAGTCTGCGACACGCAGACGGCCGTGACGAACCGCATTGCGCATTACGAGCGGACGATCGAACGGCATCGCGGGCGCGCGGCGGTCACGCTTCCGGCGTCGCCCCGCGGCCGCGCGCGTGTGGCCCTGTTCATTCCCCGTCAGACGGATGCGAACGTCATCCAGCGCACCCTGGTATCCGCGCGCGCGTCCGCAACGGCGGCTGGCGTGGAGCTGGACGCCGTGGTCGGCGATCCAGCCGCAGACCAGCTCAAGGCCAGCTCCGGCGCCGCTGTCCACGGGCATACGGGCGACGCGGATCACGCTTCGGCCTTGCGCCACTGGAACGCCGCACTGGCCGAGAACCCGCCCGACTATGTGTTGACGCTTTGGCCGGGCGAATCACTCGAGCCGATGTACCTGACGGTCACGACGACGGTCCTGGCGCAGACGCCGCGCGCCGCCTGGGCAACGACCTGGGCCCTGCCCACGACCGCGGAGGGCGTGCCGTTCGCGGGGCTGGATTTCAGCCTCCCGCTGGATCTGCTCGCGTATCACCCCGTGCCGTTTGCGGTCATGCGCTACACCGCCTGGCGCCAGGCCGGGGGTCTGAACGCGGACCTCCCGCCCGGCTGGCGCGAATGGGACCTGCTGCTGGCCTGCGCGGATGCGGGCCTGGAGGGGATTGTGCTCCCATGCTGGCTGGGTCGTTATGTGCCGCGCGCTGACCTGGCCCCGTCGCCGCCGGCGCACGCGGAAGCGCTCAGCGCGCTGCTGGGCGGCCTCGCGGAGCGTCGCCGCCGGCTGGTCGAGCGCGCCGGGGTCGATCTGTGGCTGTATCGCGTCATGAACTCGATCAGCACGACGCTTCCGCCGGCCACGGCGCCTGCACTGAACGGCCAGTGGCGCGACTGGTGGAAGGTCACCAAGCAGTGCCTCAAGCGCCAGTTCCCCGCCGCGGCCCGCGCCTACCGCCGCTGGATCAAGCGCCTGCCCGCCTGACAGGTCGCTGAGGGAGCTCACGCGATGCGGGCGTAGCGGCCGGGCCCGGGGCGGCCGTAGGCTGCTGCACCACCGCCTCCCGGTACACCTGCTCCGTGCGCGACACCATCTCCTCTGCCGTGCTGACCGCCGCTGGTTCGTGGACGACCGCGCCGGTCTGCCAGGCCGACAGCCGCTCGGCCAGGCTCTCGGCCGATGCCACGTCGAACAGGTGCGCTGCGTCGGGAATACACTCCGTGATCCCGTCCACGCGGCTGGCCAGCACCTCCACGCCGGCCGCGTGCGCCTCCAGGCAGACGATCGGCAGATTCTCCGGCCACAGACTGGGCACGATCAGCAGGTCGATTCCGCCGTAGAACGCCGGCATCTGCGCGGCCGGAATCCGGCCCAGGAATTCCACGTTCAGCCCCTCGGCCAGTGCCCGCAGGCGGCGCTCATAGACTGCCTCGCCGCTGCCGGCCACTCGCAGGCGCGTCGCATGCCAACCCAGCCGATGCAGCGCCTCCAGGATGAGGTGCACGCCCTTGTGCGCGGCCAGCGCCCCGGCATACGCGAGCGTGACCTGCCCCAGGTCGCGCGCCGCATGGTCGCCCGCGGCGGCGCGCGCCCGGCGGTCGGCGTCGAAGTACTCCGGTTCGATGCCATAGGGAATCTGATACCGCGCGGGGGCGCGCAGATGCGGTTCAAGCCGGCGGCGGGCGGCCTGCGATGGGAAGACCACTGCCGTGACATCGTTCAGCACGCGCAGCAGGTACTCGCGCCGCCGCGCCCAGCGTGCGACCTCTGGCGGCGCCAGGCCGCTTCGGACGGCGCGGCCGAAGAACAGCAGCGGCAACACGACGCTGCGCGCGACAGGGACGCGGGCCAGGCGGCGCACCGCTGCGCGGTGGTGCCCGGCCGCAATGCAGCGCAGGCACTCCTGCCACGTCACGTCTCCGTCGCACACGCCGCGCTGGTAGTGCTGCAACGTGTGCTTCGGGCAGAGCCACCAGAAGTCCATGACGGTGACGACCGTTGGGATGCGCGCCTGCCGCGCGGCCTCGAGCAGAGCCGCGCCGATATGGGCAGGATTGGCGAGATGGATGACGTCTGGCGAGATGTTCTGGAGCAGCGGCCGCAACACGCGCGGCGACAAGCCGCGTACGCTCATCCACCCGTGCGAGGGATAGTGCAGCAGGGGGTCGTCGCCATCGAGCGGCTCGCCCAGCCGACGGGCTGCGCCGCGCCGCTCGGGGTCGCCCGCCAGCGCGACCACAGCATGCCCGCGCGCACGCAGCCCGCGGGCCAGCGTGGAGACGTAACGCTCCGTGCCCTGTGTGTGGCCGCGGCCGAGCTGCATGGTCGCCAGGAGCACCTTCATGCGCCCGGACTCTCCCGCTCCGCGTTGAGCCGGTCAAGAAGCCCTGGTGCTGATCCACGGTCGAGTAATGCGGCGTTGGACTTGTTCACCGCCGGGGCCGCGACTAGCCTGTTTGTGCCGGCCTCGGACGACTTGTGAGGCACGATTCAAGCAAGGCGGCGTCGGAGAGGTGGCCGAGCGGCTGAAGGCGCCGGTCTTGAAAACCGGTTGGGGCAACACCCACGTGGGTTCGAATCCCACCCTCTCCGTTGTGCTGGGGCGCCCCCGTCGGATCGGTTTCGCCGGGCGCGCCGCAGTCGATCCACTGGATGAGGTTGATGCGTTCGTTCCGCGCGGCCAGTCCGCCGGCCGTAGACAGGAGCAGGATCGGCCGATACGATGTATCTGTGTTCGGGAAGGCCCTGTCACCGCCGGTGATTGCCCTCGTGTTGAGCTGCCCGATGATCTGCGGCAGCGCACCGCTGCTGCATCACTGCGCGGACTCGATTCCGACCAGCGAAACGCCGCGTTTTCCACACGACTCCTGCACGGTTGACCAGTGCTTCTGCAACGGTCCTTCGGTTCCGACCCACGGCCCGACGTACGATATTCCAGCCGGCGCCGTCGCGGCCTGGAGGTCGCCCAATGACGGCACGCAGGAGCTGATAGCCTGTGCCGGGCACCTGGCAAGCTCTGACCGCCCGCCCGGCTCGATAACTTTCGACCGCTCGCTCCCGCTCTTGATCTGACCACGCCACGCGGCGTCTTGACGTGAGGCGCGCCGATCGCGGCTGCGCTGCATCGTCTTCGGTTTCGCTTTTCAGCGCTCTTCTTATCCGAGGGAGCATCGATGCGGACGTTCCGACACGCTGGACTCCTGTTGTTGTTCAGCGCGCCGAGCCTCCTCACAGCCGGGTGCGCGACGGTCAACCCCAAGCCCGACTATGACCGCGTCGATCGGCAGATCGCTTTGGTCGTCGGCCAGGGACTTCAGTATCGACCGGGCGATGAGCCAGCGGTGCGTGCGACGACGACGACGCTGCTGGAAGACGGCCTGACGGCGCAAGAGGCCGTTCAGATCGCGCTGCTGAACAACCCAAAGGTGTGGGCCGGTCTGCTGCGCACCGGTATGGCGCGGGCCGACGTCGTGCAGGCCGGATTGTTCACGAACCCGACCGTTGGCATTCTGCTGCGCTTCCCCGAGGCCGGCGGCCTGGCCGACCTGGAAACCGTGTTGGCCCAGAGTATCGCCGATCTGTGGATGATCCCGGTGCGGACGCGCGCGGCGGAGCGCGACCTTGATCGCTCCGTTTTGGAGACGGCCCGCGAGGCGGCGGTGATCGCGAACGACACGAAGGTTGCGTACTACAACGCCGTCGCAGCGCAGCGCGCGTTGGAAATCTCGCGTGAGAACCTGGGGCTGGTCGAACAGCTCCTGAAGATCGCCGAGGCGCGGCTCGAGGCCGGCGCTGTCGGCTCGCTCGACGTCAATCTGGTGCGCGGTCTGAAGCTCCAGGCGGAAGTTGACCAGCGAAATGCTCGCCTGGCGGCTGCCACAGCCAGGCGCACGCTCGCGACGTTGCTGGGCCTCGACGCCCCGGCAGAAGAACTGCGCCTGATCGATCCGCTGCCGCCTCCGATCGCAGCGACGGTGGAAGCTGAGCGATTGGTTGCGATCGCCCGCGACGCGCGGCTCGACGTCCGGGCCGCGCGCGACGCCGTGGCTGCGGCTGAAGCACGCGTCGAACTTGAGTACGCCAAGGTCTTTCAGACTGTCGCACTCACCTTCGACCTGGAGCGCAATGCTCGCCGCGCATTGCCCGGCCGGAAGATCGCGGCGGACACCGCGCGAGCGTCGATTGCGAGCGGCGCGCTCACTGCGCCGGACATTGAGTCTCGCGGACAACGTCGGCTGGCGCGGAGTCAGGAAATCGAAGCGATCCTGGGGCCCGGTCTCAGCCTGACGCTCCCGCTCCTGGACCAGAATCAGGCTCAGATCGCGAAGGCCAGGCTTGCGATGCAGGAAGCCGACGCACGGCTCGAGTCGCTCTGGCGGACCGTTGCCCAGGAAACCCGCGAGGCAGCCGACCGCGCGACAACAGCGTGGGGCATCGCACGCACGTATGAGCAGGAAGTCCTGCCGCAGGCTCAGACAACGCTTGAGCTTTCGCAGTCTGCATACCAGGCCGGCCAGACGCCCATCCTCAACGTGATTGACGCGCAGCGCTCATTGTTGCAAACGCGGCAGGCATACGTTGCCGCGCTCCAGAGTGCCGCAACCGCGCTGGTGGACCTTGAGCGGGCGACCGCCCGCCCGGCGAGCTTTCTGCTCCAGTCCGCCGGCCCGTCAACCCAGCCGGCTTCCACGCCACCCGCGTCGGAGCCACAGGAGACGAATCGGTGAGACACAAAACCGAACGATCCCGCCTTCACCTGTTGCGGTTCACCGCGCTTCCGACCGCGCTTGTGCTGCTTGCCGGCTGTAATGGACAGACCGATCCGGCGGCAACGGTTCGCGATTTCGTGATCGACTTTGCGCGAAGTGCGCTGGCCGCGTTCGTGTTGTGAGAGATCGAACAATGCCCTCCATAAACTCCAACGGACGCTTCGGAGGAATCATGACCCGAGCAGCCTGCTGGTTCGCGTTCGCCGCGCTCAGCGCGCTGGGCGTCGCCCTTCCAGCCTGCCGCGACAAGGACGGGAGCGGCGCGCCGCAGAAAGCCGGCGCCGCGCACGTAGGCGATGAACATGCCGGTCACGGGCACGCCGGCGAGGAGCACAGCGACGAGGTGACGCTCACGCCCGAGGCGATCGAGCGCTACGGGATCAAGGTCGAGCAGGCCTCCCCCCGGAAGCTCAAGCCGACCTTTCTGGCGCCTGCCCGCGTTGCCTTCAACGCCGAGGCGATGGCGCATGTTGGCTCGCCGCTTCCTGGGCGCGTGGTCGAGCTGCGCGTCCGGCTGGGCGACATCGTCAGCAAGGGCGATGTGCTGCTGGTGGTCGAGAGCCCGGAGCTCGGCGAGGCGCAGAGCGACTTCCTGCAAAAGCGCATCCTCGCGCAGGCCGCCGTGGCCGCAGTCGATCTGGCGAAGAACGCGCTGGAACGCGCCACCCGACTCTATGAGCAGAACAAGGGCATCGCTCTAGACGAGGTGCAGAAGCGGGAAGTCGAGTTCAAGTCCGCGCAAGCTGCCTATCAGACCGGTCAGTCGGCCGCCGTCGTCGCGGAGAACAAGCTGCACCTGCTCGGCATGCACCAGGCGGCGGTCGAAACGCTGGCCGAGACGGGCGAGGTGAATCCGCGCTTCACGATCGTTGCGCCGCTCGCCGGCCGCGTCGTCGAACGCGAGGTCACGCTCGGCGAGCTGGTGAACCCCGACAAGGAAGCGCTGATCGTGCTCGCCGACACGACCACGCTGTGGGTGCTGGCCGACGTTCCCGAGGCGCGCTTGCCGGAGGTCACAATGGGTGCGCCGGCGCGGCTCAAGTCGGGCGCGGTCAACGGCCACAAGCACGAAGGGACGGTCTCGTACATCTCGCCGATGGTCGACCCACGCACGCGGTCGGCCCAGGTTCGCGTCGCCGTGCAGTGTGAACATGGCACGCTTTGGCCCGGCATGTTCGTGCAGGTCGAAATCACGGCCACGGATCAGGCCAACCCCGATCCGCCGCCGGTCATCGCGGTGCCCGAAGACGCGCTCCAGACGGTCGGAGGTCTCCCATCCATCTTCGTACCGGTTGCGAACGAGCCGAACACGTTCGCCCGGCGGCCAGTCGCGATTGGAAAGCCGGTGGCCGGGCTGGTGCCGGTCTATTCCGGACTGGTCGAGGGAGAGTCGTTCGTAGTTTCAGGAAGCTTCATTCTGAAGGCGGAGCTTGGAAAGGCAACGGCGGAGCACCAGGACTAGCGGGTGAGCTGGCTTCTGCGCTGGTCTCGCCGGAAGCGGTGCAGCACCAGCTCAAGATTGCCGGCGCGCTGATTCTCTGCGACTTGGGCATGTGGATGGTCATCCAGCAAGTGCTCGGCGCTGAACACGGCCATACACCTATCCAGTGTGGTTTGGCCGCCCAATCCGGCCGTTTGGGGCGTTTGAGGTAGCGAGCAGGAATCTGATGTCGCGTGTGGACTTGAGAATCGACGGCATGGACTGCGCGGAGGAGATCGCCACGCTGCGCGCGGCGCTTGGCCCGCTTGCGGGCATTCAACAAGTCGATTTCAACTTGCTCGAACGTCGCATGACGGTGCGATTCACCGCCGAACAGGTTCGGCTCGACGAGATCATGCGCGCCGTGCAGCGGACAGGACTGCGGGCTTCGCCATTCCACGAGGACGCAGATCAGGCCGCCGATCGTTCCCTGTGGCGCCGCTGGGGGCGGATGCTGGTGACCGCGCTATCAGGCGTGCTCCTGGTCGCAGCGTTCCTGCTGCACGTCGCCGCCGCCGGCTGGAGAGCCGCGATCGGCGCACATGAGCCGTCCGCGATCCCGCTGGCCGTGAGCGGCCTGTACATCCTTGCGGCCATTGCCGGCGCCTGGTTCGTGCTGCCGAAGGCGTGGGTTGCGCTTCGCCGGCGGCGCGCGGACATGAACCTGCTGATGACGATCGCGGTCGCCGGCGCGCTGGCGATCGGGGGGTACTTCGAGGCGGCCGCGGTCGCGTTCCTGTTCGCCGTGTCGCTGGCGCTGGAAGCGTGGAGCGTCGCCCGAGCGCGGCGCGCGATCGCCGCGTTGATGTCGCTCACGCCGCCACAGGCCCGGATCATTCTGCCCGACGGCAACGAATCGCTCGTGAGTGTCTCAGCAGTTCCGGTCGGCGGGCTCTTCATCGTGAAGCCCGGCGACAAGGTGCCGCTGGATGGTCGGATTGTTTCGGGGCATACGACGGTGGACCAGTCGCCGATCACCGGCGAATCACTGCCGGTTTCCAAGCAGACTGGCGACGAGGTCTTCGCGGGTTCGCTGAACCACGACGGCGCGATCGAGGTTGCGGCGGTCAAGCCTGCGTCCGAGAGCATCGTCTCGCAGATCATCAAACTGGTGCGCGAAGCGCAGAGCCGTCGCTCGCCGGCCGAGCGCTGGGTCGAGACGTTCGCCCGTTACTACACGCCGATCGTGCTCGCGCTCGCCGTGCTCGTCGCCGCAACGGTCCCGTTGTTTGTCGGAAACTGGGGTGGATGGTTCTACCAGGCGCTGGTGTTGCTCGTCATCGCCTGCCCGTGTGCGCTGGTCATCTCCACGCCCGTGAGCATTGTGGCAGCGCTGGCGAGCGCCGCACGTCACGGGGTGTTGATCAAGAGCGGCGAGTTCGTCGAGCTGCCCGCCCGGCTGAAAGCCATCGCGCTCGACAAGACCGGCACGCTCACCCAAGGTCGTCCCGCCGTGCGGGAAGCCGTACCGTTGTCCGGGCACACCGAATCGGAACTGCTCGAAATCGCGGCGGCCATCGAACTGCGCTCGGAGCATCCGCTTGCCCAGGCCATCGTCGCGCACGCGAAAGCACGCGGGATTCGCCCGCTGCCGGTGCAGGGCTATCAGGCGCTCAAAGGCAAGGGAGCGACGGCGCTGTTGAACGGTCGCTCGGTGTGGATCGGTTCCCACCGCTACCTGGAAGAGCGTGGCCAGGAAACACCCGAACTGCACGACAAGCTGGAGCAATTGTCGGCCGCAGGCAGCAGCGTGGTCGTGGTGGGCGAGGATGGCCATGTCTGCGGTCTGATTGCGCTGGCAGATCAGCTCCGCGCCGACGCACGCGCCGTGATCCACGAACTCCGCGCCGCTGGAATCGAGCACGTCATCATGCTCACCGGCGACAACACGCCGACCGCAAAAGCAATCGCGGCCGCCAGCGGCATCGACGAATTCCGTGCCGAGCTGCGACCGGAGGACAAGGTCACCGCCGTCGAAGCGCTGGTGCAGCGCTACGGCACGGTCGGCATGATCGGCGACGGCGTCAACGACGCCCCAGCGCTGGCGCGCGCGAGCGTCGGCATCGCGATGGGCGCCATCGGCACGGATGCCGCGATCGAGACGGCCGACATTGCCCTGATGAGCGACGACCTCTCGCGCGTGCCTTGGCTGATCCGCCACTCGCGCCGTGCGCTGCACGTCGTCCGCCAGAACATCGTTGCGTCGCTGGCGATCAAGGCCGCCTTCGTCGTGCTCACGCTGCTCGGACACGCCTCGCTCTGGGCGGCCATCGCTGCGGACATGGGCGTGTCGCTTCTCGTGGTCGGCAATGCGCTGGGGCTGCTGCGCGACGCCGCCCCATCACGGAGTAGGATCCATGCTTGAAGCCGTTCTGCATTTCTCGATCCGCAACCGCTGGGTAATCGTGCTGTTCACGGCGATCGTCGCCGGCGTGGGCGTTTCCTCGTTCCAGCGCCTGCCGATCGACGCCGTGCCCGACATCACGAACAACCAGGTGCAGATCAACGTCATGTACCCATCGCTGTCGCCGATCGAGATCGAAAAGCAGGTGACGTTCCCGATCGAGACGGCGCTGGCGGGCATTCCTGGGCTGCAATCGACGCGTTCGCTGTCGCGTAACGGGTTCTCGCAGACGACCGCTGTCTTCGAAGACGGCGTCAATATCTACTTCGCCCGCCAGCAGGTCTCTGAGCGGCTCGGCGAGGCCAAGGAGAGCCTGCCGCCGGGCGCCGAGCCCATCCTGGGGCCGATCGCGACCGGCCTGGGCGAAATCTACATGTACACGGTCGAGTACGAGCACCCACACGGCAAAGGGGCGCCGATTGCTGACGGAAAGGCCGGCTGGCAGAGCGATGGCTCGTACCTCACTCCGGAGGGGCAGCGGCTGACGACGGACCTGGAGCGGGCGGCATTCCTGCGCGAGGTGCAGGACTGGATCATTCGCCCGCAACTCAAGGGCGTGAAGGACGTGGCCGGCGTGGATGCCATCGGCGGCTTCGTGAAGCAGTACCACGTCCAGCCCGAACCGATGAAGCTCGTCAGCTACGGCCTCACGTTTCACGACGTCATCGAAGCCCTGGAGCGGAACAACGTCAGCACCGGCGCCGGCTACATTGAGCACAAGGGCGAGGCCTATCTCGTCCGCGCCACCGGCCGCATCGAGCGCGTCGAGCAGATCGAATCCATCGTGGTCGGAACGCGCAACGGCGTGCCGATCTACGTCCGCGACATCGTCGCGCCAGACGGCGTTGGGGTCGGCCGCGAACTGCGGACCGGATCGGCCAGTGAAAACGCCGAGGAGGTGGTCGTCGGCACGGTCATCATGCTCATCGGCGCGAACAGCCGCACCGTCGCCGCCGCGGTCGATTCCAAGATAGGCGACGTTCAGCGCACGCTGCCGCCGGGCATCCGTGCCAGGACCGTGTTGAATCGCACGAAGCTGGTCGATGCGACGATCCAGACCGTCCAGAACAACCTGCTCGAAGGCGCCGTGCTGGTGATCGCCGTGCTGTTCCTGCTGCTCGGCAACATTCGGGCGGCGCTGATCTGCGCGTCGGCTATCCCGCTTTCCATGCTGATGACGGCGACCGGCATGGTGCAGAGCCAGGTCAGCGGCAACCTGATGTCGCTCGGCGCCATCGACTTCGGCTTGATCGTCGACGGCGCCGTAATCATCGTCGAGAACTGCCTGCGGCGGCTGGCCCGCAAGCAGCACGCGCTGGGTCGCGTGCTGACCCTCCAGGAGCGCTTGCACGAGGTCATGACGGCCGCCAAGGAGATGATCCAGCCTTCGGTCTTCGGACAGGCGATCATCATCACGGTCTACGTCCCGATCCTCGCGCTGACCGGCATCGAGGGGAAGATGTTCCACCCGATGGCGATGACGGTGATTTTCGCCCTCATCGGGGCGTTCCTCCTGTCGCTCACGTTCGTTCCGGCGATGGTTGGGATCCTGATTCGCGGGAAGCTCAAGGAGACCGAGGTCTTCGCCATCCGCTGGGCCAAGACGCTCTACCATCCGACGGTGCGCTGGGCCATTCGACTGCGGTGGGTGGTCGTGCCGCTTGCGGTGGTCGTGTTCGTCGCATCGCTGCTGCTGTTTGCGCGCCTGGGGCAGGAGTTCATTCCGACGCTCGACGAGAAGGACATCGCCATGCACGCCATACGCATCCCCAGCACGTCGCTCACGCAGTCCAGCACAATGCAGTTGGACGTCGAGCGCGTGGTGTCCTCCTTTCCGGAGGTCGCGTTCGTCTACTCCAAGACCGGTACGGCCGAAATGGCGTTCGACCCCATGCCGCCGAACCTCTCGGACACGTTCATCATCTTCAAGCCGCGTGAGGAGTGGCGCAGCGAAGCCGAACTCGACCGGCTCATTTCCGAGAAGACCGAGGAAATGCAGCAGCTCCGCGGTGGCCCCGAAGAGCACAAACACGCTCAGGGCGGGTACGAGGGCGGCGAGCTGAAGCTCGAAGGGCACAAGGCCAAGCTCCAGAAGCTCATCGAGCTGACCGTCAAGACACTGCCCGGCAACAACTACGAATTCACGCAGCCGATCCAGATGCGCTTCAACGAGCTGATCGCCGGCGTCCGCGGCGACGTGGCCGTGAAGGTCTACGGCGACGATTTCGCCAAGATGCAGAAGACGGCTCAACAGGTTCTCGGTGTGCTTCAGAGCATCCCCGGCGCCGCCGACACGAAAACGGAGCAAACGACGGGAGTGCCCGTGATGACGATCGACATCGACCGTGCCGCCATTGCACGCTACGGCTTGAACATCGCCGACGTGCAGGACGTGGTCGCCGCCGCGATGGGCGGCCGTGAAGCCGGGCTCGTCTTCGAGGGCGACCGTCGCTTCGATCTCGTCGTGCGGCTTCCCGACGCAGTGCGGGGCCGCCAGGAGACGCTGGAAACGCTCCCGATTCCCTTGCCGCGTCGTGACGAAGAGCCGGTCGGTAGCGTGCGCCTGGCGGCTCTCGGCGGATCGCACGGAGACCTGATCCCGACGCATGAGGTGGGCTTCGTTCCCCTCGGACAGATCGCGCAAATCGAAGTTGCCGAGCGCGCCAACCAGATCAGCCGCGAGAATGGCAAACGCCGCATCGTCGTACAGTGCAACGTGCGCGGCCGCGACCTGGGTTCGTTCGTCGCGGAGGCGCAGGCGAAGATGAAGTCTGTTGCGCTGCCGCCGGGCGGCTGGCTGGACTGGGGCGGGCAGTATGAGAACCTCGTCGCCGCCAAGAAACGGCTCACGATTGTCGTGCCGGCGTGTTTCCTGCTGATCTTCGTTCTGCTCTTCAGCGCGTTCAAGAGCGTGAAGTACTCGCTGCTGGTGTTCAGCGCCGTGCCGCTCGGTCTGACCGGGGGCATCCTCTCACTTTGGCTGCGCGCCATGCCCTTCTCGATCTCCGCGGCCGTCGGCTTCATCGCACTCTCCGGCGTTGCGGTCTTGAACGGCCTCGTGATGGTCAGCTTCATCAACCAGCTTCGCCGCGAGGGCTTGCCGCGCGATGAAGCGATCATTCAGGGAAGTCTGACGCGCTTGCGGCCGGTATTGATGACGGCGCTCGTCGCCTCGCTGGGCTTCGTGCCGATGGCGATCGCGACCGGGACGGGCGCGGAGGTGCAGCGCCCGCTGGCCACGGTCGTCATCGGCGGTCTGATCAGCAGCACGCTACTGACGCTGGTTGTGTTGCCGGCGCTCTACCGCATCTTTACCGGCTGGGACAAGACGGGTCAGCCGGTACCCGTCGCCCAGGAATGGGAAAAACCCGAACTTGGGCCGCTGGAGGTCGTGCCCGCGGCGCCAAGTGATGTCGGGCCGACTCCGAATGCGCCGACGGGTGGCGCGCCATAGGCGTCGCCGCCCAGCGGGAAACCGAAATGAAATAAACGTCCTGTGCCGGCGCTAGGTTTCGTGCCGCGTGGCCGCTTTGGGCTTCGTGCCCATGGCCCTGGCGACCGGCATCGGCGCGGAAGTTCAGGAAGCCTCTGGCGACCGTCGTCATCGGCGGCATCACGGGGCGATCCGATCCGAGCCGCGCGCGTGAGCGAGCGGGGCCGCGCACGGCCCGCACAACTCGATTCCCCCGCTCCCTAACGGTCGCGGCTCGGATCAAACTGAGACACTACCTAACGAACGTGCTATAATATCCAGAGGAATCGCCGCTCCGGGTCGAGCCAGCGACGAGAACCCGCCTCGACAACGATCTCCGAAAGAGGTGCGGTATGCATTTCTCTTCGACAAGTCTTCGGGCAGCCAGCATTCTCGCACTCATCAGTGTTCTGTCGTTGCTGTCGGGGTCCGCGCTCGCCCAGCACGGCGGCCACGGGGGCGGGCACGGCGGTCACGCAGGCGGGCACGGCGGTCACGGCCGCGGGCACGGGCACGTTTCCGTGGGCCACAGCGTTTCTCACAGATCCGGCTCTCACGTCGGGCACAGCGTCGGCCACCTGCACT
>Ga0209172_10002115_pt1 | contig 37064 bp, 27 predicted proteins | sample LarsenN4metaG_FD_184113 | JGI IMG/M metagenome (GOLD analysis project Ga0209172, IMG submission 184113) | Hot spring sediment bacterial and archeal communities from British Columbia, Canada, to study Microbial Dark Matter (Phase II) - Larsen... ... | reverse complement strand
ACGCTTGCTTCCGCGCGTCGGGTTCGCCATGGAGGGCTTTGCTCTGGGCAATCCCCCGGGATTCCCCGAGGGCAATCTGGTCACCGCTGAGCGAATCCGCGGCATCCTGGCCTGGGGCCCGCTTCTACGCGGCGAATACCAACTGCAAGCGGTCGAGATTGAGCACTCCCAACTGTTTCTGCTCGAAGACGCCCGAGGGCGTGCGAATTATACGTTCAATGAAGCGAGCAGCTCGAGTCCAACGAAGAAGGGATCCTCGCCAACGGCTGTGCGTCTGGATTCCATCCGCCTAGAGCACGTCGAGCTAATCCTCGGCATGGCACTGAAGCGCGCCAGTGGCACGGAAGTGGTGCCGACTCTCCGCGCTTCCGGACTGACCGCCGTAATCCGGAATGGGACAATTGACAGCGACCGGCTGAAGGAATGGCAGGGCGAGGCCCGCCTTGCTGGCGCCCGACTGGAGCTGGCCGGACTGAGCCAGCCGGTTCTGTTCCGCTCCGGCCACTTCACGCTGCGTGACGGCGCCGCAGAGGCGAGATTTGAGGCCGACCTAGGGAAGGCAGCGAAGCTTGCTGGCACGTTGCGAGTGCCCGATCTAGAGCGCGCAGAGGTGCAGTTCGACGTGCACACGGGATCGCTGGAGCTCGAGCCACTTCTTGCGGGAGGCCCCTCGTCACCCGCGCCGGCGGCTCCTGCGTTGCCCCGAGGCCGCGAGCTCCTAGCCCGCGGGAAGTTCACGGCAGATCGCCTGCGGTGGTCCCACTATGAGGCGATCAATGCCCGCGTGGATGTCCGCGTATTTGCCGACCGCGTTGAAGTCCGCCCGGCAGTGCTGGAACTGTACGGAGGGTCCGTCAATCTAACCGCGGTCATGGAGCGTGGCAGCCCTTCCCAGCAATCCTCTGCCCATCTCGAGGTGAAAGGCGTGGACGTTGCCAGGCTGCTGGACGTCAATCCCAGCACGAAGAACAAGCTGGCTGGCACGGCGCAACTCACCCTGGGACTGACCGCCCTGCCTGGTGGAACTCTAAAGGAGTCCTGGAAAGGCAAAGGGAACTTCGCCATTCGCGACGGGAAGCTTCCGGGTGTGGACCTGGGAAAGAACCTGAACGCGCTTGCGCGCGTGCAGAAGATTCTCGGCCTTGGCCCGCTCTCGGAGAGTTCTGCCGGCGAGACAACCTTCCGCGAGATTACCGGCGACCTGGAAATCCGCCAGGGCCGTGTGTGGAGCCAGAGGATCCACGTGGACTCCTCAGCCGCACTCGTGGATCTGCGCGGCAGCTTCGGTTTCGACGAAACACTCGACTACGACGGACAGGCCACCCTGGCCACCGCAGAGGGCAGCGGACGGAGTCCAGCCGACGTGCTCACCGGCGCCATCGGAGGCGTGCTGAGACGCAAAGTGAGCCGGTTGACCGTTTCCTTCACGCTGCGGGGCACGTTTGCCAAGCCCCGGCTTGCCCCGGGTCGCGGCCTGCCACGCATCGAAACCGCTTCCCCTTCGCAGGCCACTGACCCGGCGAAAAAGAAGACCATTCTTGACCTCTTTCGGCGCCCTTAGGCGAGGCCCGTCGGGCGGTAGAAGCTCAGCGCCGCGTCGCCCTGAATAACGGTGCGCATCCGCACCAGTTGTGCGAGTTTCTCCGGCAACTGCCGGCGCTTGTCGTGCTCAACAATCACAAGGCTCGTCGGATTCAGCAACGCTGAGCCATCAAGCCAAGCCAGGGCGCGGGCATACTCCTCGCTGGCCGCGTAGGGAGGATCCAGGAAGACAAAGTCGGCTCGCAGTTTACGCGCTCTCAGAATCTCCAGCCCCTGCAGCGCCTCACAGGCCAGAACCGTGGCTTGGCTCTCGATATGCAGAGACCGCAGATTGGCTCGAATTGCCGTGAGCGCAGCCGGATGCTTCTCGATGAAGAAAACTTCGCGGGCGCCTCGGCTCAGCGCTTCTAGGCCCACCGCTCCCGTGCCGGCATAGGCGTCGATGAAGAGGCTCTCTTCGATGGCCGAGCCGAGAATGTTGAACAGCGTTTCGCGCAGCCGGTCGCTGGTGGGCCGCAAAGCGGCGCCGCGCAGCCCTTTGAGTTTTCGGCTGCGGAATTTTCCCGAGATGATGCGCATGGCGGACGTTCGCCAGGTCTAACCCACGGCGGCCAGCGCATACCGGCGCTGCCAGCGAGGGCCAAAACGGTCCAGCAGCTTTTGCGCCATTTCGGTTCCCGCAGGTTGTTCGACCATGGCGAAGGCCTCGCGTCGCGCCTGTTCGAGCAGTTCCTGGTCGCGGATCGGGTGCCCCAGGTAAAACGTGAGTTCGCCGTGCTGGCGCGTACCGAAGAATTCACCCGGGCCGCGCAGCTTGAGGTCCAGCTCGGCTAATTCGAACCCGTTGTTCGTCCGCACCAGCGCCTCCAGGCGCTCGCGAGCTTCCTCGCTGGGCTCTTTCGGCGCCACCAGGATGCAGTACGACTTTTCCGAGCCGCGCCCGATGCGACCGCGGAGCTGGTGCAGTTGCGCTAGGCCGAAACGCTCCGCGTGCTCGATGACCATGACCGTGGCGTTGGGCACGTCCACGCCGACTTCGATTACGCTCGTGCAGACCAGCACCTGGATCTCGCCTTTGCGAAAGCTTTCCATCGCGGCTTCCTTCTTCTCGCTCGGCAACTGGCCGTGCAGCAGGCCCAGGCGCAGCCGCGGAAAAGCCTCCTTCGAGAGCCGCTCGTATTCCGCCGTGGCCGCTTTCAGTTCCTGCTTGGACTCTTCGATGACCGGATAGACGACGTAGGCCTGGCGCCCTTTCGCGGCCTCGCGTCGGAGAAACTCCCAGACGCCCGGCAGATGTTCTTCCGCCGTCCAGCGCGTCTCCACCGGCGTGCGGCCGGGCGGCATTTCGTCAATCACCGAGAGGTCCAGGTCGCCGTAGAGCGTCATGGCCAGTGTGCGCGGGATGGGCGTGGCGGTCATGACCAGCACATCGGGCTCCTCCCCTTTCTCGATCAGCCGCTTTCTTTGCAGGACACCGAAGCGATGCTGCTCGTCCACAATCACCAGCCCAAGCTTGTGGAACTGCACGTCGGATTCGATCAGCGCATGCGTGCCGACAACCATCCGGGCCTGGCCCGCGGCGATTCGCTCGCGGGCCTGCTTCTTGTCTGCGGGCCGCAGTCCGCTGATGAGCAGGTCCACTTGGTAGCCCGCGGGCGCAAGGATTCGTCGCGCGAACAGGAAATGCTGCACGGCCAGGATTTCGGTCGGCGCCATCAAGGCTGCCTGGTAGCCGTTCTCCATCGCGATGGTCGCCGCCTCGAACGCCACCAGGGTCTTGCCGCTGCCCACATCCCCCTGGAGCAGCCGGTGCATGGGAACGGGGCGCTCGAGGTCGGCAGCGATTTCGGCCAGCACGCGCTTCTGCGCCGTCGTGGGCTTGAAGGGCAGGATGCGCTTCAGCGCTGCGCGGATGCTGTCTTCGCGCACGCGGAAAGCGATCCCGGCTTGGCCCTGTCTCCGCTGACGGCGCAACGCCAGGCCCAACTGATGGAAAAAAAACTCCTCAAAGATCAACCGCTGCTGCGCCGGGGTGCGAAAGGTGTTCAACGTTTCCAGGTTCTCTTCGGGCGGGGGGAAGTGGGCAGCCAGCAGCGCGTCCCGGCGGGAGGGGAAACGGTACCGCGCGAGCAACTCCTGCGGGAGCAGGTCAGGCACCTCGCCGTCCAGATTCTGGAGCGCTGCGTAAATCAGCCTCCGGAGCATGCGCGACGTCATCGCGCCTATGGCTTCGTAGATGGGCACCAGCCGGCCCATTTCCGTCGAGTCGGACTTTGCCCCGCTCAGAATCTCGAACTGCGGGTTGATCATCTGCAGCCGGGTCGGCCGGTAAGGGTCGGTTTCGACCTTGCCGTGAAGAACTATCCGCTGCCCCGGCCGCAGCTTTCCTTCCAGGTAGGCGCCGTGAAAGAACTTGCCATGCAGCGGACCTGTCTCGTCGCGCACAAGCAGGTGAAAGATGGCGTTCCGGCTGCGGGCGAAGCGTACGACGCCGCCGCTCACCACTTCGGCCCGCACGGTGTACACACCTCCTGGCTGAACCTCCCGGATGGGAGTGAACCGGATGCGGTCCTCATAACGGAAAGGGAAGTAGCAAAGCAGGTCTTCAATTGTGAGAATGCCGCGCTCGCCGAGCAAGGCCGCACGCTGCGGGCCAACGCCCTTCAGGTATTTCACCTCCGTGCTCAGCCTGAGAGCCATGACGTCCGGCGCGGGAGCTCTTGCCGCCTGCACTTATATCATTGCCGAAGCGTGACCGCAGTGGAAGAGCCGGGTTGCGCAGGCCCGGGGCCCGCGACCTCTTGCCTATGAGAGCTTGCGGGTTTGCCGGCTGTGCTGCTGCTTTCCTTCCAGATTCTGGAGCGTCTAAGCTAAATGCCAGCCGGCTCCCGGCTTGCACGCACGACGCAGCAGCAAGGCCGACGTTCACTCAGGGAGGTGGCTCGCACGGTTGGCGACGAACGATCCCAAGGGTTCTGTCGATCACCGAAGGGGCCAGCAAGACCAGCTATGCCGCTTACAGGAATGGCAGTAGCCTTGATAGGCGACTTTGGCCAGGCAGCGGTGAAGGCGGTGGACGAACAAGCCCTGATCCGTGAGGCCCAGGCGGGCAACCGCGCCGCTTTTGAAACCCTGGTGCACCGCTACGACCGGGACGTTCTGCGCCTGGCCTTGAATCTGGTTCGCAGCGCGGAAGACGCGCGCGACATCTACCAGGAAGCCTTCCTCAAAGTCTACAAGAACCTCCATCATTTCCGCTTCGAGTGCAGCTTTTATACCTGGATCTATCGCATCGTGACCAACGTATGCCTCGACCACCTCAGACGCAGAAGCACTCGCCGGGAAGACCAGGTGCTTGACCCCGCTACGGTCGGAGATGCCGAGAGCGAGGGTTTGCCTTCGAGTTTCTTCGAGCGCCAGGTCGAAACGCGCGCCGAAGCCAACCCGGAAAGAAGCCTGATGGGCAGGGAGATAGGCCGGCGCATTCAAGGCGCGCTCGCTGAGCTTTCCCCGCGCGAGCGCATGGTCTTCGAGCTGAGGCACTACGAAGGGCTCAAGCTGCGGGTAATTGGCGAGATGCTGGGCACTTCGGAGGAGACCGTGAAGAACTCGCTCTTCCGGGCGACCCGCAAGTTGCGCACGCTCCTGGAGGGACTGTTGTGAGGGGCTCGGGAAGGGAGGCCGGAGCCGGGCTCCGGCGAAACCGATGAACTGCGAACTCATGGAGCGCTTGGTGATTCTCTACGCGGCCGCCGAGCTTGATCCGGCAGAACGTGCGGCGGTGGACGAGCACGTGAAGTCCTGCGCGGCCTGTGCTGCGGCCCTCGAGCGGGAGCGGCGCCTGCACGGCATCTTGACCGCTCAGCCAAGAGTGGAGCCCACCGACCGTTTACTCCACCGCTGTCGCACGGAACTCGGCGAGTCGCTGGACGATGCTGTTGGGCGGAGCCCGGGATGGCGGCGGTGGTGGGAATCGTTTCGCGCGGGCCACTGGCTCATGGCGCGTCCCGCGCTGGCCAGCGCGCTGTTGGTTCTGATTGGTGTTGTGCTGGGCTACGGCGTCCCGCTCTGGTTGCAGCGCTCGCCAGAACCCATCTCGGGACGCTTCGTTGTGCGTCCCACGCTGACCGAGGAGGACTTGGTACGCAGTTCGATCCTGGGGATTCACCCAGTCGCTGTGGCTGACGGCGGGCTGCCCAGCATCGAGATTCAGCTAGCTCCGGAGACAACGGTCGAACTGAAGGGCACGGTGATGGACAGCCAGGTGAGGCGCGTGCTCACCTATGTGGTTCAAAACGGTCAGCGGTTCGATGCGGACCTGCGGCTGGATTCCGTAGAGGTTCTGCGCGCCGCCAGCGAAGACAGCGAGGTGCAAAAGACCCTCTGTTTCGCGGCGCGCAAAGACAGAGACCCGGCCGTGCGCTTGCGAGCGCTGGAAGCTTTGCGAGGGCTGGAGCGAAGCCAGGCGGTTCGCGAGGTCTTTCAGGACGCCCTGCTCCACGACCAGAATCCGGGAGCGCGCATCGTGGCCATCGGCGCGTTGAAGTCGCTGCTGGAGCAATCCAACGGCCAGCCGGATCAACGTCTGGTTGAGGTGCTGCGCGATCGCATGGCCAGGGACCCTAATCCTGCCATCCGGTTGCAGAGCGCAGCAGCCATCCGGCAGATCGAACGGCGGCAGTCGTACTAGGGAGTACTAAGAGCGGGAATGCGCTATCGCACGTCCAATTCGATTCTCCTGCTGCTGGCTCTCTTGCTGGGCTGGCCGGAGCTGGCCGCCGCACAAACTTCGCCCCGACGGGAGCCGCGGTCGCTGCTAGGACGCTCGGCTCAGGCTCCCGCAGGGGTGCTGGAGGAGAAGAGCGGCGTTTTTCCCGCGCGGCAGGGAGGGCTGCTGCGCCTGACCACCGATGTCGGCAACATCCGCGTGCTCAGCGGCGAGTCCGATCAGGTTCGTTATCAAGTGCGGGTGGAAACGGACTCCCGCGTGCCGCATGCCCGGAATCTCCTGGGTCAATTCGAGTTCGTAGCGCGCTCTGTCTTCGACGGCGTGGTGATTACCGGGAACCTGCCGCGGCGTGCGGCTCAGGGGCCACTGTTCGTGAGTTTCGAGGTCAGTGTGCCGCAAGACTATCACTTGGATCTTTCCACTCAGGCGGGCAGCATCGAGGTTCAGGACATCAAGGGGCGCGTTTCCGCTGTGACCGCAGGAGGAAACATCACTTTGGGTAATGCAGGGGGTCCCACGCGCTTGGAAACGCAGGGCGGCCATATCACCGTGCAGGACGTTGGCGGCGAGTTGACGGCCACCACCGCGGGCGGGCACATTCGCGCGGGTGTGGTGAAGGGCAACGCGGTTGTGCGGACCGGTGGCGGGCACATCCGCGTTGTTAGCGTCGGGGGGACTGCTCGACTGGAAACCACCGGAGGAAACATTACCGTCGAGCGCGCCAGCAGCCACGTGACGGCCACCACCGGCGGCGGTCGGATTGATTTTGGTGAAGCGGCTGGCGCTGTGTGGGCCAGAACCGGAGGCGGCGGCATCCGCGTCCTGCAGGTGCTGGGACCGACGGAACTGGAAGCTACCGTGGGCAGCATCCAGTTGCTCAAAGTGCTTGGCCCAGTTCGGGCTTCGACCAGCAGCGGCAACATCACGGCCTGGTTCTCCAAGGACCTGAAGGTGCAAGGCCCGTCCCAGTTGATCTGCGACCAGGGAGATATCGTGGTCTACCTGCCCAAGCAGTTGGCTATCACAATCGACGCCACGATCGAGATGGCGGGTGACCACCGCGTCGAGGCTCATCCGGATTTGCCCCTCACCGTGCGTTATCTCACCTCCCGGTTGGGAGGGCAGACGCTACGCGCTGAGGGCGCCTTGAACGGCGGCGGCCAAGTTCTTCGGTTGAAGACGGTTGCCGGTAACATCAAGCTTCAGGTGGCCGACCCCTTTGGCGAGATTATCCGGAAGAGGTTGGAGTACGAGCAGGGACGTATCGAGCAGCAACTCAAGTTGCAGGAGAAGGCGCTCGAATTGCAGCTCAAGCACCAGGAGCGGGCCCTCGAGGAGCAACTCAAGCACAAAGAGAAAGAGCTGGGACTCTTTGCTGAACTCCAGCTGAAGCTGGCGGAGAGGCTCTGGGGCCGGGTCCGTGTTGATCCGGAAGAGCAAAGTCGCCGCCTGATTCAGAAAGTGGACCCGGTCTACCCTGAGGCTGCGCGGAAGGCGCGCGTCCAGGGCCTCGTGCGGCTGGAAGTTCTGATCGGGCGGGGCGGCACCGCCCAAAACGTAAAAGTCCTCTCCGGGCACTCCTGGTTGGCCCAGGCCGCCGAGCAGGCCGTCCGGCAGTGGCGCTGGCAGCCCTTTATTCTGGATGACAGGCCGGTTCCAGTCCTGACAACCGTTTCTTGGGAGTTCCGTCTGGACTGAACCGCGGAACTGCAGAACCAGGAGGAGCGAATGGATAACCAGAGTTGGCGCTGCAAGCTCGGCATGCTGGCCGGTGTGCTGGTCATCCTGACGGTGCCTTCCTGGGCAGAGCCGGGGCGTGTGTTTGATGAAGTCTTTGAGCAGACTTACCCGCTTCCGTTCGGCGGGCGCTTTGCTCTCGGCAATGTGAACGGCACCGTAGTTGTGGATGGTTGGGAGCGCGAGGAGGTGGAGGTTCGCGCTGTCAAAACGGCACGGAATGATCCGGCGGAGCTGCAACGTGTGCAGATTGCGGTGGATGCACAGGGAGACCGCGTGGCGATCCGCACCATATACCCCAAGGACGACGGCATCGAAGTCAGCGTGGACTACCGGGTCCGCGTTCCTTACCGCGTGCTTCTCGAGAATGTCCAGACCGTCAATGGGGCGGTGCGGGTGCGGCGCGTGGAGGGCGCGGGCACGCTGCGCACTGTGAATGGCAACGTCGAGTTGTTGGACGGCGCCGGTCTGTTCAGCGCCCGAACGACGAATGGGAACATTCGGCTTGACTTGCGGTCCTTGCGAGCGCCCGTCAGCGTGCCGAGGGAGGGCCCGCTGACCCTCGAGGCCATCAATGGATCCATTGTGCTGGCTTTGCCCGCGGGCGCTGGGGCGCACCTGGATGTGCGCAGCGTGAACGGGGATTTCCATTCGGAATTGCCCATCGTCGTGGAAGGCGCGATGGATGCGCGCGGGCTGCGCGGGCGCTTGGGCGGCGGAGGAATCGAGTTTCGTCTTCGGACGGTGAATGGTGGAATTCGGGTGGTGACGGCACAGCCCTCCATTTGAGGGTTGCGCCCAGGGGAGGAAGCAATGAAAAAACGGTACCTCGTGGTGGCCGCTGTTGCCCTCGTTGGCTCACTGGCAGCGGCCCAGAGCGGGCGAAAAGACTGGGAGGCCTACGTCTACAACCGCTGGGACGCGGACCAGGAGAGGATCAAGCTTCAACGAAAGCTGGCCGCGGCCCAGGAGCAGCTAAAGAAGGAACTCCTGAAACTTAAGGAAAAACAGGCCCGGCTAAGCGAGGAACGGCTGGCGAAGAAGCTGGTGGACGCAGAAGCGGAAGCGCACATCGCCGACGTCCTACGGGCAGCGGAGGGCATGGAGCAAGAGTGGCTGTGGGTCAGCGAGGAGAGCGGCTGGCTGGGTGTTTCGATCGCCGAAGTCACTCCGGAAAAGGCCAAGGAGCTGAAGCTTTCGGCCGAACACGGGGTGTTGATCACGGACGTGGAAGCTGACAGTCCCGCGGCCAAAGCGGGCCTGAAAGCCAACGACATCGTCACAGAGTTCAACGCCCAGCGTGTCGAGGGCACCGTGCAGTTCCGCCGCCTTGTGCAGGAGACGCCGCCGGGTCGTACCGTGCAACTGACCGTCTGGCGCGACGGTCGGTCGCAGCGGGTTTCCGTGCAGGTGGGCGAACAGCGCGACCGGGTCCGCAGCCGCGTTCAGATTTTCCCCCGAAGGGATTTCGAGTTCCGCTTTCCGTTGCCGGAAATCTTTATCGGGGTTGATCGCACGCCGCGGCTTGGAATCCACGCCGAGGATCTTTCCGGCCAGCTCGGAGAGTATTTCGGTGCGCCGGGCGGCGAAGGCGTGCTGGTGCGGGAAGTCCTGCCCAACACGCCGGCGGAGAAAGCCGGGCTGAAAGCAGGAGACGTGATCACCAAGATTGACGGGGAGCGCGTGCGCAATCTAAGTGATCTGCGGGAGAAGCTGCGCGAAAAGCGAGATCAGAAGACCCGCGCCCTGACCGTTCTGCGCAAAGGGTCGGAGCTCTCGCTCAACATGGAAGTTGAGCAGCCTCGCCCGCCGGAGCCGCGCCGCTTGGCGCGCCGGGTGCGCATCTAGCTTTAGTCTGCGGTCTACGTCTCGTTTGCGTCGAGGGCCCGTTCCCTCCGGGCTTCAATCGTTCTTGCTTGTGGGAGGAAGCGGGGTCAGGCGCTGCGGCTCATTCCCGCACAACTTCTGCTTTGGACGCGGGCACCGCAAGACGCACCAGTCGTCTGGACTCGTCTAGGTATACTTCCACTTCGAGGTCACTGCTCCGCACGCGCAACATTTCCAGAGTTCCGCGCGGCGACTGCACCGCGCCCGCCGAGTCCACCGTAATGCTTCCCGGCGTTAGATCCTGAGGGATCAGCACAGCAAAGCTCTGGCTGCCCTTGGCCTTCCAATCATACAGGCCGGCCAGAATGGCGTAGTGGTGGAACATGTTGTTGTCCAGGATGACGACACGAGGCGAGTTGAACTGAAACTCCTGGGTGAATGGCTGTGCGCCCTTCAGGTGCAGGCTCATTCTGGCTGTTCCGCCTTCGAAGGTGATGGCGGCCGAGGATTCCTTCTCGCCTTGGGCTGACCAGTCGTAGGCCAGCGGAGCTCCGTCGGCATTGAGCTTGAGTTCGGCGCGCACGCGAGCAGACTTCCCCTCAGGCGTGCGGATTTCCGTTTGGCCTCGACTGAGCCATTGCGATCCCTGCCAGAGGATCTCGAAGGTTTCGCTTCCCAGCGGTTGCCCGTCCACCAGAATGCGGAATCGGCCCCGGTCCGGAGAGAGTACCTGTGCGCGTTCCTGCAGCCGAGCCGCAGTAGTCTTGGCCAAGCCAGAAAGTGTACCCCCTGCGCACAGCAGCGCAGCAACGGCCAGGACCACGGCTGGCAGACTCTTCCTGGGGGATGTTTTCATGACCTTGCCCGCTCCAGAATGCCCAGACTGAGGATTTGTTCCACAACGGCCCGCGGTTCTGACGTGCTCTCCACGCGATAGTCGGCCTGCTCGTAGAAAGGCCGCCGCTCCTCGTAGAGTTGCCGAAAGCTGGCTTCGCTGGTGAAGAGGGGGCGGTTGGTCACGGCCGCGCAGCGCCGCAGCAGCTCTTCGATCGGACAGTGCAGCCACACGAGCGTGCAGCCGGCCCGGCGGAGCAGCTCAAGGTTCTGCGGCTGCGCAATGGTGCCTCCGCCCAAAGCCAGCACCGTTGCGCGCTCGTTTTCCGTGGCTCTGCCGACGGCCTGCGCCAGCACCTGGTGCTCGACGAGTCGAAAGGCTGGCTCGCCTTCGCGGGCGAAGATTTCGGAAATGGTCAGGCCTGTTTGCCGCTCGATGCACTCGTCAAGGTCCACGAAATGCCAGCCGAGCTGGCGGGCCAGCAGGCGGCCCACACTTGTTTTCCCGCAGCCCATAAAACCTATCAGGCAGAGAAGCCGCCGAGGATTGTTCTGGCCGGGTCCGAACGTCACTTTGGAGGATATCCTAGCGGGCTGCGCTCAGTCGCGCTTCCGGATGCGGATTGTACCATTGATGGAGGTCAGTTCAACTTTGGCGTGGCCTTCTCGCTGCATGCCGAACAGGCTGCTGGCATGCTGCGGGTTGAGGGAAGTCCTGTAGCGCACCGGGGGCTTCAGATCCACGTTGCTGTCCACGCGGCCGTTGATGGTGCGGGCGCTCACAGCTACGGACTCGGATTCGGAAAAGCGGACCTCGATGGAGCCGTCGTAGTTGGTCAGGGAATAAGTCCCGCCGGGCAAGAAGCGTCCTTCGAAAAAGATGCTTCCCCGCATGGTGTTGGCCCGGACGCTCGAGTGCAGCGACTGGATCAGGCGCACGTTTCCGCTGATGGAGTTGAATTCCAGCCGGCCGCTGCACATCGTGCAGACCAGCGAGCCGCCGATGGTGCGCACGACCATGTAGCCCCACACCTGGCGGAGTTCCACGTCCGCGGCCACGGTGTCAATGGTCATTTCGCCGGACACTTTCTCAATATGCACGGTGCCCGAATCGGTGCGCACCTGAAGCTCGGTCTCCTCCGGCACGGAGATGTCGTAGTCGGTCCGCAGCTCGGCGGGGCTCAGGTTTTCGCGGGTGGCGTGAGTCGTCACTTCAACGCGGTTGCCAAGCTGCTCGGCAGCCACCTCGACTAGGTTGCTGGCGTGGTCGCCGACCACCAGGATCTCCGCTTTCTGCCAGGAACGAACCGTGATTCGTCCGTGGGAGTTTCGCACGGTCACCAGAGGACGCCCGTCCACGGTGAATCGCTTCTCGATGCGATGGGCCGAGGCAGGCAGCACCCCGAGCAGCGAAAACAGCAAGCCGAGCAACAGCTTGGTTCCGCCCTGGCGGCCACACGATGTACTTGGGGAGTTCATTCTTCTCCTACCGTCCCGCGCTCCATCAAGGATGCCACAAGCTCTGCTTTCTGTTGCAGCGCCCCATAGAGGTATGCGCGGGCCAGCTCATTCAGGGGCTGCTCGCGGATGGTTTTTTCACACAGCGCAATGTACTTGTCAACCAGGGCCAAGTTCTCCCGGTAGGACGCAGCAACAATTGGGTCTTGTACGCGAATCTTGGCCGTGGCCCCGCTCATGAAGCGCTCTGCGTCTGTGCGCACAAGAACCACCGTGGGTGATTCCTTCCCCAAGGCAGACTCCGCGCCGGGGCCGCGGCTGGCCTGAACGCCGATCCACACCGCGGCGGCGAACAGGAGCGCGAAGTATGCACCGGCCATCGCTGGCTTGGAAAGGGAGAAGAAGGCTTCCCCGGTCCACGCGAACCAGCTTCGCTGGCGGATCCGCCCTTCCGACTCCAATTGTGCGCGGATGTTGGTCCACAGATGGGGCGGAGGTTCGACTTCAGGCAGGCCGCCAGCCGTGGCCCGGATGGCTTCCAGCTCGGAAACCAGCACCTTGCAGCGAGGGCAGACTTCCAGGTGGGCGGCCAACTCAGCCACCTGTTCGCCTTCCATCCATTGTCCGGCGCGCTCCCGAAACTCCAGGCAGTGCATGGTCGTCGTCTCTTTCACTTGGCGTCCGCCGGGGCGTTTCCAGCGGCCTCACTCTTTGCTTGGCGCTCCTGACGGGCCCTTTCGCGTTCGGTCTCCTGCAAGAGCTCGCGCAGACGCATGCGCGCCTTGTGCAGTTGAGACTTGGAATTGCCGATCGAGCAGCCCATCAGCCTGGCGATCTCGTTGTGTTCGTAGCCCTGCACGTCATGCAGGACGAAAACCATCTTGTACCCTGGAGGAAGCTGATCCACAGCCCGTTGGAGATTCACGCGGTCTATCGAACCTGTCAGCACGGTGTCCGGTTCCCCCACGTCTCTCCTCGGCCCGCCGCTTTCTTCGTCCGGTTCCGTCAGCTCCTCTAGGGAGCTTTCCGGAACCGCCTTTTTCCGGAGGCGCATCAGCACCACGTTGACCACCAGTCGGTGCAACCAGGTGGAGAAAGCGGACTCCCCGCGAAACGTGTGAATCTTCCGAAACAGCTGGAGGAACGCTTCCTGCGCCAGGTCTTCTGCTTCCGCCGGATTGCCCACCATACGCAAGCACAGCGAATAGACGCGCCGGCTGTGCAACCGGTAGATGCGCTCGAATGCTGCGCTGTCGCCCCTCTGGGCCCGCCGGATCGCCTCCCCTTCAGCTAGTTCGACTGTCTCGAATCGTCTCGCTCGGGCCACAGTACCCGTCGGGACGCATCCGTGGAGTGGGATGCGTCGGCTCCTCTATGAGTTGTCCTTGGCGTTTCCGGGCCATTGGATCATCTTGCGGGTTCGCAGGTTCACGCCCTCCGGCCAGACGGCTGCGCCATCTTTCTGGCTCAGGCGAGCCTATTGTCTCCGGAACAGACCCCAGGGTCTAGGTGGAAACCGGAGAGTAGCGACGGCGAGCGAGCGCAGGGCGGGCCATGCCGTCCTGCAGTTTCTTGCCGAAGTCACCCACTTGCTCGGGGGGCAGGACATGCAGGAACGACTTGAGCAGAATGATGGTTTCCAGCAGGCAGGTATCCAGATCGCTGTGTAGCGCAATCAGGGCTTCCCACTCGTCTACCCCGGCGGCGCCTTCGGCAATCGCTGCAGCCTTGTCCTGGAAGTGGCGCGTGGCTTCCTCGGCCACCGCGTTCAAAACGCGCAGTTTCTTGGTAAAGCGCCCGCGGATGCTCAGCACCGTTTCGTGGAGAATACTGCTCCGGCGGGCGCGCGATTGTGCGGCAGCGGTGCCGAAGAAGTCGCTGTGGAGCGGAAGCACCTCGGGAACCGCGACCAGGTGTTTGCCCTGTTCTCCCACGGCTTCCAGGATGGCCTCCAAGCGGTCAGCAAGACGGTCGGCTAGGGCCGACGACACAGCTACACCCTCGCGCGCTTGCGACCACCGGCGGTCCGCGCGAAAGCTAAGGGCATCGTCCAGCGCTACTCCCAGCATCGTGGAGCAGGCGTTCAGTTCAACCTCAGCCAGGTCAAACAGACGGAGCTTTTCTTCCGGCAGCCGCGCCCGCCAGCTTTGCAGCACGGCTCGCCGACGCTCCCGCAGCTTTGTAATCCAGCCGAAGAGCAACCGCCAGCCTCCCGAGGGAACCCGCATTATAGCAGGAGTCCCGCGCGCCGGTTCCTTGACTGCCCCTCGGCCGGGTTCATATACTGCCGCCCGATGGTGCAGGAAAGGATTCCTACTTGCCCTTCGAGTCGCTCGACCAGTATCAGCAACGCAAGAAGAAGCTGAAGGAGATCGAAGCTCTGGGGTTCGACCCCTACCCCCACAAGTACCATCGCACGCACACAGCGGGCGACTTGGTTTCCTCGTATGGCACGCGCACCGCCCGCGAGCTGGAGTCTGGGCGAGTCGCGGTGCGCGTGGCCGGGCGCATCCTGACGTTGCGGACCCACGGCAAGGCCGGGTTCGCTCATATCCTGGACGGCGGGCATCGCCTGCAGATCTATGTGAAGGTGGACGCCGTCGGCCAACGGCAGTTCGAGCTCTTCCGCCTGCTCGACCTCGGTGACTGCATCGGCGTCTCCGGTCATCTGTTCCGCACCAAGACCAATGAGCTGACGGTGTGGGTTGAGCAGCTCGTGCTGCTGGCCAAGGCCTTGCTCCCCTTGCCGGAAAAGTGGCACGGCTTGGCCGACGTCGAGCAGCGTTACCGGCGGCGGTATGTGGACCTGATTGTTAACCCGCAGGTTCGTGAGGTCTTTGTCCGCCGGGCCCAGATCATCCGCGAAATGCGCCGCTTCTTCGATGCTCGCGGTTACATTGAGGTTGAAACGCCGATGATGCAGCTCATTGCCGGAGGAGCCACGGCGCGGCCCTTCACGACCCGCCATAACGCCCTGGACCTCCAGCTTTATCTCCGCATTGCCCCGGAGCTTTTTCTGAAGCGGCTTGTCGTCGGCGGCATGGACCGCGTGTATGAAATCAATCGCAACTTCCGGAACGAGGGCATCTCGACCCAGCACAACCCCGAGTTCACCATGCTGGAGTTCTATCAAGCCTACAGCGACTATCAGGACCTGATGAGCCTGACCGAGGAATTGTTGACAGGTTTGGTCAAGACCGTTTGCGGAACTTCCTCTATCCGCTACGGCGAGCATGTGGTCGAGTTTTCTTCTTGGCAGCGACTTTCCATGCGCGAAGCCGTCTGCCGCTACTGGCCCGAAGATGCCGGCCTGCGGCCAACGGTCCCTGAGCTGGCCTCTCCCTGCGCTCCTTCGGCCTGTGTCGAACGCTACAATCGCTGGGCTGCGGTGAAGGGAACGGAACCCATCCCTGTGGCCAGCGGCCTGCTGCACAAGCCGGAGGCCGACGGTGTGCTCACCGGGGCTTTGTTCGAAGCGGTCGCTGCGGACAAGCTGATTCAGCCCACCTTGGTTTATGATTTTCCCGTTGAGCTCTCCCCGCTCTCTAAGGTTCGTGATGACGACTCACGGCTCGCTGAGCGGTTTGAAATCTTCGCAGGCGGCCTCGAACTGGGGAATGCTTATTCCGAGTTGAACGACGCGGAGGAGCAGGAGCGGCGTTTTCGGGAACAGGTGGCCCGGGGCGGCGAACAAGTTGCCAAGGAAGTAGACTTAGACTACATCCGGGCGTTGTGTGTTGGCTTGCCTCCCGCAGCCGGCGAAGGAATCGGCATTGATCGCCTGACCATGCTGTTGACTGACTCGCACTCCATCCGTGAAGTCATCCTGTTCCCTTTGCTGCGTCCAGAAAGTCCGGAAACCCCGAACGGCCCGCTGCCTTCCGGCCCCGCGCGGAATCCATGACTTTTGAGTGGCTGCTGGCGTTGCGTTACCTGCGGTCCTCCCATCGGCCGGCTGTGCTGCGCTTGGTGACCTACCTATCCGTCGTGGGTGTGGCGGCCGGAGTCGGAACCCTGGTAATCGCCCTTTCTATGAATACGGGATTCCGACAGGCTGTGGAAGAGCGCCTTCTGGGCGTAACCGCGCATATCAACATCAAGGGTGCTGCGGGGCGAGGGATACGGGAGTACCGTTCCCTGGCGGAGCGCTTGCGGGCCGTGGCCGGGGTCAAAGCAGCGTCCCCGGCCATCTACCAGACCGTGTTGCTTTCGGCTGCCGGTCGCGCGCGCGGCGTGGTTGTCAAGGGCGTGAAGCCTGAACTCGAACGGGAGTCGAACGAGCTGCTTCGCAAAGTAATGGCCGGTGCGGCGGACTTTGCTGTGGGTGCTGACGGGCTGGAGGCCATTCTGCTGGGTCGCTTGCTTGCACAGGAGATGAATCTTGCGCCGGGCGACTCCGTTACGATTACGAGCCCCCAGGGCCGACTGACCCCGTTTGGCATGATCCCGCGTTCGCGTCGCTTTCGGGTGGTGGGGGTGTACGATTCCGGCTTTTACGACTACGATGCCAATTGGGGGGTAGTCACTCTGGCTTCCGCGCAGGGGCTGGCGGGATCCAGTGACGTGGCCAGTGTGGTCGAGGTGCGCATTTCCGATCCCGACGAAGCTCCGGTCCTGGCTTCCCGGCTCGTCGCGCAGGCCGGCGAGAACTATGTGGCCACAACCTGGATGGACGAAAACCGCGCTCTGTTCCGAGCGCTGCGTCTGGAAAAACTGGTGACGGCCATTTTCATCGGCCTGATTACGTTTGTGGCGGGACTGAACATCCTCGTCGTGCTGGCCATGACGGTGGGCGAGAAGGCCCGCGATGTAGCTGTGCTGATGGCCATGGGCGCGCGCCCGGAGCAGATTGCGAGAACCTACCTCTGGCTGGGCCTGACGATTGGCTTGGTCGGGACATGCACAGGGTTGGTGCTGGGTTACGGGTCCGCGTGGGCTGCCGACGCTTTTCGCTGGATCCGTCTCGATCCGGAAATCTACGCGATTCCCTACGTTCCCTTTCGCCTCAGTTGGTCTGACGCCTGTTGGATTGCGGCCGCCGCCCTGCTGATCAGTGCCGGCGCGACTTTCTATCCTGCGCGGTCGGCGGCACGGATTCGACCCGTTGAAATCCTTCGCTTTGAGTAGAGAAGGACGCCCGGTGGGGCGCCCTTCGAGCAGGAATCTTTGGTCTCCGGGTTGCTTTATGGATATCAGAAGAGCTCGCTTGGGACGGTGCCAGAGAGTGCGCGCCTTGGTGACAGAACGTGCCATGCTACAATCCGCGTGCTGGCAATGGGTTGCGGGAAGCCTGCAAGGCAGTCGGGCACGCTCCCAAGGCATGAAAAGCAACGGACCGCCCAAATATGGAAATCTTTTTCGCTTGGCTCCATCGCGGTACGAGGCTCCGGCGGCCACTTTTCAACCCGGGCAGGTGTCCAACTCCTGTGAGGGCTTGCGCCGTGGTCGTGGCAAGCCGCGCGGAATGGGTGGAGTTGATGAGTTGCATAGCCGATTCGAGAGAGCCGGCGCGGTCAGCCGCGATAGCAGAGAACCTATGGTGACTGCGGCGCAGGCGGTGGAAGGCAGCGACGTTGTCCTGCAAGTCGCAGGGTTACGCAAGTCGTTTCGCTCGGGCGGCACGGAGTTGACCGTGCTGGCCGGCGTCAATCTGGAAGTGCACGCGGGAGAGATGGTGGCCATCGTCGGGCCCTCCGGTGCCGGAAAAAGCACTCTGCTGCACTTGCTGGCCGCGCTAGACACCCCGACAGGGGGTACAGTATACTTTCGTGGAACTCCGCTCGAAACGCTTGCGGAAACACAACTGGCGGAGTTTCGTAACCGCCAAGTCGGGTTTGTTTGGCAGCGGCACCACTTGCTCCCGGACTTCACGGCCGAGGAGAACGCGGCAATGCCGCTGCTGGTAGGGGGAGCCAGCCGAAGCAAGGCGCTAGAGGCAGCGCGCGGCTGGCTGGATGAGGTGGGGCTGAGCGGTCGCCACCAACACAGAGCGGGCGAGCTTTCCGGTGGAGAACAACAGCGAGTGGCCATTGCGCGTGCCCTTGTTACCCGCCCGGTTCTCTTGCTGGCGGATGAGCCCACCGGGGACCTGGACGCGCAGAATGCGGACGCAGTTTTTCACCTTCTGCTGCGGCTGCATCGCACGCACGGGTTGACCTCGATCCTGGCAACTCACAACCTTTCCCTTGCACGGCGGGCCAGCAGGGTCCTGCGACTCGCGCACGGCGTGCTTGTGCCGGGGCCCTTCCCTGAGGGAGAGCTTGGGTGACGCATGTTTGAGCGGTATACAGAAAAAGCTCGTCGCGTAATCTTCTTTGCGCGGTATGAGGCCAGCCAGTACGGCAGCCCCTACATCGAAACCGAGCACCTGCTGCTCGGCCTGCTGCGCGAAGACAAGGCCCTGGCCAACCGGTTTCTGCGGTCCCACGGTTCGATTGAATCCATCCGCAAAGAGATTGAGTCGCGCATCACCATACGCGAGCGCATTTCCACCTCGGTGGATGTGCCCCTCAGCCAGGAGTGCCACCGCATCCTGAAGTTTGCAGCGGAGGAGGCCGAGCGGCTGGGCCACCGTCACGTGGGTACCGAACACCTGCTGCTTGGCATCCTGCGCGAGGAAAAGTGCTTCGGCGCGGAGCTGCTCATGGAGCGCGGCCTGCGCTTGCATGCCCTCCGCGATGAGCTGGCGCGCGGCGCAGGCGAAAAGGTGCCGGTGAATCGGCCCAAGGAAACCTCGCTGCTGGCCGAATTCAGCCGGGATCTGACCCAGGCGGCTATGGAAGGCCAACTCGATCCGCTGGTCGGCCGCGAACGCGAACTCGAGCGCCTGATTCAGATCCTCTGTCGGCGAACCAAGAACAACCCGGTCTTGATTGGGGAGCCCGGAGTCGGCAAGACGGCGATCGTCGAAGGCTTGGCCCAGCGCATCGCGGAAGGCCGGGTGCCTCCTTTCCTGGCCGATAAGCGCATCCTCTCGCTGGACCTTTCTCTGATCGTGGCGGGGACAAAGTACCGCGGGCAGTTTGAGGAGCGGCTCAAGACCATCATGAAAGAGCTCATGGAGAGCCAGAACGCCATCGTCTTCATTGACGAGCTGCACACGCTGGTGGGTGCCGGCTCAGCCGAGGGGTCGCTGGACGCCGCCAACATCCTGAAACCGGCGCTCAGCCGCGGGGAAATCCAATGCATCGGCGCCACGACTCCTGCCGAGTACCGCAAGTCGGTGGAAAGGGATCGTTCCCTGGAGCGACGTTTCCAGGCCGTGAAGGTTTCCGCGCCAAACGAAGAGGAAGCCCTGCGCGTGCTGATGGGAGTGCGCGAACGGTATGAGAAGTTCCACGCCGTCAGTTACACCGACGAGGCTCTGCGCTACGGCGTGTATCTATCGAACCGCTACATTCCCGACAGGTTCCTGCCCGACAAGGCTATTGACCTGATTGACGAGGCGGGCGCGCGCGTGAAGCTGCGCCAGTCCGCCCTGCCGGAAGAGATCAGCGAAGTCACCAAGCGCATCAAGTTCATCACTCACCGGATGGAAACGGCTATTGCCAACCACGAGTTTGAAAAGGCGCGTTTCTATTCGGAAGAGGAGCGCAAGGAAAAAGAGCACCTGCGGCTGCTGCGCGAGAAGTTGAACATAGATGAGGCCGGTACCGGCGTGGTGACCCGCGAGGACATTGAGGAGGTCGTGGCGCGCTGGACCGGCATCACGGTGACCTCCATCAAGGAAGACGAGCAGCAGAAGCTGCTGCGCATCGAAGAGGAACTGCACAAGCGCGTAATCAGCCAGGACAAAGCCATCACCGCCCTGGCTCGTGCCATCCGCCGCAGCCGCGCTGGCTTGAAAGCCCCCGGCCGGCCTGTGGGCTGCTTCTTGTTCCTGGGACCCACCGGCGTGGGCAAGACAGAGGTCGCCCGCCGGCTGGCGGAGTTCCTGTTCGGCAGCGAAAAGCACCTGATCCGCTTCGACATGTCCGAGTACATGGAAAAGCACAGCGTGTCGAAGTTGATCGGCGCGCCGCCGGGCTATGTGGGCTACGAGGAAGGCGGACAGCTTACCGAGCGGGTGCGGCGTTCCCCGTATTCGGTGATCCTGCTCGACGAAATCGAAAAGGCCCACCCGGACGTGTACAACATCCTGCTGCAGGTGTTTGAGGACGGGCAGTTGACTGACGGCTTGGGCAACACCGTGGATTTCAAAAACACCATCATCATCATGACTTCCAATCTGGGGGCGCGCCACTTGCAGAAGCGTTCGACAATGGGCTTCCAGTCAGCCAGCGAGCAGGCGGGCGCAACCAGGATGGAGGAGATGGTCATGCAGGAAGTCCGGCGCCTGTTCAATCCGGAGTTCCTGAACCGGCTGGACGAACTGATCGTATTCAATCCGCTGACCGACGACGACCTGCTGCGGATCATTGACTTGCTCGTGGCCCAGATCAACGACAACTTGCTCCACCGGCAGGTGCAGATTGTGGCTTCCGTGGAGGCCAAGCGCTGGATCCTGGAGAAGACCTGCGCGGACCGCAGCTACGGCGCGCGGCCCTTGCGCCGGGCCCTGCAGAAGTACATTGAAGATCCGCTCTCCGAGCAACTGATTCAAGGTGGACTGCAGCGCCCCGTGACGCTGGAAGCGTACGTCGAGGGGGACGCGCTGGGCTTCCGGCAATTGGTGGAAGCAACCCCGGTGGGCAGCTAGCGAATCCTAGCGCTACAAGCCCGCGCCCGGAGCAACGGTGATGCCCTGCTGGGGGCAGGGAAGGCGGCGCCAGAGGGGTGAATATCTTCCGTTGGGGGTACGCGGCCTTGACGAGGGGCGTGGCCGCCGCGCGCAACTCAGTCCAAGAAGGCTTCCGCTTCTTCGTTCTGGCCATAGTGGTGTCGCTTCTGGCTGCGGAAGCCTGCGCCGGCGCTGCGGAAGCTCAAGGGGCCCTGCCGACACCAGGTGCGGGCCAGCGGCAGGAAGCCGCGCCGGGACAGGGGGCGCGCACACCCTCAGGAAACGAGGCGCAGGGCTCCGCACTGTTTATCCAGCGCATCGATATCATCGGCAACCGGCGCATTCAGCGAGAGACCATCCGCGCCCGGCTGTTTACGCGCGAAGGCGACCCCTACAACCCGGATTTGCTCCGCCGCGATTTCCAGGCCCTGTGGAACACGCAGTTTTTCGAGGATATCCGCCTGGAGGAAGAACCGAGCCCCGACCGGCCTAACGGCCGAGTAATCGTCTTCTACGTCCGGGAACGTCCCGTCATTCGCCGCATCCGCTACAACGGAATCAGCTCGATTTCCGAATCCGATATTCTGGAACGCTTCAAAGAGCGCAAGGTCGGACTTTCGGTGGAGGGTCCGTTCGACCCGACGAAAATCAAGCGCGCGGAAGTTGTCATCCGGGAATTACTGGCCGAGCGCGGACGGCAGTTTGCGGAGATCAAGGCAAGCTACGAGCGCATCGGGACGCAAAATGCCGTGGCGCTGATCTTCGAGGTGAAGGAGGGCCCGAAGGTCAAAGTCGGCAAGATACTGATCGAAGGCAACAAGGCTTTCTCGGACCGCAGGATTGTGCGTGCGATGCGCCATTCGCGGCCTGTGGCCATCCCCCTGTGGCTCTTCAACATCAACCTGTGGAGCAAGACCTACGACCGCGCCAAACTGAATGAAGACATCGAGATCGGCATTCGGGGACTGTACCAGGATCACGGCTACTTCCGCGTGCTGGTCAAGGATCCCGAGTTGGTCACCCGCGATATCGACCGCGGCGGCCTGCCGGGCCCCTGGCCACTGATCGGGCGCAAACGCGGCAAGCGCAACGATATCAAGATCGCCATAGAAGAAGGCGAACTGTTCCGCATGGGCAATCTTGTCGTGCGGCCTTCTGACCCGGACAAGCCGTTGTCCTTCAAGGTGGATTTCCTGCAACAGGCTTTTCCGCTCAAGAAGGGCGACATCTTCTCGACTCAGAAGATTCGCAAGGCCCTCGAGGAATATAAGAAGCTGTATGGCACGTACGGTTTCATTGACTTTACCTACGAGCCACTTACGGACATCGACCCGCAGAACAAGGTCGTCAACCTGACGTTGCAGTTCGACGAGCAGAAGCAGTACTTCGTGCGCCGGATCGAGTTCCAGGGCAACACAACTACGCGGGACAAGGTCATCCGCCGCGAGATCCTCCTGGATGAAGGCGACATGTTCAACAGCCGCGCCTGGGAAGTCAGCATCCTGCGGCTGAACCAGCTCGACTACTTCGAGCCCATCAAGGCCGAACAGCACGCCGAGTTGAAAAAGAATCAGAAAGACGGCACCGTTGACATCCTTCTCAAGGTCAAGGAGAAGGGAAAGCAGTCCATCGGCTTCACCGGGGGATTCAGCGGGATTGCCGGCAGCTTTATCGGCTTCAACTACCAGACCAACAACTTTCTGGGTTTGGGCGAAACGCTCACCTTCTCCGCCGACTTCGGCGACCGCCAGCGCAGTTTCCTGTTCGGCTTTACGGAGCCCTACCTGTTTGACCGCCCGATTTCCACGGGTTTCACCGTGTTTTCTTCGCGCTTCAGCTTCGACCAGGCCCGTGAGGCGGCCCTGCTCATTGGCCGGCCCGTGCAGCTAGATCCGCAGACGGTTCAGAACTTCGACCAAAACAGCAAGGGCTTTACGGTCTTCACCAGCTATCCGCTGAGGCGGTTCGCGTTCACCCGCATCGGTCTGACCTACTCCTTCAGCCACAGCAACATTGCGGCCTTCAGCGAAGCTTCGCGGCTGCTGTTCGAGAACCTGCAGTTCCGCAGCTTCGCCGGGCCTTCGTCGCTCAAGGGCATCCGTTCCAGCCGCCTCGTCCCGACGTTCTCCTACAACACTGTGGACCATCCGATCAGTCCCACCAGCGGCAAGAGCCTGTTCATCTCCACGAGCTTTGAAGGCGGGCCGTTGGGCGGCAACGTCAAGGCTATTAACGTCGTGACGGAGGCCAAATACTTCCGGCCCGTCAACCGTCGGCGCAACGTCCTTGGCTTCCGTTTGCTGGGTGCCTTTGCCACGGGCTACGGAGGGCTGGTGCTGCCCCCGTTCAGCCGCTTCTTCCTGGGTGGCGAGGACAGTGTCCGCGGGTTCGACATTCGCGCCATCACCCCGATCGGCTTTGTCCCGGTCTCCGCGACTACAACGGTCTCCTATCTCGATCCCACGGACCTCGACGGCAACGGGAATCCGCGCCTGCGGTTCCTGCCGGTAAGCCTCCTGGACTACCAGTTCACTTTCCCGGGCGGCGACGCGCAAGCCGTCGGCAATGCCGAATACCGCATTCCGCTCGTCGGGCCGGTCAGCCTGAGCCTGTTCTTCGACGCCGGGCTGGTTGGGGTGGCGCGCCGGAACCAGTTGCAGCTCGATCCCACCGGGGTCAACCTGCTGCGGCAGCAATTTCCGAACGCGACCATCAGCCAGCGCGTCGACCTCATCCGGGAGTCGAATTTCCGCCTCCGTACTTCGACCGGCGTGGAGCTGGTGATTCAATTGCCCGTCGTGAACGCGCCCTTCCGCTTCTACTGGGCGTACAATCTGAACCGGTACAAGCAGAATGTGCGGGAACCGCTCGGAGGCTTCTTCCTTTCGGATGAGCTTCGACGGTCGCTACCACCGGGGGTCTTGGACGCGCAGATTCTGCCCCGGCTCAACGAGCTTCTCGAAGCCAGCCGGCGCAGGTTGGATTTTGGCTTGATTGAGCCTCTCCGCACCTTCCGCTTTACCGTGAGTCGGACCTTCTAGGGGGGTGGGTTGCCGCTTGGGAGAGGGCCAACGGCAGGAAAGTCGTGCGACGCTGCTGTACCGCTCGCGCGTAGGCGAGCAAGTTTCTCGGATCGGGGAGGAAACGGGATGAAGTCAGGTGGGTGGGTTGCCGCGCTGGTCGCGCTTCTGCTGTGGGGATGCGGGGGTGCGCCGAGAACCACAAACGAAGCGGCGGCGGTGGCCTTGTCTCCGCTCGCGGCGACGCTGGTGCTGAATCAGGCGCAGCAGTTCGTGGCCTCGGTTAGCGGAACGCGGGTGGCCGCCATCCAGGCAACGAACGGAGCCGTACGGGCAGCCAATGTGGTCACCATCACGACCACGTCGGAGCATTCGTTTGCACAAGGCGACCCCGTAACCGTGAGCGGTGTGACGGATTCCAGTTTCAACGGGACCTTCACCATTGCCTCTGTTCCTTCCAAGACTACTTTGACCTACTCCCAGAGCGGCCCGGATGCCACCAGCGGAGGCGGATTCATTTCCAACAACGTCGTCAAGTGGTTTGTGAACGACATCGAGGGCGGCAACACCACGGTCGGTACGATTACGACCAGTGGCCTGTACCAGGCTCCCTCCGTGTTGCCGCCGGCGACCACAGCCACCATCGCTGCCAACGGGGCCGCACGTGCCTCAAACGTGGTGACCATTACCACAACGGCTGCGCACAATCTGGCCGTCAACCAGGTCGTGCACATCACGGGAGTGACCGACAAGAGCTTTAACGGAACCTTTGTCATCACCGAGGTGCCTTCGGCTACCACCTTCAAGTTCAACCAGTCCGGCGCCGACGCTACCAGCGGCGGAGGCACCGTAACCTCGCGGGCCGTCCGGGTGAAAGCCGTCAGCGCGAAGGACAGCTCGGTCAGCGCGACGGCGGTGGTCAATATTAACTCCGGGGTGTCCCTGCAAATCACACCATCCTCGGCCACCCTTGGTACCAGTGAGACAATCCAGTTCGTGCTCACCGTAACCGGCACCACCAATCCGGCCGTGGACTGGTTTGTGGACGACATCCCCGGGGGGAACAGCACGGTCGGCACCATCAGCGCAAGCGGTCTTTACACCGCGCCGGCTGCGCTGCCTAACGTGACCACGGCCACCATCGCCTCCAACGGAGCCCGCCGCCAGTCGAACACGGTGACCATCACTACAACTGCGGCCCACGGCTTTACCCAGTTTCAGATCGTGACCATCTCCGGCGTTGCCGACTCGAGCTTTAACGGCACCTTCGCCATTCTCTCCGTGCCCTCCACTACCACGTTCACCTATTCCCAGGTCGGCGCCGACGCTACCAGCGGCGGAGGGACGGTCACTTCGCAGTCACGCCCGGTAATCATCAAGGCCACTTCGGTTGTGGACTCCACCCAGTCGGCCACGGCCTCGGCTCAGGTCGTCACCGTAACCGATCCCACGCTGACCCTCGTCAGCCCGACCAAGGTGGCCCAGGGTTCCGTGTTTGAGGACTTGCTGGTTGTCGGCACGGGTTTCATCTCCACGACCGAAGTGCGCGTGAACGGCACTCCTCTTCCTCCTGGCACGACTTCCGTGCTCAGCTCGACGGTGATCAGCGCGCGACTCGGGGCCAGCCTCCTCGCTACACCCGGCGCGCTCTCGGTGGATGTCCGTCGGCAAGGCGGGACGCCCACCGCTCCCCAGGTAGTCACGGTGGAGTCCGTCCGCCCGGCGTTGATTGCCGCCTCGCCGGACAGCGCCAGGCAGGGCGGCGCCCCGGTGGCCTTCAATGTGAACGGCGGCTTCTACGGGACGGAGACAACCCCCACCATCACCGGGGAGTTCAACGGAAGCGCCCGCGCGGTTACGGTCAGCGCGACCAACACCGGGCGCCAGGCGAGTTTCACGATTGGCGGCACCGATTTGGATCAGGCAGGCTTGTTCTCTGTCGGTATCCGCAGCACATCCGACCCTTCCCTTTTCGCTGCGTCGAACCTTGCTGTGCAACCCTCGGCTGGGCCCACGGTGGTTGCTACCCTGGCTGTCGGGGCACTTCCCGGCTCCATTGCCGTAAACACGGCAACTGGCATCGCCGTGGTGGCCAATCGAGGCTCGAACAACCTCACCCTGATTGATCTGGCCACCATGACCGTGCTGCCCGGAACCATCCCGGTTGGCAACGGGCCCACAGGTGTAGCGGTGGACGAGGTCCGCAATCTGGCCGTGGTGGCCAACAACAACGGCGGCGGCGCGGGGAGCATCTCCGTCGTGAACCTGGAAACCCGCGCGGTGACCACGATCACCGCCAATGTCGGCAACGCCCCGTTCGCCGTCGGTGTGAATCCGCTGACCGGCCAGGCCCTGATTGCCTACCAGAACACCAATCATGCTGACCTCCTCGACTTGACGCGAACCCCGCCAGCGATTGTGGCCACGACGACCATCAGTACGGGCAACAATCCGGAGGTGGCCGTTGAACCGTACCTGGACTGGGCCCTGGTGACGCCGGGTGGCGCTGGCACACTTTCGGTGGTGAACCTTTCCCGCCGCAATGTTGCCGCGATCGAAAGTGCCAGCCGCGCGGCCGGTGTGGCCACCATTACAACGACCGCCGGGCATTCTCTGCAAGCGGGCCAGGCCGTGTTGGTGGACGGAGTGGCCGACCCAAGCTTCAATGGGGTGTTCACCGTGGCGGCTGTCCCGTCCAACCAGACCTTTACCTATGTGCAGCCCGGCGCCCCTAATGCCAGCAGCCAGGGCGGGACAGTTGCTTCCAGCCGGCGCGTCGCCACCGTCGCCTTGGACACGAACGTCCGCGGTATCGGCATCAACAGCTTCACGCAACGGGCCGTCCTGGCCAACCCGGCTTCTACCAGCATCCTGCTGTTCAACCTGTTTGACCAAGTGGTCACCACGCTCTCCTTGGGAACCATCGGCACGGCTGCGGCAGCGTTCAATTCTTTCACTGACATCGCCATCACCTTGAACCCCAACGTGAACCGCGCATCCATTATCGACCCGCGCACCCCGGCGGAGCTCTTCACCGTGGGTGTGGGCGCCGGCGCGCGCGCGGTTGCCGTGGACCCGGGGACTAATCTCGCCTTGGTGGCCAACGAAACCGATGGCACGGTTACGGTGATTCAGCTTTCCACGTCGCCGATCCGCGCGCTGCACCTGGCGCACATCGTTCTTCCGGCCGACCGGCAGATTGCGCCCCGCATAACCCTCTCCTCCGGGACAGACCTGCCGCTTACCCTGCTGGGTAAGGGCTTTGCGGCAGGGGCGACGGTGCGCCTGAACGGGGTTGCCTTACTGGCTCCCACCACCGTCACGGATCGGCGGCTGACGGTCAGCGTTCCGGCCGCTATGCTCGCGGCACCGCAGCGCTTCGCTGTGGACGTGGTGAACACGGACGGCACGCGATCCAACGTCCTGGATCTGAGTGTGGCGCTGGCGGTGGATCTGGCCGGCGCGGGCGGCGGGTGCGCCGACCCGCAGCCTGCCGGGGTAGCTATCGACGGCGAGCGCGATATCGCCGTGGTGACCAACTCGAACTGCGACAGTGTGTCCCTCGTTGACCTGAAACCGGGCACCATCGGCACCGTCATCGGCACCATCACCGTCGGAGACAACCCCCAGGGCGTGGCCGTGAGTTCACGGTTAGGCGCGGCAGTAGTGGCCAACCGCGGTTCCTCCAACGCTTCCATCATCGACCTGGCGGCATCGCCGCCGGCGGTGACGCAGACCGTCGCCACAGGCTCTGAGCCGCTCGGTGTGGCCGTGGACGAGAGAGGCGGCCAAGCCTTGGTGGCCAACGCCGCCTCGGAAAGTGTCTCCGTCTTTGACGCCAAGGCCGGAGGATTCGCGGGAACTGTGGCTGTGACCGGCCGGCCGGTAGCGGTCGCCGTTGACCCCGCGAGGAGCAGGGCCGTGATCGCCCAATCCTCCACAAACCAGGTAGCCTTGGTGGACTTGTCCAGTTTTTCCGTCCGGGGCAGCTTCTCTGGGACGCAACTTCCCACGTCGGCTGCTTTTGACCCAGCCAGCGGGCTGTTCATCGCCAACTCGAGCTTGGCGAACAACATGGCCTTCATCAACGCGGACACACTGCAAGTGGAGTTTGCTCGTGGAGGCATCAACCCGACGTCGGTTGCTGTCAACTACCGCTCCAGCGCGCTGGTCACCGCCAATACAGCGAGCGGCACGATCTCGGTGATGGACCTGCTGGAGAGGAAGATCCGGTCGGTCCTGAGCCTGCCAGCCGCGCCGCAGTTTGCCGTGGCCCTCCACCCACGCTCCAACTTGATGGTAGTGGCGGACACCGAAAACGATCGCACGCTCCTGCTTCCGCTGCCCCGCTAAGGGGCCCTGCGCCGAGCCAACTGGCCGAAGCCGAGCAGCATCTGTCAAAGTGTCGGCGATTGTCGTTGACCTTGCTGGAAACGGCTCCGTATAATGCGGGATTTATGGTTCGCGGATGCTCCCGCAAGGAGTCACAATGAAGAGAAAATACGTTCTCGTCGCCCTCGGAGCCCTCATGGCAGTATCGCTCGCGAGCGGCCAGACGCAGCAGGCTCAGCAGCCGGGCGGTGCCGCTTCTGCGGCCGCCGGCACGAAAATCGGAGTCATCAGTATTCGCGGCGCCATTGTCAATACCGCGGAAGGCAAACAGGCTCAGGCCGAACTGCAATCCCAGTTCACGCCGCGACAGACCGAGTTGGAAAACCTGCGCAAACAGGGCCAAGACCTGCAGAAGCGCTTGCAGGATGGTGAGCGCACCCTGAACGATGAGGAAAAGAATCGCCTGGCTCGGCAGATTCAGCGGCTGGCCCAGATGATTCAGCGCAAGGAAGAGGACATCCGGGAAGATCTGGCCAACGCCGAAAACGACGTGGTGGATCGCATCGGCTCGAAAATGATGGAAGTCATCAATCGCTACGCCCGCGAGAATGGGTACGCGGTGATCCTGGACGTTTCGGGCCAGGGCAATGTGATCTACGCTTCGAACACCGTGGATATCACTCAGGACATCATCCGCCTGTACGACCAGGCCCACCCGGTTAGCGGCGCGCCGGCTCAGCCGCGGCCGCAGCAACCCGGACAGACGCGGCCCCCACAACAGCCTCCGGCACAGAAGCCGCCGCAGTCCTAGTTCGCTCTTTCGAGGCGCCTGCGCTTCCCCGCACGGGTGTTTCTCTCTTCAGCCCGCCTCTGGTATCTTGCCAGGTCTTACAAAGAGACGACGGGGGACTCTCCTATGCGCACCGCTGTTTCGTATCTGGTCGGGCTGCTGCTGACAGGAGCTTGGCTTGGCGTTGCTCAGGAGCCCACCGAGCCGACCGTGGCCACGTTTTCCATCGTGGCATTTGATCCAAAGACGGGCGACGTGGGCGTCGCGGTGCAGTCCAGGTTCTTCTCCGTGGGGCCCGTGGTTCCCTGGGTTGAAGCGGGCGTGGGGGCCGTGGCCACGCAGGCATTCGCGAACGTGACCTATGGTCCCAGGGGCCTCGAGTTGCTGCGCTTGGGGTTGACTCCCGAACAGGTAGCCAAGCTGCTGACCGAAGCGGACCCGCAGCACGATCGGCGGCAGCTCGGAATCGTGGACACAAAGGGCAATGTGCATACCTATACCGGAGCGCGCTGCACGCCTTGGGCCGGGGGCAGGGTGGGCAAGGACACCGAAGGCCGCGCTTACGCCGTCCAGGGGAACATCCTCGCCGGGGAGGCCGTGGTTCTCGCCATGGAGCGCGCGTTTCTCGACAGCAGCGGAGAGTTGGCGGACAGAATGGTAGCCGCACTGGCGGCGGGGCAGGAAGCCGGAGGGGACAGTCGAGGGCAGCAGTCGGCCGCCCTGGTCGTCATGCGGCCCAGGGGTGGTTACGGGCAGATGAACGACCGCTACCTGGACTTGCGTGTCGAAGATCATCCCGCGCCTATTCGCGAGCTGGCCCGCTTGCTGGGCATTCGTCACGCCATGCGCTTGCTGGGAGAAGCGGCGCGCGCAGCGCAGGAGCAGAAGTCCGCCGCGGCTTATGAGAGTCTGCAGAAGGCCCTGGCCGCTGCCCCGGAATACCCCGACGTCCATTACGCCCTTGCGCGGTATCTGGCCCGCTCCGGCCGGCAGGCCGAAGCCCTGGAGTGGTTGGCTAAAGCCATCCGGGGCAATTCCAACCTCAAATCGTCTGCCCGGCGCGACCAGGCCTTTGCTGCTCTGCGCGAAAATCCCGGCTTCCAGGCCTTGTTGAAGGACTAATCCCCCTGGGGGCCGCTGCGTTTCGATTGGGCTTGCTTTTCGCTGGGGCCGGAGGTATACTAGAAATGGTTGAAGCAGGTCGAAAGTTCTAGTGGGCGCGAGCCCACTTTTTTGTTGGCGCGCTTTGGGACGCGGGAAACCGCGTCCGGCTTCGACGCGCAAGGCAATGAATCTGGAGAAGATACGCGAGGCGGCTGAGCGCGTGGCCCGCTCTGAAGGGGTGGAACTCTTCGACGTGGAATGGAAGGTAGGCAAGCAGCGCTTCCTGCGCGTCACCATTGACAAGCCGGAAGGCATCAGCCACGGAGACTGCGAGCGCGTCAGCCAGCAACTGAGTGTCATTCTGGACGTCGAGGACCTGGTGCCCGGCCCGAGCTACATTCTAGAGGTCAGCTCACCCGGGCTGGACCGCAAGCTGCGGAACGCCGCGGATTACCAGCGTTTCATCGGGCGGCGGGCCAAGGTAGCCTTGAGCGAGCCGGTGGAGGACCGGACGTTCTTTGAGGGACGCTTGGCGGGTTATGCAGACGGAGTCGTGCAATTGGAGGTTCAGGGGCGCATCGTTGCCCTGCCGCTTGCCGGCATTCGGCGGGCGAATCTTGTGGTTGAGTTCTAGGGGTTGAACCGTGGCGAGCCTGTTGTATCAAACCATCGAGCAGATCAGCCGGGAAAAACACATTGAGCCGGCCGTCATCGTTGCGGCTATCGAAGACGCGATGGTGGTCGCGGCGCGCAAGTACTACAAGACCGACGAGGAATTGCGCTCGAAGTTCAATCCGGAAACAGGCCAGGTGGACGTCTATTCCGTGCGCATCGTGGCCGAGGAAGTGACCGATCCGAAGCGCGAGGTCACCCTGGCCGAAGCGCGCAAGCATGATCCTGCCGCGCAGATCGGCGGCGAAATCCTGATCCCTCGGCCGGTGGACGTGCTCGGGCGCATCGCCGCGCAGACAGCCAAGCAAGTGATCATGCAGAAGGTGCGCGAGGCCGAGCGCGACATGATCTTCAACGAATACAGCGGCCGGGTCGGAGAGCTGGTCAACTGCATCGTGAAACGCGTCGAGGGCCCCGATGTGATCGTGGACCTTGGCCGCGCCGAGGCGCGCATGCCGCGCCGCGAGCAGTCTCGCCTGGAAACCTACAACGTGGGGGACCGCCTGCGCGTCGTGATTCGCGCTGTGGAGAAAGCGGCCAAAGGCCCGCAGGTGATTGTTTCCCGTGCGGACCCCGCGCTGGTTCAGCGGCTGTTTGAAATGGAAGTGCCCGAGATCTATGACGGCACCGTGCAGATTCGCGCTGTGGCTCGCGAGGCCGGCGAGCGCACCAAAATCGCTGTGGAAAGCCGCGACAAGGACGTCGATCCGGTTGGGGCCTGCGTAGGCATGAAAGGCATGCGCGTGCAGTCCATTATCCGGGAGCTACGCGGCGAAAAAATCGACATTATCCCCTTTTCCGAAGACACAGTGACGTTCGCGCAGAAAGCCCTCAGCCCGGCCAAGGTCACCCGCGTGCAGATCGTAGACCCGGTGGAACGCCGCCTCGAAGTCATCGTCGAGGATACGCAGCTCTCGCTGGCCATCGGCAAGAAGGGCCAGAACGTCCGCCTGGGCAGCAAGCTGATCGGCTGGAACATTGACATCAAGAGCGAAGAGGAGAAGCGGCGCGAAATCGAGCAGCAGATGATGGCCATGGCCGCGCCCACCACGCCACTCAGTGAGCTCCGTGGCGTGGGCCCGAAGACGCTCGAAAAGCTCATCTCCCACGGGGTCAGCTCGATCGAGCAATTGGCGGACATGAAGCCCGAAGAGCTGATGGAAATCCCCGGCATCGGCGAGAAGATGGTGGAGAAGATCCGCCTGGCTGTGGCGGCGCATTTTGAAACCCTGGAAGCCCAGCAGGCCGAGGGAGCTGGTGAAGTCCAGGCTTCCTCCGCTGAAGAGGGATCTGCGGAGGAGGTAGCCGGGCAACCGTCCGGCGCCGCGGAGGAACAGGAACAGCCGGCCGAATCCGAATCGTACGAAGCGCAGCCCTCCGCGGAAGAGCAGGGCTCCTCTTTGGAGGGCAGTGGGGGCGAGGAGGCTCCGGATTCTTCGGAGCCTGGGAAGGAACCCGGAGGTAGCGCCTAGAGCGAGCTCATGTCGCGCACCGACCAGATCCGCATCAACGAGTTGGCCCGCGAATGCGAAGTCAAGGCCAAGGCGATCCTGGACTATCTCGTCCAGCTCGGTATCAAGGAAAAGAAGACCCACTCCAGTTCGGTTGACGGTGAAACAGCAGAGAAGGTACGCGCCCATTTTCGCGCTTTGGCGGAAGCGGAGGCTGCAACCGAAGTAGCCGCCGCGGCCGAAAAGGCGGCGAAAGAGGCTGCGGCCCGCCAGGCACAGGCCAAGCCCGCCGCAAAGGTCGTCCCGGCTCCTCCTGAACCAGCCAAGGCAGGCGTCACCGCGCCTGCTGCCAAGGTTCCGATCCCGGCTGCGGGGCCCGCGAAGCCGGCGCCAACGGCAGTCCGTCCGGCGGCGTTGTCGCCGGCTGCCAAGCCTGCGGCTCCCTCGGCAGGCCCGGCTCGTCCTGCAGCGCCGGCCTCCGGCGCTCCTGTACGCGCGGTTCCTGCAGCGCCGGTTGTAGTCCCGCCCAAGAGTGTACCGGTCCAGCCCGCAGCCAAGACTCCCGGTCGCGCGCCTGTGCAGCCCCCCGCTGCGGTACGGCCTGCGGCAGGTGCTCGCCCGGCCGGACATGCCCCTGCGGTGCGCCCTGCTGCGGGAGCCCGCCCCGCGCGGGCTGGCGGCCCGGCCCCGGCAATGCCGCCTAGGGGCCTGCGTGCGCCGGGCCCACTGGTAGAAAAGCTCCCACCCAAGGCCGAGCCCGGCAAGCCCATCTATGCGCGCAAGCCCCCGCGAGCGCGTCCGCTGATGGAGAAGCGCTTTGAGGAAGGTGAGCGGAAGTTGCACCCGGTTCGCGCCCGGCCGGGAGTGATGGAGCGCCGCGCCGGTCGCGTGGTAGCGCCGGTGGTGCCCGTGGTCCGTGAGCCCCGCGAGGTCACCATCACCGAAGGCATCACGGTGCGCGAACTGGCGGAAAAACTTGATGTCCGCGCCAAGGATCTGTTGAAGACGCTTCTCGACCGTGGCATCTTCGCCAGCATCAATCAGGCGCTCGACCTGCAAACCGCCACCGGCCTGGCCGAAGCTTTCAACGGCATCGTTAAGGTGGTCTCTTTCGAAGAAGAAGTCGTTCAGGAGATCGCCAGGGAAGAGAAGGCCGAGCCCCTGGAGCCGCGCGCGCCCGTGGTGACCGTGATGGGCCATGTAGATCACGGCAAGACTAGCCTGCTCGATGCCATCCGACAGACGAATGTGGCGGAAGGAGAAGCGGGCGGCATCACCCAGCATATCGGTGCCTATGCTGTGCAGACAGATAGCCGCCGCATCGTCTTCATTGATACGCCCGGCCATGAGGCTTTCACGCGCATGCGCGCACGCGGCGCCAAGGTGACCGATATCGTTGTGCTGGTTGTGGCGGCCGACGATGGGGTGATGCCGCAGACTCAGGAGGCTGTAAACCACGCTCGCGCCGCCAACGTTCCTATCGTCGTCGCGATCAACAAGATTGACAAGCCCGAGGCGCAGCCCGAACGCGTCAAACGGCAATTGGCCGATCTGGGGCTGACGCCGGAAGAATGGGGCGGCGACACGGTCATGGTGGAGGTCTCCGCCCGGCAGAAGAAGAATCTCGACCGGTTGTTGGAAATGATCCTGCTCGTGGCCGAACTGCGCGAGCTGAAATCGAATTCGCGCACGCTGGCTACCGGGGTGGTGCTCGAGTCGCGCGTGGACCGTGGGCGGGGCCCGGTGGCCACGGTGCTGGTGCAGAACGGCACGCTGCGCGTCGGTGATGCATTCCTTTGCGGCGCCGTCTACGGCAAGGTGCGCGCCATGTTCGACGACAAGGGTAATCCGGTGAAGGAGGCGCCGCCCTCCACCCCCGTGGAGGTGCTGGGCTTGCAGGGCGTTCCGGAAGCCGGCGACCAGTTCCAGGTGGCTGACGAGGCCAAGGCGCGGCACATTGTCGAGTACCGCCAGGCCAAGCGCCGGGAGGCCACGCTGGCCCGCACCAGCGGCCCGCGCCTCACGCTGGACCAATTGCACGAACAGCTCAAGGCCGGCGAAGTGAAGGAGCTCCCGCTGGTCATCAAGGCCGACGTGCAGGGCTCAGTGGAAGTGCTCGGCGAGATGCTTCCCAAACTTTCCACCGAGCAGGTCAAAGTCAAGATCATCCATGCCAGCGTCGGCGCCGTGGCGGAAACAGACGTGCTGCTCGCTTCGGCGTCCGGCGCCATCATCATCGCCTTCAACGTGCGCCCGGATCGCAAGGCTACCGAACTGGCCCAGCAGGAGCAGGTGGACATCCGCATGCACACCGTCATCTACGAGGTGTCTGACGAAATCAAGAAGGCTTTGAGTGGCTTGCTGGAGCCAGTGAGCAAAGAGGTGCACCTGGGCCGCGCCGAAGTGCGGGACACCTTCCGCATCAAGGGCGTGGGGATGGTCGCCGGCTGCTATGTGCTCGACGGCGTCCTCCGGCGCGACGCCGAGGTGCGCGTCCTGCGGGACAACGTAGTCATCTATACCGGGCGCGTTTCCTCCCTGCGCCGTTTCAAGGAAGATGTGAACGAGGTGCGCTCCGGATTCGAGTGCGGCGTGGGCATTTCCCATTTCAACGACGTGAAGGTGGGCGATGTGCTCGAATGCTTCACCGTGGAGAAGCTGGCCGTCGCCTGATTCGCAAGCGGGCGGATCGCCCCGCCACGAACGCCCTGGGCGGGCTTCGCCTCGAAAGCCCACATGCCCATTGGCCTGCTGACCCTTGAAATTCACTTGCCTGACGCGCGTTCCCTGAAGGACAAGCGGCAGGTGATCCGTAGCCTGAAGGATCGGCTGCGCAGCCAGTTCAACGTGGCCGTCGCCGAACTGGATCATCAGGAACTGTGGCAGCGGGCCGTGGTCGGCGTCGTCAGCTTGTCGAGCGACAGCCACCATCTGAAGCAGTCGCTGCAAGCCGTCTTTGCCGAGGCGGAACGCCTGCTGGGCCGCGACCTGGTGGGTCACTGGTTTGAGTTCTTCTAGATTCTTCGAGGAGGTCGGGCCATGACTGTACCCGGCCACCGGCACGAGCGCCTTGCTGAGGAAATCCGCCATGAACTAAGCGCGATGCTCGCGGGTGAGCTGAAGGATCCCCGCCTGGCCGGGATGGTCACCGTAACCGAAGTGCGCGTCTCCCCTGACCTGCGCCACGCACGCGTGTACGTCAGCGTCGCGGGGCCGGAAAAGGAGCAGGCCTCTGCCCTGGTGGGGCTTGAGGCCGCCGCCGGCTTCATCCGCCACGAGTTGCTCGAGCGGTTGCAACTGCGCCGCAGCCCGGAACTGCACTTTGTGCTGGATCGCTCGGAAGAGTACGGTCAACACATCGAAGAACTGCTTCGCCGGGCCAAACAAACCGATTAGTCAGCGAATCCGGAATGCCCAGGAAACCACAACCTCCTCCCCTGGACGGTGCGCTGGTCATTAACAAGCAGGCCGGCAGGACTTCCCACGACGTCGTGGAAGCTGTGCGCCGCACGCTGGGCTTTCGGCAAATCGGGCACCTGGGCACATTGGACCCACTGGCCACGGGCGTGCTTCCCTTGCTGCTGGGGCGGGCCACGCGCCTGGCCCAGTTCTACGCCGGCCGGCGCAAGCGCTACATATGTACGGTGCGTTTCGGTTTGGCTACGGATACCTATGATGCCGACGGACAGCCTGCGGGCCCTCAAGTGCCCGTTGTGCTTGACCGGCAGCAACTGGAGTCTCTCCTGGCGCGCTTTGTTGGGAAGTTCCTTCAAACCCCGCCACCCTTTTCGGCGAAAAAAGTCCATGGGCGTCCGGCGCATGAGTTGGCCCGCAAGAAAAAGCCCGTCCACCTGGAACCGGTTGAGGTGGAAGTTTACGAGTTCAGCCTGCGGGAAGTCGAAGGAACCCGAGCGCGGTTTTCGATTGAGTGCGCCCCGGGGACGTACATCCGCTCGCTGGCGCACGATTTGGGCCAGCTTTACGGTTGCGGGGCGCACCTGTCCGAGATCGTGCGGACGGCGGTTGGCGAGTTCACCCTCGACCAAGCCGTGACCCTCGAAGAACTGCTTCAGGCTGGCCAGCAGGGCAGGCTGGCGGACCTGGTGATTCCCCTCGAGGGGTTGCTTCCTGAACTGCCTCGCGTGACCGTGCTTCCGGTTGTCGAACGGCGCGTACGGCACGGCGCGCGCTTCAACGTAACGCCTGCTCAGGTTCAGCCGGGCCAGGTGACTGTGGCGCAGGGAGCCACCACGCAGTTGGACTCCGGGGGGTGGAGACCTGCCTGCCTGCGCGTGTTCAGCCAACAGGAAAAGTTGATAGCCATCGCCCAGGCGGTTGTCCCGCGAACCTACCAGCCCGTCGTGGTCCTGGAGGCCGCGCCCTAGCGCCCTTCCGGCTTCCTTCGCCTTACGGAACTGAGATGGCCTGCCAGCCGACTTCCTTCTCTTGCTACTGGGGTGGCCGCGGTCCCACGGAGGCTCCCGCGGGTTCGCGCCCGGCGAAGATCTGCAAACCCAGGCGAGGCGACTGCCGCACGCGGCGGGGCGTGAGGAAGATGAACAGCTCGGTTTCGCTGGTGTCGGTGTCGCGCCGCGCGGTCAGGTGACCGAGGCGCGCCGTCTGCCCCAGCCCGGGCCAGCCCTGGATTCCGCGGCGCTCCTCCTGCTGCAGGATGCCTGCAATGACCGTGGTCTCGTTTTCTTTCAACCTCAGGGTTTGCTCGACCGTGCGATTGCTGATCACCGGGATGCGGTTGACTTCGGTGGCGGTGCGGGCGCGGATTTCAAAGTGCAATTGCAGGGTTACCTCGTTTTCTCCGTGCAGGCGTGGTGTCGCGCGTACCTTTAGG
>Ga0209172_10002114_pt1 | contig 37085 bp, 33 predicted proteins | sample LarsenN4metaG_FD_184113 | JGI IMG/M metagenome (GOLD analysis project Ga0209172, IMG submission 184113) | Hot spring sediment bacterial and archeal communities from British Columbia, Canada, to study Microbial Dark Matter (Phase II) - Larsen... ... | reverse complement strand
CCCGTGTTGCCTACCCGTTTTCCTTTCCAGCCGCATTGCTCGATGAGCCAGCCCGCCGGGATTTTTACTTTTTTATCGGGCAAATCAAAATGAGGCGCGTTCGGGTGTGTTTGCCGAATACGCTCCAACACCGAGCGGTCAGTTTCCGGGTTTTTGAAGAAAGAGCCGCAGTTGCCGATTTTGGCCGGGTCGGGCAGTTTGGAAGATCGGATTTCGATGACAGCGCGGCTCACGTCGGCGATGGTCGGAGCGGCTACACGGTTGATTTCCAGCGTTTTGCGGATGTCGCCGTAGGAAGTGTTGATGCGGTGCGTGTTCGTCGTGAGCGAGAGCGTGACGGACGTGATGCAGTACTTTCCTTTGCCTTCTTTTTTGAACAAACTGTCGCGATAACCAAACTGACAGTCGGCGCGGCTGAAATATTTTTCTTTTCCGGTAGCGAGTTCCACTGCTCGCAAGCCGACGAAAACATCTTTCAACTCTACCCCGTAAGCGCCAATATTTTGCACAGGCGCTGCCCCGACCGAGCCGGGAATCAGACTGAGATTTTCCACGCCGCCGAAGCCGTTTTTCACCGCCCACAGCACGAAGTCGTGCCAAACTTCGCCGGCGCCGATTTCTACCCAAATTTTGTTTTTGAAACGCCGTGCGACTTTGATGCCGAGCAGGGCATTTTTCAAAACCAATCCTTCGGGGGCTTGGGTGAACAAGACGTTGCTGCCGCCGCCCAGCACAAATACCGGGCGAATCCCCGAGCGCAAGGCCTCGCGCAATTCCTCGACGCTGTGGACTTCGGCAAAATGCGCGGCTGCGACAGAGATGCCGAAAGTGTTGTAAGGCAAAAGGGAAATGTCTTTTTGGATTTTCATCTTGATTGGTCTCGCAATGCCGCAAAGAACGCAAAGAAAGGTTTGCAATAAATAGGCTTTGGCAAAAAGGAAATTTAGGAATATATTTGCGGTATCACCAAAAGAGATACGATAAGGATATGAAAACTATGTCTCTGAAATTGCAAGAGCCGATTTTTCTGGAATTGGAAATCCTCGCGGCGCAGCTCCAGAAGAATCGCAACGCCTACATCAATGAGGCGGTGGAGTATTACAACAAAATGCAGCGTCGCAGACTGTTGGCCAAACAATTGGAAGAAGAATGCCTTGCCATAAGGGAGGCAGATTACGAAGTATTTAAGGAAATGGAAGCGATGGAAGACCCAATTGATTGACTTTCAAATTTTAAAATCCTTATGGCAAACAAATACGAAGTTTGGGTGGCCGACCTTGACCCGCGTTTCGGCGCGGAACCGGGCAAAAAACGTCCAGTACTCGTAGTGCAGAGCGACCTCATCAACGGCAAACTCAACACTACCATGATTTGCCCGATTACAACCAAACTTGTTTCCTCGACCAATTTGCTCAGGCTTCGACTTTTAAAAGGAGAAGCTGGCTTGAATGAAGATTCGGATGTGCTCGTCACCCATGTGAGAGCCATTGACAACAACCGTTTTGTCCAAAAACTCGGAAATCTTGACATGGGCAAACAAAAACTGCTCGATCAAAGCCTGCGCATCGTGTTGGATATTTGACCTCACACATTCAACCAATACACCACTTTCAACACCACTGCCTTGTTTTTGGGAGAAAGAAAACGGACGGGTGAATTCGGCACCACCTCCGCGAATGAGTTGTCGGTGTACACCAAAAACACATCAGATACAGGCGCGAAACGCCATTGCAAGCGGGTATTTATGTTGAAATTGTTGACCTGCGTGTTGTACTGAAAAAAGGCGCTGACGAACAAATTTCGAGAAAACGACAGCTCAGCCCTCGGTCCCAGCAGCCAAAAATCCGCCGAGGCGTAGGGCTCCGGCAGCCGGATTCGGGTGAAACTGTACGCCATTGCCAGCGTCCCCACCGGCTGCCAGCGATAGGTAAAATCGCCTTCCAATTGCGCAAAAGTGCCGTTGAAATATTCGCCAGCCGTGAGATTAAGGTTTCCCTGAAAGGGATATGCCAAACTGCTGTCGAAGCCAAACTGAAGACCCGAATAGTCATAACCCCGACTGGCGGGCAACGAGTCAGTGCCGGGTTTATTCAGGTTCGTTGGATCAAATGGCTCGAACAGGTAAGTATAGGCGTTGTAAAAAGCGAGGCTAAAACTCGTCTGGTCTTTGAACTCCGTTTGCGCATAAACCGACACATCGCGGTCTGTTTCCTTGAATTTCAGGGAATACACCAGCGTGCCCTCCACGCCGATTTCCCAGGTATTGATGAATTTATGTTTCGGATAAAACGTGCGCCGCAAGCCGGGATAAAACTCCTGAATCCCGTTGCGCGGCACAAAACCCGACTCCGCCGTGTAGTTGCTGTCCACGTTCATGTAGCCGAGCCAGGCGCCGAAATGCCGGTCGTTGTAGCCGAGATATTGGGCGAACGTCTGACCCCTTTGTTCTTTGTCAGGCGAAAACGAACGATGGTAGTACCACTCGCCTTCCCAGCGATTATCCCGCGAAAAAAGGTTGTATTCCAGGCCAGCCACGCGATTCCAGGGCTGGGCACTGCCGCGTTGCGACTCATTTAGTTTTTCCAAAAAATTCTGTTTGTTTACAAAAATGGCACTTATCGCGCTGCGTCCGAACACTTTTCGCTGCAGCGTCGCCACCGTGAAATTCGCCGCCGGAAGCGTGCGGGAAGTGTCCCAATCCGTCCGTTCGGTTTGCATATTCAGCAAACCCACGCGCAGGTCATCAGTCAGTTTTCCACTCAGCCGCGCCCCGGCGATGATAGGCACCGTCTCGTTCAGGCCGGTCAGGGGATTTCGCGCCAAGCCGATTCTTCGGGAGAAAAACGGCCTTGTGTTGGGAAAACCGAACATAGCGAAGAGGTCGCGATTTTCGAGGAAAAACTGCCGCCTTTCAGGAAAAAACAACTCGAAGCGGCTCAAATTCGCTACCTGCCGGTCCACTTCCACTTGCGAAAAATCAGGGTTGAAAGTCAAGTCCAGATTGAGCGACGGCGTGATACCAATTTTTGCGTCGCCGCCCACATTGCGCGTCCATTTGTCGGTTTTCTCCTTCACTTCCAGCGAGTTATCGCGTTTCCAATCCTTTGAATAACCGCCGATGGCATAAGGAATCAGAGCGACGTTTGCACCGGGTTTGGGCGGCGGCGTTTCCCATTTCAAAATGCCTGTGAATGCCAGATTGTTAGGTGGAAACTGCTGCGGCACAGGTTGCCACGCGCTCACCTCCCAGTTTTTAATGCGGGTGCGGACGAAGTTCATTTTCCATGAATTTTCTCCCGGCAACACGCTGTAACGCAGCGTTTTGAACGGAATCGCCACTTCGAGCACCCATCGGTCGTCGAAGTTTTGCACGGCGGATTCCCAGCGGTTGTCCCACTCGAACGACTGCGTGGAGCCGTTGTCAATCAGCGCCTCGCGCTGCACGTTCATCGGGCTGACGCCGAAGAGAAAACCGTTGAGGCCGTCTTTCGAGGGGTTGAAAAGAATGTTCAAAACATCGCTCGTGCCGGCTGCGAAATCGCGTTTCAAACTCTGAATCGTGTAATCTTCGCGTTTTTGAAAACACACTGCGCCGACGTACAAATTGCGCCCATCGAAGGTCATGCGCAGTTCTGTGCGCGCTGTTGCCAAGCCTGTGTCCACCGGGAATTGGCGCTGAAAATCAGTGACAACGGTGGCGTTTTGCCAGGCAGGTTCGTCGAGCGAGCCATCCAGTTCTATCGGCTCCTCAGATTTTTTTATGTGTAAAACCCGTTCGACAGGCTGGGAAAAAAGGGGGAGCGCCGCGAAAAACAAGGAGGGGAGTAAGAGGATTTTCATTAGCAAAATTTTGAGCAAAAGTACAATTCGTCACCAACCGCCACAGATACCTACTTTTGCCCCATGACGATTCTCATCACCGGCGCCAACGGCCAGGTCGGCCAATGTTTCCAGCAACTCGCGGCTAAATTCCCGCAGTGGAATTTCATTTTTAATGACTTTCCCGAACTCGACATCACGAATCGCAAGGCGGTTTTTAGATTTTTTAGGTCCTTTCAGGATGACAAGAGAATAAAATGGTGTATCAACTGTGCCGCTTACACCGCTGTTGACAAAGCCGAGAGCGAGCCCGTTTTGGCAAAGAAAATCAACGTTTTAGGTGCGAAAAACCTGGCCGAAGCCTGTGCTGCTCAAGGCATTCCGCTCGTCCATCTTTCCACCGACTACGTTTATCACAATCGCCAGAACACGCCTTTCCGCGAGAGCGACCCGGTGAGCCCGAAAAGCGTGTATGCCCGCACCAAACTCGCCGGCGACCGCGCGGCCTTGAAAGCCAACCCGCTGGCGATAATAATTCGCACCTCGTGGGTTTATTCGGAATTTGGCAACAACTTCGTGAAAACGATGCTGCGCCTCGGCTCGGAACGACCCGCGCTGAATGTCGTTTTTGACCAAATCGGCACACCAACTTACGCACCTGATTTGGCGACGGCGATTTTAAAAATTATTCAAAAAGTTGAAAACAAGGAAGTTGCACCGGAAAATGCGGCGGGCATCTGGCACTACTCCAACGAAGGTGTGACGAGTTGGTATGACTTTGCCAAAGCGATTTTTGAAATAAAAAATCTCTCGTGCCGCGTCAATCCCATCGAGACGAAAGACTTTCCAACGCCCGCGCAGCGGCCACCGTTCAGTCTTTTGAACAAAGGAAAAATCAAAGCGGGGTTCGGGCTGGAAATTCCCTACTGGCGCGACAGCCTCGCAATATGTCTTCGCAAACTGAACGTTTAATCATCACAGGCAAGCACTTAATAATCAGGGCAAACGGAATAGAAAAAGGGTTTTACTTTTGTCTGTGAAAATCGGCGTTTGCCATTTTTAACCAAAAACCTCCTCGCACATGAACGAACCTCAGCATCTGATTTCTATAAAAGCCGCTTTGCAGGAAAAACGCGCGCCACTTTACCGTTCCGTCATTCGCTGGACCTGGCGTCTGTTGGCCGGGGGGATTTCCGCTGTCGCCATTTTGTTTCTGACCATCAATTTTACCGCCATTCCTTCTTTTCGCGAACTGGAAGACCCAAGCCAGTCGCTGGCGAGCGAGGTATTGGCAAACAACGGCGAAGTACTCGGACGGTATTTTACCGAAAATCGAGTGCCGGTAGCCTATGAAGACCTCAGTCCGCATCTCGTCAGCGCCCTCATTGCCACAGAGGATGAGCGTTTCCGCGAACATTGCGGCATTGACGCCAAAGCAGTGGGGCGGGTAGTTTTCCGCACTATTTTGCTGCGCGACCAAAGCGCTGGCGGCGGCTCTACCATCACGCAGCAACTCGCGAAGATGCTTTATTCCGACCGGGATTTTGGGGGTATGGGCAAGGTGCAAAAAACGATCAAGTTGATTTACATGAAGTTGCGCGAGTGGATTACAGCTGTAAAACTGGAACGCAGCTACACGAAAGAGGAAATCCTCGCCATGTATCTCAACCAGTTCAATTTTATCAATAATGCTTACGGTATTCACGCGGCAGCAGAAGTATACTTTGGAAAAAATCAGGCGGATTTGACCATCGAGGAAGCGGCTTTATTGATAGGCATGTTGCAAAATCCCTCTTACTTCAACCCGGTGCGTTTCCCCGAACGCGCCATGAAACGGCGCTGGATTGTGCTCTATCAAATGTTCAACAACGGCTTTATTACACGGGAACAGTTCGACAAACTGAAGGTAAAACCGATTGACATGAGCCGCTTTAAAAAAGTAACTTTTACCGATGACAAAGCGCCATACCTCTGTTCGGAACTGAAAAAAGACCTCGCAAAAATCCTCGATGCGCCAGAGTGTCGCCGCCCGGATGGCTCCAAATACAACATTTACAAAGACGGATTGAAAATTTATACGACGATTGACCCCGTATATCAGCAACATGCGGAGGCGGCCATGCAGGAGCACATGAAAAAACTCCAGACTCGTTTTTTCCAGGTATGGAAAGGTCGTGACCCCTGGACTTACCGCAACAGCGAGACAACTGCCAAAGAGATCGAAATGCGCCGGGCTTCGCTCTGGGAACGTGTCCGTGAAAGCGAACGCTACCAAAACCTCCGCCCAAAATACTTCGATGCCATTGCCGAGCGTGTGCAACAGAAGTATAACTTCGAACTTCGAGATGTGGATATCGAGCGAATGCTCGCTGAAGATGCGAAAGCCGGTTCGATCAGTCAAATGGCTGCCGACGGCATTGCTACGGTAGAGCAGGCAGCTGTCTATCGCCGCATTTTGAATAGCCCCGAATGGCCCGACATCAAAAACCAGTATCGCGCCCTGCAGGCAGCCGCCAAAAAAGTCTTCGATGCCAAAGTCGAGATGTCCATTTTTTCATGGGACAGCCCCAATCTTGAGAAAAAAACGGTCATGTCGCCGATGGATAGTCTGCGCTATCACCGCATGCACCTGCAATCCGGCATCCTGGCGATGGACCCCACCACCAGTGAGATAAAAGCCTGGGTAGGCGGCATCAATTTCAAACATTTCCAATTCGACCATATTCGTACCGAACGCCAGGTCGGCTCCACGTTCAAACCTTTCGTGTACGCGACGGCCATCGCGCAGCAACACATAAGCCCTTGTTTTTCAGTGTACGACCAGCCAGTAACTATCCCGGCGCGGTATCAGAATTTTACAAACATCACAGACTGGACGCCTAAAAATTCCAACAATACCTACTCCGGCTTGCGCATGACGCTCAAGGAGGCACTGAAAAACTCCGTCAACTCCATCAGCACTTACCTGATGAAACAAATGGGCGACACCGAACCCGTGCGCGGTCTTTGCAACAACATGGGCATTGACTCCTCTTTCATCCCTGCCACCGGCCGTTACCGGGTACCGAAACAACCCTCCATTTGCCTCGGCGTAGCCGACTTGACAGTGTGGGAGATGACCGGCGCATACGCTACGTTCGCCAACAAGGGTATCTACGGAATGCCTTACGTAATCAAGGAGATACGCGACAAAAACGGCCGGCGCATCTACAGTTCCCTGCCGGAAGAACACCCTGCTTTGCCACCCAACGCGAACTACGTAATGCTCGAAATGCTGAAATATAACGTGAGCGGCGCGCCGGGAGTGAACTCCTTGAAAAGTGAAGTGGGCGGCAAAACCGGTACCACTCAAAATCAAACGGATGGTTGGTTTATGGGTGTGACGCCCCGCCTCGTAGTAGGCACCTGGGTAGGCGGCGAGGATCGCTGGATTCGCTTCCTCAGTCTCGCCGACGGACAAGGTTCGCGTATGGCGAGGCCTATTTTTGCCAGTTTTATCAGCCGTTTGGAAAAAGATCCGAAATCGGGGTATGATTTCAACGCGCGCTTCGTGCGTCCGCCCGGCGAATTGGGTATCGAGTTGAATTGTGCGAATTACGCGGAAGGCGAAGCTGCTCCGACGCAAGACGAGGAAGAGTTTTATCCCGACATTTACAATGACCAATTGAATGAAGACGGCACCATTCCGGGGCAAAAACCGAAGAAACCCGACGACACCTTCGGTGATCAGTTGGGTGGAGGGAATTAGCGAAAAAAAAGTCCCGCAGGCTCGGCCTGCGGGACTTTTTTCGTATTTCTCAATACTTCACAACCCGCCGGACAAAGTGCCCGCTTTCTGTCTGAATTTTCAAAAAATAAGTCCCGGCAGGCAAAGCACGCAGGTCAATCGGCAGCGTAATTTTCTGATTTTGATGCGTTTGCATAAATATCAGTTTTTGCTGTGCGTCGCTCATGGACAGCGTGAAACGTTCTGCTTTTTTCAATTCCAGAGTTAACAAAACCTGATTTTGTGCAGGGTTGGGTGATAGGGAAAAATGATGCACAGAAACCGGCAAATCTGTGCTGCTGATGACAAGTTCGACACCGGACGACTGGTATTTGCAACCGTTTGGCGAAGTGATTTCCAGCTCGTAAGTGCCGGACTGGGTCGCCACATAAAACTGACCTGTAGCGCCTGGAATTGGCTCGCCATCGAACAACCATTGGCAATCGTCGCAAGGCAGATTGGAGACAAGCGTATCGCCAGACACACTGACCGTAGGCTCGATAGCTGTTTCCTGGGTCACTGCAACCACTGTTGACAAAAGGCTGCTGCAAGTCGTGTCCACAATCAGTACCTGATACTCCCCCGGTTGGCTGACCGAAAGTGAAAAAGTGTTTTCGGTGGACGTAGTTGTCGTAAAAATTTGCCCATCGCGATACCAGTTCAATTCATTGGGGACAGCCAGATTGGACGCTGTAAGCGTGACGGATTCACCCAAACATAGAACATCGTCGTTCACGACGAGCGTCGGCACGTCGGGCCCGATTTGTTCTATTTCAAAGGTGTCGCGTCGTGCACAACCACCGGCATCTGTCGCCGTCACCGTGTAAATACCGGGATTGAGATAAATGATAGAGGACTCGGTTTTGCCATTCGACCAGGCAAAATTCACAGGGTTTGTACCGCCCGTCGTTTCCAGAAAAATGAATCCGCTAAGTGAATTGGCGCAAACAGGGCTGAAAATATTGGCGACCGAAATTTGGAACGGAGAACACAATTCCTTGATTTTCTGAATTTTTCCGGCATCGAGCAGGGTCACATAAAGCTCGCCGTCTTTGTCTTCGCCAAAACTGCTGTACTCGTAAGCGTCGAAATTGGCCAAAATTGAAGTAGTGAAAGTGCCGTCGGCATTGCGGCGGGTGTACCACCAGCGACCGCTACAATAGTCGGCGAAAAGGTAGCAACCGTACAAATCCGGGTACTTGGCGCCGCGATAGACGAAACCTCCCGTGACCGAGCAACCGTTGCCCGAATTGTGGGCGTATTCAAAAATCGGGTCGGTGTAATTACTCGCCGGGAGGCAACCATTCGTGTTGTAGGTATGCAAGCCTTCGTAACAACGCCATCCGTAATTCAACCCACTTGTATTAGCAGGTTCAAAGTCAATTTCTTCATAAACACCTTGTCCAACATCGCCGATCCACATATCGCCGGTGAGCCGGTCGAACGAAAAACGCCAGGGATTGCGCCAGCCCAGCGACCAGATTTCAGGACGATAATCCGTGTTGTTCACAAAGGGATTGTCAGCCGGCACGACGTAAGGTTCTGTCACGCTGCTGTTGCTCACGTCAATCCGGAGAATTTTACCGAGCAAAGTGTTCTTTTTCTGCCCGTTATTTTGCGGGTCGCCGCCGGAACCGCCGTCGCCGAGCGCGATGTAGAGGTAGCCGTCGGGGCCAAATTTGATGCAGCCGCCGTTGTGATTGGGAAATGGCTGGTCCTGTGTAAAAAGAATCAACTCGCTGTTCGGGTCGGCTTTATTCGGATCGAGCGGGTCGCGGGTGAAACGCGAAACGCGGGTGTCGCCATCCGTTTCGCGAGTATAATTGACAAAAAAATAGCCTGTTTCGGTGTAATCGGGCGGAAAAGCGAGCCCAAGCAAGCCCTGCTCGCTCCCCGACGAACGTACACGAGCGTCAATATTGAGGAAGGGTTCTGGCAAGCGATTACCCAGCGTGTCAAGTATCCAGATGTAACCCGTTTGTTCCACTACAAAAAGACGACTGTCGCCACAATGAGCGATATCAACCGGGCGGGTAAACCCCGAAGCAAAATCCTCTAACTGGATTTTAGGCTGCGCTAAAAGGAAAAAAGGGGCAATGAGGAAGGCGAATAAAAGACGTTTTGTCATGGTGGCGAGCGGGTGAAATGAATAAATCGGAAAAAAGGACGGCTGAAAGATAGTCTCGCCTGCCGGACTTGAACAAATGGTTTGGGGGAACCTGTCAAAGATTGGCGAATCAAATAAACGACGCCACCTCAATCATTTGACTACTCTGCCACCAGTTGCATAATTTCCTCCACAAACCCCCGGTGATTGGCCAGACGCGGCACTTTGCTTTGACTGCCATATTTGCCGCGCGCCCGCATCCAGCGCAGGAAAGTGCCGCGCGGCACTGCGTGCAGATTCAGCCTTTGAAGCGCCATGCCTTTGTAACGTTTGGCTTCGTAGTCCGAGTTGATACGCTGCAAAGTCTGGTCGAGGAGTTCGTTAAATCCTTCCAAATCGGAGGGCGCACGCTCGAATTCCACCACCCACTCGTGTCCGCCCCGACCGGTATCGCCTGCGAAATAAACCGGAGCGGCAGTGTATTCGGCCACGACTGCGTTCATCTGGCGACAGGCTTCGGCGAGCGCTTTGTCGGTGTCGCCCACCATAACCTCCTCACCGAAAGCGTTGATAAACTGCTTGGTCCGGCCCGTAATTTGAAAGCAATGCGGGTTTTTGCGGGTGAACATGAGCGTATCGCCGGGCAGGTATCGCCAAAGGCCGTTGTTGGAAGAAATCATCACCGCGTAGTTTTTCCCGACTTCCACATCGGCGAGTAATACCGTTTTCGGATGCTCTTTTTCCCATTCTTCCACTGGCACGAACTCGTAAAAAACGCCGTTGTCTGCGAAAAGCAGCATATCATTTTTCCCCAAATCGCACTGCGCGCCGAAATAACCTTCCGAGGCGTTGTAAATTTCCTGGTAAACAAAATTATCGCTGGGAATCAAAGCCTTAAATGTTTCCCGATAAGGCTCGAAACCGACGCCGCCGTGCATATAAGCTTGTAGATGAGGCCATACTTCGAGCATATTCGACTTGCCGGTTTTTTCCAGAATGAGGCGGAACAGAACGATAATCCAGGTAGGTACGCCGCCAAACATCACGATATCGTCGCGACGGCTGGTAAGGTCGGCAATGCGCTGAATTTTCTCCTCGAAATTGGACATCAGCATCGTCTCGAAATCGGGCGCATAACACAGCCGCCCGATGGTCGGCATGTGATGTGTCAGGAGCGAGCTTACGTCGCCGAAATGCGTTTTGGGGTATTCGTTCAGGGATTGGAAACTGCCCGCCATCACGAGGTTCTTTCTCCTGAAAATTTCCAGACTGGGCTTGTTGTGGTACAAAAGCGCGAGAGAGTCCCAACTTCCGGCAAAATGACAACCGTATAAATTACTCATTGGCACCGGGATGAATTTGCTTTTATCGCTGGTGGTGCCGCTGCTTTTGCTGTACCAGTTGACCTCGCCGGGCCAGAGCACGTCGCGCTCGCCGTGCATCATGCGAGCTATCTGCGCCTTCAATTTTTCGTAATCATGGGCCGGTAAGCGTCGGGCAAAATCTTCAGCATTTCGGATGCTCTTGAAATCGTATTGCCGCCCGATTTCGGTATTTCGCGCTTTGTCGAGCAACCGCTGGAGCCAGCGTTCCTGCGGCTCCTCCGGACGCTTCATATAGCGTTCGATGCGCCGCATACGCAAGCGCAGATAGTATTTTGCAAATCCGTTGACCAGCCAATTCATAGGTCACGAGCGTTTTGTTTTGAAATATTTGCAGCCACAAAATTACAATTTTGTCGTTTCTCCAATTTTTCGACAAGCCGGAGGAACGTTCCAACGCTATGAAACTCGCCAAACATAAGGACTTTGATTCATTCTGCGATGATTTGTTGCCTACAGAAAAATCTATCTGTCTGCGCCTGCGCGATTTATTGCAGACCCATTTCCCGGAATTGAAAGAAAAATTTGGCTATGGTGTACCCTACTACTGGCGACACAGCCGGGTGTGCTTCATCTACCCGGCCTCCTTTCCTTACAGTGGCATGGCGGAAGGCGTGGCGTTCGGTTTCGCTCGTGGATGTTTGCTCTCGAATGAGCAGGGATTGCTGGATCTGGGCGAGCGCAAGGAGGTGGCTTATGTCCGTATTTTATCTGAAAAAGACATTCGGGAAGAGCCGTTGCTGGAAATGTTACACGAAGCAATTTTGTTGGATGAAGAACTAAAAAACAGAAAATCAATGCCCTAAGTAAAGCAAGGTATCCAAAACAGGCTTGTGCTCCAGCGAAATCTCCACCGGAAGACTGCCGAATGCCTCATGCGGGTAGTGCAGGCTGTCGTAGCCAAAGGCCACGATCCAGTGTCTGCCTTCCGGCACGGATTCGATGCAGCCGCGCGCGTCGGGGCCGGTTTTGAAAGAGGCGTCGTACTGATTCACCGGGTAGTCGTAGCCGGGAAAACTATCGGTAAAAAATTTCAGATATACCGTAGAGCCCGCAAGCGGGTAGTTGTGGTGAGTGGTTTTGATGCAAATTTTAGTCGGCAACGGGATGGTATCCGGCGTTTTGGAGCAGGCGGCGAAAAAGCCAAATGCAACGAGGGTGAGCAAAGGACGCATAGATTTGGAGCATTTTGAATGAAACCCGAAAGTAACGCGGATGTTGCAAAACGCCGTGTCATCTCAGGGCAAAACCCGCATATTTTTTACCTTTGCGACGCCGGATACTCTCTTGAGATATTTTGATACTGCCGTGTCCGGAGTGTTCTTTTTTGCTCAAAAAAACCCTTTTCAATATCCCAATATCCAATTTCAGCTCTAACCAAACATCAAATTCACCACCACATCTATGGCTTCCGCTACAAAAAAAGCATCCGAAAACGGCCTCAGCGTTCCCGAGCCCGCCTCCGCGTTTATCCCCGCCAACCGCATCGTCACACTCGACGAGTTTATCATCCGCTCGGAAAAGGATTTTGAATTCGCCACCGGCGAACTCACCGGCCTGCTGCGCGACATCGGCGTGGCAGCCAAAATCATCAATCGCGAAGTGAACAAAGCCGGCCTTGTCAACATCCTCGGCGTGGCCGACAGCGGCGAAAACCAGAGCGGCGATATGCAACAAAAACTCGACGTGTACGCCAACGAGAAACTCATCGAGTGCCTCAAAAACTCCGGCGAATGCTGCGCCATCGCTTCCGAAGAAAACGAAGACATTATTCACGTCCCCTCGGTCGGCTCGAAAAAAAGCCACTACGTCGTCATGTTCGACCCGCTCGACGGCTCCTCCAATATTGATGTAAACGTCTCGGTAGGAACGATTTTCGCCATTTATCGCCGCAAAAGCGACCCCAACGGTCCGGCCACGAAAGAGGATTTTTTGCAAGCGGGCGCGAGGCAAGTGGCTGCTGGCTATGTTCTTTACGGCACTTCCACTATCCTCGTGTACACCACCGGGCGCGGCGTCAACGGGTTCACGCTCGACCCCAGCATCGGCGAGTTTTGCCTGAGCCACCGCAATATGCAGATTCCCGAAAACGGTACGACTTATTCCGTCAACCAGGGCTACTACTCCAAGTTCGACCTCGAAATGCGGCGCTACATAGATAATTGTTCCGACCAAAACTACGGCCTGCGCTACATCGGCTCGATGGTGAGCGACATTCACCGCATTCTGATTCAGGGCGGTATTTTCCTCTACCCCAGCACGCGCAAATACCCGAAAGGCAAACTCCGCCTGCTCTACGAGTGCAACCCGCTCGCGATGATTGTGGAGCAAGCCGGCGGCAAAGCTATGAATACTCAACTCAAACGTGTGCTCGACGTCACTCCGACCGAATTGCACCAGCGCTGCACCGTCGCCATCGGCTCGCCTGCTATGGTGGACGAATTGAAGGCGTTTATTGAACGGTATTCGGCGTTGCCGTTGTAGCCGGTTATTAAGACCTATAAGGTTTTTGAAAACCTTATAGGTTTATAATTTTCATCAAAAAACTTCGCCGGTGACCCTGTTCGTTTTTTTGTTTCTCAACCTGTTTAAGCCTGTGCTCAGCATTTCTTTTACCAATATTAAAGAGGCGAAAGGAAGTCTCTACGTCGGCGTTTACAAAAGCGAGGCGGATTTTATGAAAGAAGAAAAGGCTTGTTTGAAAAAAATAATCCCGGTCACAGCGACGGGCAATCTCGACCTCGATGTTTCGGAACTCGCTCCCGGTACCTACGCTGTGAGTTGTTTTCACGACATAAACGGCAATGGGAAATTGGACACAAATTTTCTCGGTATTCCTTCGGAGCCTTACGGTTTTTCCAACAATGCCCGTCCAAAACTCCGCGCGCCGAATTGGAGCGAAACGAAGTTTGAAGTGAAAACCGGCGGCAGCCGCATTTCAATCCGGCTGGAAAAATGGTGAAGCGAGTTTGGCGCGGGGCATTTACATTTGTCCCGAAAGAGAAAACAAGACGCCTCAAAACGCAATGACCTTCAAATGATTCGAGCAGAAAATATCATCAAAACATTCGGGGATCAGCAGGTGCTGAAAGGCATCAATTTCACTTTTGAGGCCGGGAAAAACAACCTCATTATCGGGCGTTCCGGGGCTGGCAAAACGGTGTTGCTCAAAATCCTGGTTGGTTTGCAAACGCCTACTACTGGTACCGTTTGGTACGACAAACTGAACTTTACCGCGCTCGACAAGGAAGGAATGCGCGCCATCCGCATGAAAATCGGGATGCTGTTTCAAGGCTCGGCACTGTTCGATTCGATGACGGTGGAGCAAAATATCCGCTTCCCGCTCGACATGTTCACCAATAAAACACCTCAGCAAAAACTGGAGCGCGTCAATTACTGCCTCGAACGGGTTAACCTCGCCGGCAACAACAAAAAATATCCGTCCGAACTTTCGGGCGGCATGCAAAAACGGGTCGGCATCGCCCGCGCCATCGTGCTGGAGCCGCAATATCTTTTTTGCGACGAACCCAACTCCGGCCTCGACCCCAAAACGAGTATCCTGATTGACGAACTTATCAGCAGTATCACCCAAGAGCAAAACATCACGACCATCATCAATACCCACGATATGAACTCGGTGATGGAAATCGGCGATAACATTTGTTTTCTCCACGAAGGCCGCCTCGAATGGAGCGGCAATAAAAACGAGGTGCTCGGCAGCGAAAACGACAATCTTCAATCGTTCATTTTCGCTTCGCCATTTTTGCAGCGACTCCGCAAATCAGCCTTGAAAAAGTAGCGCACAGGTTCGGTTTTTGAATTTTCTTTGCCCAAACGCAAAACCGAACAATGAAGCCCGCCTTTTCTTTTGCCCGCGCTGAACGGGTCGTTTTTTACCTGCTGCTGGCGCTCAATCTCGCCCCGCTATGGGCCTTCCACTACTTCCTGACCTGCGACGGGCCTTGCCATCTGTACAATTCGAAGATTTTGCTCGACTTCTGGAAAGGCGGCGACGCGAAAGCCGTTTACGAACCCTGGCTTTACCTGAACGCGCGCTTCGAGCCGAACTGGTTTGGCCACGCCTTTATGATGTTGCTTCAGGGATTGCAGGTGCCGGGCTATCTCGCCGAGAAGTTTTTACAAACGCTTTATGTGCTGGGTTTCGGCCTGGGGCTGCGCTACCTCATTCGCCAAATCAATCCTGACAACCTGTTTTTGAGTTCACTGGGGTTGTTTTTTACCCATCACCATGTGTTCCAAATGGGTTTTTACAACTATTCGTGCAGTCTGGCGGCGCTGTTTTGGGTGGTCGGGTATTGGCTGAATATTCGCGGGACATTCACGCCGGGACGCCTTTTAGTCCTCGCAATCGGGTTCATTATTTTGTATTTCTGTCACCCGATCGGACTTCTTTTTTCATTTCTGCTGATAGGAAGTTTATTGGTCGCGGATTTTTGGCTCGACCTGAAAAATCGCGGGGAGAACGCCTCTTTCGTTTGGAAAAAATTCGGTCAAAACGTCGCTTCCGTTGCATTGGCGGCGTTGCCGGTAATTGTTCTTTTTGCCGAATATTTGTTTTTTAAAGGTTTTGAAATCATCCCGTACGGCGAGTCGAAATCGGCGCTCTTTCACATGCTGCGCGAAAACAAGGCGCTGCTCATCATGGACGTGTCGGAGCGTTGGTGGGCGGTGTCCGTCGCAGTCGTGTTTGGCTTGCTGACGATTTTTGCAGGTTATAAAAAACTGAAAAGCAAAGACTTCCGCTGGACGGACGTATTGTTCATCGTTTTCGTTTTCACCGTTTGGCTTTATTTCAATCAGCCAAGAGCCTTTGCCGGCGGCGGGGTCACACCCCTGCGACTTGTGTTGTTGCCCTACCTTATTTTGCTGCTGTGGTTCGCTTCCGTTGATTTTTCAAAACAAATCAAAACGGCGGTACTGGCATTCGCGGTCGTCGTGGCGGCGGTGCTGTTTGGCATTCGTTTTCCGCATTACAAAATGGCCAACGAAGCCGCGCTGGAATACGCGAGTTGCGCTGCCGCCATTCCCGACAAAGCGACGGTACTGCCCATCAGTTTCAACCATCACGGCCAAATCGCGAGCGGGCGATATGTTTCTGAAAAAATCTGGCTGTTTGTACACGCGGGCGATTACGTGAGCGAGGGCAAGAGCCTCGTGTTGCTGGGAAATTACGAAGCCCACACGCGCAACTTTCCGCTTATCTGGAAAGAGGGCCGCAATCCGTTCGGGCTGTTGCAAAAAGACGGCGCTATGTTCGAGAATCAGCCGCCTAACGCCGACATCCTCGGTTTTCCGGCCAAAACCGGCGGCGACGCCATAGACTACGTGGTGACCTGGTGCAAAGACCAAAATTTCTACGACCATCCTTTCGGGCAGGACATTGGGCGGCAGTTGGACGAGGGTTACGAACTGGTTTTTACTTCCAAAAATGGGTTGGCAAAAGTGTTTAAAAGGAAAGGGTTGTAAACGTCATTTGTTTTCCAACTCCCTGATTGCTAACCACGCCATCAACCCCATGCCCGTTTCAAGCGCCGATTCGTCAATGTCGAAAGTGTCCGTGTGAATCGGCGATGTGATACCGCGCTCAGGATTGCCCGTGCCGAGGCGATAGAAGCAGGCGGGCATGGCTTGAGAAAAATAGGCAAAATCCTCCGCCGTCATGCGCAGCGGCAAGTCCACAACCTTGTCTTTCCCCAAAAACTCGACCGCCCATTTTTTCGTGCGGGCAGTGAGTTCCTCGTGGTTGTACAGCACTGGGTAGCCTTTCACGATGTTGAACTCACAAGCCGCACCCATACTCTTGGCGATGCTTTCGGCCATTTTTTTCATGCGTTTGTGGGCTTCGGCGCGCCATTTTTCGTTCATCGTTCGGAACGTACCTTCCATTTTTACCTCGTTCGGAATCACGTTCGTAGCGCCGCCCGCAGAGTTTATTTTTCCAAAAGTTAATACCGATGGGATGCCGGGGTCGGCATAGCGGCTGATGATTTGTTGCAGAGAAACAATGAGTTGCGCTGAAATCGCTATCGGGTCAATGCACTCGTGCGGCATGGCGCCATGCCCGCCGCGCCCTTTCAGCGTGACATAAATTTCATCCGCCGAAGCCATGTAAATGCCGGGTTTCAGGCCAATCATGCCCGCCCGCAACGGCGGGTGGACGTGCTGCCCGAAAATGCTCGTCGGGCGCGGGTTTTCGAGCACACCTTCCCGAATCATAATGCTCGCGCCGCCGGGCAGTTTTTCTTCGCCGGGCTGAAAAATGCACTTCACCGTGCCCTCGAACTGGCCACGCAGTTCGTGTAAAATCCTGACCGTGCCGAGCAGCGACGAGGTGTGTACGTCGTGACCGCAAGCGTGCATAACGCCTTCGTTTTGAGATTTGTACGACACGTTGTTCGCCTCGCGGATAGGCAAAGCGTCCATGTCGCCACGCAGGGCGATGATCCGTTTGCGAGGGTTTTTGCCTTTCACCAAAGCCACCACGCCGTTGGCGGCGATGCCGTGTTTGTGTTCGATGCCGAGTTCGGCGAGTTTGGCAGCGACGAATTTCCCCGTCTGCACTTCCTGAAACGACAGTTCGGGGTGCGCGTGCAAGTGGCGGCGATTGGCGACGGTGTCTGCGTGAAACTGGCGGGCGAGGGCCTGGATTTGTTCTTTCATGGAGGCAAAGTAAATCAAAAGAGGTTTTTGTTGAATAACTTGCGGCTCAAAAGATGATTTGCTGAAAATCAATGCTTAAAGTCGTTTTAGACACAAATGTCCTGATCGTCGCCGTCTCCCGGCGGTCAAGGCATTTCCCGATTTTCGAGGCATTGTTGCAAGGGCGATATGAATTGTGCGTGACTACCGATATTCTGAACGAGTACGCGGAAAAGTTGGAAGAAAAATACCGGCCTGATGGCATGGAGAATTTTATGCAGTTTTTGGAACGCTCGCCTGATGTGGTTCACATTACCAAATATTTTTACTGGAATTTGATTGACAACGACCCGGACGACGACAAGTTCGTAGACTGCGCCATAGCCGCTAATGCTAATTTCATCGTGACAGACGACGGCGACTTTCGGGTTCTGGCAAAAATTGATTTTCCGAAAGTTCAAGTGATTTCAGCCGATGACTTTGTTGAAATACTGACGGGAAAGAGGCCTGAAAAACGCAAATAAACTTATGTCGGATTGCCTTTTTTGTAAGGCGTTCGCATTCTTTCTTTCAGGAGAACATCCGAATCATAACCCTGCTTTTCCCATTCCTCATCAGCGATATCCATACCTTTTTCTGCAAAATAACGAGCAATAAGTCGCTGAATGGCCTTCAGGTCGGCTTCAGGAATGTTGTCAGCGTAGAGTTTGAGCAACTCTAATTGGAGGTTGCTGAATGGCTGGCGGATGTCGGGAGCGCTGCTCATGTGAGGCATGATTGTGCTGCAAAATTAGGGAAAATTGACCTTTTGTCAAACTTTTAGACTGAGCCTAAAAATTCCTCCACTGTCTTCGTGATTTGCCATAATTTCATCGGCACTCTTCTTCCCGAATCATTCGCTGCTACACACCATGTTTAAAACGCACTTCCTCCTCTTGTCGTTGCTGTCATTTTGCTACCATTTACGGGCTCAAAACCTCGTCCTCAACCCCTCCTTCGAGCAGTTGAAACCCAATGCGATAATAGTGCCTTGTGAGTTTATGCAGGCGTCCACTTTTTTCGGAGAAAAGGCCGAGGTGTGGACGACTTTTCCCGACATGACACCCGATGTGTTGCGGGCGGCGGAAAATTGTCGCTTTATGCAGGCGGCGCATTCGGGCGAATTTTGCCTCGGCATCATCCATTATCTGCCGGGCGAAGATGTGAGCCAGCAAAACGGCGACTACCACGAAGTGGTGCAAGGCCGGCTCTCGGCGCCGCTCAAGCCGGGCCGGAAATACCGCGTGGAAGTGTGGGTGCGCGAAGATTCGGCCATTGTCCGCGACCATCTGGCGAAGGTTTATTCACCGAAAACCCCCGTCGAGCCAGTGCAGGCGGGCAATCTGGGTTTTGCATTTTCAGTCGCGCGGCAGAATATGCGGGGCAATTTCTGGCGGCTGGTGAAAGATGGTTTGGTGCGCCCACAGGTTGATTTTTCCGACATCATCGCCACAAACGGCGCCTGGATAAAATTATCCGCCACCTTCGTGCCCGACCAGCCATTCCAGCATTTTCTCATCGGCAATTTTTTCAGCGACAAACAGACGGCCAACAATTTGAGCGTCGAACAACATCGCCGCATCGAGCATCAAAATGCTGCCACCAAGGTCTCGATTGACCGCACGAAAAGAGCGGGCTACCTGTGCATAGACGACATTTCTGTCACGCTCGAAACAGAGCCTGACGCGCCTGTGCTGACGATGGAAAAACAGTTGCTCCAGGAGCGGCGATTCACGTTCAGCGCGGGCGTGTTGTTCGATTTTGACAAAGCTGATTTGCGCCCGGAAGCAGGTGCCGAACTGGATTCGCTTGTTATTTTTTTAAAAAAATACCCCAAAACTGAACTCGGCATCGCCGGACACACGGACGATGTCGGCTCCGACGAATACAATCTCGACCTTTCGGAACGGCGGGCAAAAGCCGTGTTCGATTACCTGATTTCCAAAGAAATACCTGCCGAACGGCTCGGTTCGCGCGGCTTCGGCGAGCGCCGCCCGGTGGCCGACAACACAACAGAAGAAGGGCGGCAAAAGAACAGGCGGGTGGAGTGTGTGCTGTTGAAACAATGAAGTTTTCGACAGAAAAATTTTCCGTACATTGCCTGCAAGTGAATCAAAAACTGCCCTGACCTGATGCCTTTTTACAAATCCAAACGAGAAAAACCACTCACACCCGATGAGGCGCTCGTCAAATTGGAGCATTTTTGCGCCTACCGCGAGCGCTGCCCCAAGGAGGTGCGGGCAAAACTGGCAGAACTCGGCCTACGCGGGCAGGATGCCGAGCAAATTTTTGAAGTGCTGCGTGAAGATGGTTTTTTCAATGAAGAAAGGTTTGCGATGGCGTTTGCCGGTGGCAAGTTCAGGATGAATCATTGGGGGCGTGTGCGTATCCGGCTGGAACTTCGGATGCGCGACATTAATCCGGAGATTATTCAGCAGGCACTTGCTTCGATTGACGAACAGGAATATGTGAATGTGTTAAAGCAACTATTGGAGAAAAAACGCCGCCATTATGAGGGCGACGACCACGCGCGGGAAAAAACGGCAGCTTCGCTTATCCGTGGGGGCTTTGAACCGGAACTGGTTTTTCAGTATCTTTGAAACGAAGACGTTGAAAACCACTTTGCAACGGCTCATTTTATTTCGTCAGAAACCTGACTTTTCCAAAAAGTTGGTAAAACGACCTTCCCGCCAGGCTATTAACTTTCGCTACTTTTCCGATTGTTCACTTTCAAACTGCTTTGTTATTAGTATGGAAAAAGAAAAACTCACACTCAGCGACCTCAAGGTTCAAAGTTTCGTCACCTCGCTGGAAGAGGGCGAAATGAACCGGCTTAAAGGCGGCGCGACGATCAAAGGTCGTCGGTTCAATTATCGCACCCGCTGGACGGCAGTGGATACCCGTTCGGATGTTTCGATTGACCTGAAGCCCAATAACGTTATTGTTGGATAACGTTGCCTTTGGTATCCCGCTCTCCATTGCTCCATTTTTCCGCTACCGTTGCTGCAAACGTCTGACCTTTTATTTTGGCATCCAGCCAAGCCTCGAGGTCAAATGTTTGCAGCACTGTTTTTGCGGCAGGGCTCGACACAAGTTCTTGCAAATCAGACCTCATTTTCTGAAAAACGACCTGCTGCTCACGCAGCCCCGGCTGCCTGGTCAATTCGGCCATGAATTGTATGAAGCGTCTTTCCAGACCATAAAGGCGGTTTTTCTTTTGCAAAAATCGTGTCGCCGAGCGCAGTAAAGAATCCAGCAGCACGTTATTCCCCATTTCAAAATGCAGTATCAGCGCGAGGATACGCGCGAGACTTTGCAGGTCTTCCCGCTCGACGGAGCGGGGTTGGTTGTGCCATTCGTTGAGATATTCGAGGGCGCGGTCGTAGTCGCCGCAACCGAGGCAAATAGTACAAAACTGGAAGTAAAAACTGGCTGTTTCGTAATCGTGCGAGTCGAATCCGGCGGCTTCCTGCAGGCATCGCTCCATCTCCTGACGCGCCTCCTCAAATTCGCCCGTGTAAGAGCAAAGAGCGAACTTGTTGGTAAAATATTGCCGGTGGATTTTTCGCCGGTCGTCTTCCGTTATCGGCTTCAGATTGCGCAATTTTTCCAGACAAACACGCACCTCGTCGTAGCGTTGCAACATGCCGCAGGAGAGAATCAGATTGCTCAACGCCGCGATATAGTCCGACAAGTTTTCCCGAAGAAAATGCGGTTGCGATTCGATCAGGTCAATGAGTTTTTTCCCGGTCTCGTAGAACTGATCATATTCCAGCGCCGCGTAATGGTAAAGATTGAGCGTTCGGTAGTAGGTTACCCGCGCCTTGTGAGATTTTGCCTGGTCAGGATCTTCAAAAACCTCCTGGTTTACAAGACTTTGCAGTCGAGCCGCACGGTCGAATCCACGCTGTTGCGCTTCTCTTTTTATCGTCGTGTATACCTGGAAAAATGCTCTTCGGTAGTCCGCCGAATTGCGCAGTTGCTCCAGCACACGGTCCTCCTCGAACTGAAGTTGCTCCAGTTGTTTGTGCAAAAAATCCACGTCCATGCGGGTGTAGGCGAGTTGTTTTTCCCAACGAATCACCTCCAGTAAATGGGTAAAACTTTCGTACTGGCGCGCCAGTTTGGCTGCTTTGTGGAGCAGGTCGTGGCAGTCGTCGTAGTGGCCACGTTTATAGAGGACGGCTACGCTTTGAAGCAGGTGATTGAGGCGGTATTCGACAGATTGTTGTTCGTCAAAGGATTGCAGGCTTTTCAGGATTAATTCGTACAAATAAGCCTTCAGTTCGGAGTATTTTTTTCCTTCAGGCGGCTGATTTTTGTAAATTTTACACTTCAACGCCGCCTCGTCAAATACCTCCATTGCAGCGATAGCTTCAAATAGTTGTTGGTACTGATATTGGCTTTCGCCCTCGCTTTTTTGCCCTATATAAATTCGGAAGTAGCGCTTTTCCGTAGGAGATAGCGAGCGAACCAGGCGATATAATTTGTCGGAAGGTGTTTTTGCCATATCGTTTGAGCGCTCAAAAGTGTCGCCTTTTTAGCACTTTTCAAAACTTCACGCAAGTTTAGAAACCTGACTTTTGACAAAAAGTTGGGTTGTGGGCGTATTGGAGTCCCGGTAGTTTTGTCCCAACAAAATTCACCTCGATGACCTTTTAGAAAATTCGGAAAGAGCAGTGTAAATCACGATTTTGTCATTTTCTGCCTTCCTCCACAACGCATCCGACCTTTTCAAACGTCTTTTTTACAAACGTCCGTGCCATGTTGAACGCCGTACCGCTACACAGTATCACCGACGCTGACGAGCCCAATCGCAGCGCCCGCACCACAAACATTGTGTCCGAATACACGCTTGCACAGAAGGCATCGAAGAAGGTAGTGTTGCCTACGATGGAGGGGCTTTGCTTCGAAAAAGTACGCGATATCGCTTACCTGGAAGCGAGCGGCAACTACACGCTGCTGCATTTTACGGACAAGCGCCAGATTCTGGTGTGCCGTACCCTTCGCGAAGTAGAGCAGATGTTGCCCGAAAAAGCCTTCACCCGTATTCACCGTTCGCACACGATTCACCTCAAACATATCAAGAAATATGTGCGGGGCAAAGGCGGTCATGTTGTGTTGCAAAATGGCGTCACATTGGTCGTTTCAGCCGGGCAAAAAGACCTGTTTTTGAATGCTTTGCGGCAATATTTTGGAAATTGAAAGTAGTTGCTCTTCACCTCGAAATTGCCAGAATTAGCCTTAATGACCACAAGACCCAACCTTTCTACCCCAGGATTCGTCTGTAATTCCAAAAAGTTACCCGTGTTTTAGAAGCCCCGAAAGCCAGGCAAATAAACACAACCTCCGTAGCCTCTCCCGATCCAAATCGGGAGAGGTCGAAAGGGGGAATTCGGAAATCCATTTGGAAAAAGAAACACACAGTAAGGGTTTGGTTTGGCGCCGGGCGCGGAAAGTCGCCGCCCGGCGTTACCTTTTTATACGGGTCGCACGACGCCGTGAAAACGCAGCAGGTGGTTGGGCGCCTGCTCATTGTAAACGCACAAAATCAGGGCGTTGCGCTGACGAGGGTTGTCAGGAAAAAAGATTTTTATCGGGTTGTGGATATACCCGCTTTCCTTGAATAATTGCAACTGTTTCCCACGCGGACGCTTGAACAATTTTAATTCATCTGCCGTTTCGGGCAGCGGAATGTCGCCGTAGCCTTCCTCTCGCAGGAATTGTTTCACCATCTCATACGTGTAAGCCAACTTTGCCCCCGCAAACACGCTGCGGTACTCCCAGCCATCGCTCATGCCGCCGAGGTAGTTGGAACCGGGCAACGGAAACTGCTCGCGCATCGGGACATGCGGTTCGGCGGGCGCTTCCGGCTGTTCCACCGCATTTTCTTCAAAACCAAATTCGTCGTAGGTCATTTTTTTAAAAAAACGGGCAAAAATAAACGGATTTTGACATCAAACCTACTTTAAAAACACAAAAAGTTTTTAAAACGACAACATAAAAACCAATCACCGAACAACGATAACAAATAACCGAGCAATGACTGCACACCTTCTTACCATCGGCGACGAAATTCTCATCGGCCAAATCGTGGATACTAATTCGGCCTGGATGAGCCGTGAACTTACCCTGCGCGGCATTCGCGTCAACGGAAAAACAAGCGTCGGCGATACCCGCGAGGCTATAGTAGAGGGGGTGACGCACGCCGCCAAAAATGCCGATGTCGTGATTATGACCGGCGGTCTGGGCCCAACTAAAGACGACATAACGAAGACAACTTTGGCGGAAATGTTCAGCGCTCGAATGGTTTTTCACCAGGAAACCTACGACCGCATTGTGGCTTATTTTCAAAAAGTTGGCCGCCCTGTGTCGCCTGCGATGGTGGGCCAGGCCACTTTGCCCGACAAGGCTACGCTGATGATCAACAAAGTCGGCCAGGCGCCGGGAATGTGGTTCGAGCACGAAGGCAAAGTGTTTATTTCGCTGCCGGGAGTACCCTTTGAAATGGAATATTTGATGACAAACGAGGTCATCCCGCGTCTGCTCCGGCGTTTCCCGATTCACCCCATTGCGCATCGCACTTTGCTGACAGCAGGAGAAGGTGAGAGCAATATCGCCCGGCGCATCGAGGCCTTCGAGGACGCCTTGCCGCCGTATATCAAACTGGCGTATTTGCCTGCACTTGGTCAGGTGCGGCTCCGGCTCACGGGGACTTGGCAAGACGAAGTTGCGCCCGACTCCGAGTTGCGCCTGAATTCCGAACTGGATACCAAAATCGCTGAATTACAAGCCGTTATTCCCGATTTGGTTTTTGGCCGGGAGGAAGAAACCTTGCCACAGGTAGTCGGAAAAATCCTGCTGGCGCAAGGCAAGCAATTTGGTACGGCGGAAAGTTGCACGGGCGGCTATGTGGCGCATTTGATTACCACTGTGCCGGGCTCTTCGGCCTATTTTCCCGGCACGGTGGTGACGTATTCTTATGAAATGAAAACAAAACTGTTGGGTGTAAAAACCGAAATCCTCACCCGCTTCGGCGCGGTAAGCGAAGAAACCGTTCGCGAAATGGCACAAGGCGCGCTCGACACGCTCGGTGTGGATGTGACGCTTGCCATCTCAGGCATCGCCGGGCCGGATGGCGGCACGCCCGACAAACCCGTCGGCACGGTCTGGATGGCGGTAAGCGACCGCACCCGCACGGTGACGCAAAAACATATTTTCGGGCGCGACCGCCTGAAAAATATCCAACTTACAGGGACCTACGCCTTGAATTTGGTGCGGAAGTTTTTGTTGGGGGAGGTGTGAAGGGTCAGGTGACACCAGCGCGGCAGGAACCGATCAGTTGAAGCAAATTAAAACAACTTCTCCGGCGGCGGCTTTACACCTGCCAAACGAAGATAAACGGTCGTTTGCCCTCTGTGATGAGTCTGATGCTCAAAACATTTAGCCAAGGCCGTTCCTTTTGTCATGTCGAATTGGCCAAACAATTTCACGCTTTCATCCAACTGGGCGGGTGTCATTTTTCCGACATTGGCGATGACAAAATCATAGCCAGCCAACACCAATTTGGTCACGTTTGCCTTCGATTTGTCAACCGTTTTTTCAGATTCGCCAAAACCAACAGGACTTTTTTCGCCCGTCGCCGCCGAAACGAAGCCGTAGTTGGCATCTGTCAGATGCAGCATTTGTTCGGCAAATGAGCGCATTTCGGGGGTGGGTTTTAGGGCATAACCCGACTCCGGCATGGCGTCGAGGTATTCCTTCGTGTAGACTTTGGCGCGTTCCCATTCTTTCACGAGGTCGTTGACAGGGTTTTGCAGCGGCGTAACTTTCAAATCTTTGAAATAGCCGACGGTGCCCATGTCCACATACAAGCCGACGCCGCCATGCGTACTGGTGCTCAGCATGGAGTCCACTACAAAAGTTGAATACTTTGAATCATTGACGAACATCTCCGCTTTTTTCCCACGCACTTCGATGCGCATGGTAATCCATTCGTGGAGGCCTACGGGGGCGGTGGTTTCGTACTTGCCGGGGGCTAACTTGCGCAATGTTTCAAACTTATAATTCGGGTAGGCATAATATTGAACCGTATGGTTCCTGCGCATCTGGTTGTCGGAGCGCCCAACCCTGGGTCGCAAATAAATGGACTCGTAGGCTTTTTCATTTTCGCCAACCCTGAATGCAACGCCAATAAAGCCCTGTGCTTGTTGATAATTTTGAGGCATCGGGTCTTGCAACTGACTATACATTTTCACTTCAATAGTTCCGTTTTCAAAATCCAAATTGGCAAGTTTGGCAAAGGTCGGCTCGTCAACGGTAGCCTCCAGCCTCGTTTCATCGAAAGGTATGGCTTTTAAATCCCGTTCTATTTTCAGGACTTTTTCGCCCTGAAACTCGATGATGGAACCGGTGACGTTTTTCAGTTCAAACTCCTGGTTGCCCAGCGTTAGTTTTTGACCGAAAGCAACAATGGCACAAAGGCTCAACAGCAAAACCAATGTCTTTTTCATAATGAGAAGTTGTTTGAAAATTGGAAAAATGATGTCGCAAAGGTGCAGGCTCTGAAAGCCGGCAACCAATAAGGTATGTTAAAAAATGACCTTAAGATAGTTTAAGATTTTCGCCACAAAGACCCAAAGGCTCTAAGAAATTGATCGGTAAAACTTTTTGCCTTGGTGCCTTTGTAGCAATATTTAGTTCACACTATGTCAACAGCGGCATTCAAATCTGCGCCGCTTGGGAACGGCAGCGTGGTCAATGTTTTGCAAATACTCGCAAAAACACGACGGATAATTGACAGGAGAAAGTGAAAAGTAGTGCGCGGTTGACTCGAAAAAACAAAGAGCGGATACTTGCAGCACAATTCGTTCACAACCAAACTTTCTTCAAGATGAAAACCACACTTGCGCTCGCCCTCCTCGCCGCAACCCTGTATGCCTGCCAAAACGACCAAAAAGTCTCCGAAGTGGAGCAGAAACGGCTCGAACTCGAAGCCAAACGCAACGAACTCAAAGAAAAAAAGGAACTCGTCGCACTGGACGAGGAAATGAAAAATGTCGAAGCCGAAATGGAAAAGGTGGACGGGGTTTCAAAGCCTAAATCCGCTTCAAGTGGGAGAGGGCGCATCGTCGGCGATAATGTTATTGTCCGGTACGCCAATACGGTTCAGTCTGCGAAAATGGGCGTTTTTTTCTCTGGCGAAATCGTGACCATTTTGCAAAAACAATCTCCAGGCGCTTCTAACGAGGCCATTATCAATCAAGATGTTACGTTGACGGAAGCAGGTTTCACATTCACGCTCCCCAAAGGCAAAGCCGTCGTCATGCGGCAAAACAACTGGCGCAACAATACTTACGAAATTATCATCCAGCACCCCGAAAAAGGAGAAATCTACGCCATTATTGACGGCAAATTTCTCGACAAAACCAATGGAGAGTTGTGGTATCGGGTGCGGCGTGGCAGCGGAGAAGAAGGCTGGGTGTTCGGGAAGTTTTTGGAAGAGATTTAATGTCAACCACTTTCCGAAAGTTGTAGAACTTTCGGAAAGTTTTTATCTATTTTTCTTATGAAACACTTGATTTTCATACTCTTATCTTTGAATTTGCTCCAGCCGGCCAAAGCCATCGGTTTTTACCAGCCGGGCGACACGCTCTACATTTGGGCGGTGTCGGGCCTTACGCTCCGAAAAGAAGCGTCCCTGAAAGCAGCAAAACTGGCGACGATTCCCTACGGCACCCTTGTAGTCGCTCAAAATTTTGGCGGCGGCGATAAAGTGGAGGTCGAGGCGGTGCCCGGTTTTACCAACTCGCAAGGAAAATTTCCTCCAGTGATGCTGAAAGGTTCGTTTGCCAAAGTAATTTTTCAGGGCGACACCGGCTATGTGTTCGATGGGTATTTGTCAAAATTACCGGCCTTGAAATACACCACCCATAAACAGGAGAAAAAACCCTTTTTCGAGGAATTTGGCGTGTGGGCCAAACGCAATTTCGGATTGGTAGCCGCACAAAAAAACGGCACTTGGGAATACGCTACCCCTTCATCAGCAAGGTGGGTGTATGGCAATGGCTTTACTGTAAGTTGCTGGTCGGAGAAAAGTGCCGAGATACGCACCATACTGCCCGATGTATCGCTGGAAGAAGCTTTTTTAATCTTCAACTACACTGAAAACTACGAATGGGAAGTGCGACATCCTTCCGATAACCCACTCGACTACCCCTGGAGTTTTTCAAAAGTCAATGATTATGAATGGATATTTGGAAACGGCATTTGCGGCTATAAAATCCTTTATTTGCCTCATGAAAGACTCGCCGTGATAACTTCAGAATGCTCTTGTTAAGAGCCTACCCGAAAAACCCCTGTTGGGCTTGAAGTCAGTAATTTTTTGAACGTAGGCTCTGGCTATGCTCAAAAATTTGCCTTGCCTGATTTCAAAATCCAAGTCTTCAAGCATCAACGCGATTTTTCGGATAGTCTCTAAGGGGCAGTCATTTTCACCAGATCATTTCCTTATGAAACACTTGATTTTCATACTCTTATCTTTGAATATACTCCAGCCAGCCAAAGCCATCGGTTTCTACCAACCCGGCGACACGCTCTACATTTGGGCGGTTTCGGGCCTTACGCTCCGAAAAGAAGCGTCCCTGAAAGCAGCAAAACTGGCGACGATTCCCTACGGCACCCTTGTAGTCGCCCAAAATTATGGCGGCGGCGATAAAGTGGAGGTCGAGGCGGTGCCTGCACATTCGAGTGACGCTCAAAAAAGCCCTGCCGTGATGCTTGAGGGCTCGTTTGCCCAAGTGATTTTTCAGGGCGACACCGGTTATGTGTTCGACGGGTATTTGTCAAAATTACCTGCCTTGAAGCAAGTAAATGCCCCAAATGACCGGCCCGATTTTGAAGATTTCGACGTTTGGGCCAAAAGGAATTTCAGGCTGGTGGCCGAACAAAAAAGCGGTGTCGCCGAGTACGGGTCCTATCATACTGCCAAACAGGTTTACGCTAACGGTTTTTCCCGCGACAACTGGGTCGAAAAATCCGGGCAGTCGCGCTTTATTCTGCCCGATGTGTCCCTGGAAGAGGCTTTCTTGTTTTTCAATTATCTGCACAATTACGAATGGGACATCAGGCACCCATCGAAAGAGAGGGGCGCAACACAGTGGATACATTCGCAAGTAAACAAGTACGAATGGCGATTTGAAAACATAAATTGCGCGTACAAAATCCTGTATTTGCCGGAGGAAAAAATGACTGTGATGACTTCTGTGTGTTCTTGTTAAAAACTGCTTTGAAAAATGCCGTTTCAGTTCCTCCTGCCACTGCTCCTGTTCACCGCCACCGCGACAGCCCAGCAATACGACCTCCGGCGCTACTCGCTCGCTGAGGGCTTGCCGCAGTCGCAGGTGTTCGCAGCCATGCAGGACAGCCGGGGTTATATGTGGTTCGGCACACAGGGCGGCGGCGTTTGTAGGTTCGACGGACTTGATTTTCAAACTTTTACCACCGACGACGGCATTCCTTCCAATTTTGTCAGCGCCATTTTTGAAGATTCGGAAGGCCGTATTTGGATTGCTGGCGATGACCGATTTGGCTATTTTGACGGGAAAAAATGGCAGACACAGCGAGGGCGATTCGGCGAGCCTGTCAACACTTTTGGACAACTCAAAAAGGGTCAAATTTTGATGGGCGTAGGAAACGGCGGCGGCTTGGTCCGTCATGATTCAATAGGGTTACATTCTGTCGCGCACGGCTTCCCGAAATCTCCAAGCATCTACGCCTTTTTCCCTTCCAAATCAGGACTCTGGCTTGGCACGAATCAAGGCGCGATGCCTTTCGGAAAACCCGCCCAACGCCTCACGACCAAAGAGGGTTTGCCCTCCAATACCGTCCGCGCATTTTCCCTCGATGCGCAGGGGCATCTTTGGCTCGCCACCCCTTCCGGGATCGCCGTCGTGGACGAATCGAGTTTGAAAATTCGGACCGTTCACAAAAGTCCTTTGCTCGAAAACGCCCTTTGCCTGCAAGCCGACGGCGAAGGAAATATCTGGGTCGGCACGGCGGGCAACGGCATTTCCATCTGGTCGCCGAAGGATTCAGCCTGGACTCAAATCACTGAAAAACAAGGGCTTCCGCACAACCACGTCCGCGCCCTCGTGCGCGACAACACCGGCCAAATGTGGGCTGCCACTTCCGGCGGCGGGGTGGTGCGCTTCGTCGCGCAGGATTTCACCCACTACGACCGCTCCGACGGCCTCACGGGCGACCGCGTCTATTCCGTCATGGAAGACCGGCGCGGGCGCATCTGGTTTTCCGTGTCGCAAAACGGCCTGCAATGGCTCGATTCCGCTGGCATTCACCGCTTCGTGCGCGACAGTGGCTACCTCAACGTGAAATGCCGCACCCTCGCCGAAGACAAATTTGGCCGGCTCTGGGTCGGCACGGAAGGCAAAGGCGTCGCCATTTTCGACAGCGCCGGGATGCAAATTTTGGGCAAAATCAACGGCCTGCCGAGCGACTGGATTCAAAAAATGGTGGCCGACCCTTCGGGCGATATGTGGGTGGCGACGACTTCCGACGGTATTGCGAGGGTGAGTTTTCCCGATTCTAATTCGTTCGCCATCAAGATTTATGATGAAAAAAACGGCATCTCCGATAAGCGTATTTCTGCATTGGCTATTAGTGAAAAAGGGGCGCTGGTTTTTATTACAGCCTCAGGAAGATACGGTGCAGTAAAGGACGATGAGGCGCTCGATTACGACTATTTTGGCCTGCCGGGCGTACCTGTGCGTTGTGTAACTTTTGACTCGCTTCGGTATGGAAAAATTGTTGGGCGAGGTGTTTGGGCTGGCACGAAAGGAGAGGGTGTTTATCGAATTGACAATTATGGCGGCGGCAACGCAAACCCTTTCCGTCCACTCCAAACGCCCCGCCCCCTTTCCTCCAAAAACATCTATCTCTTGCAATTCGACCGTGCGGGCAATCTCTGGGTCGGCACAGAAAACGGCGTGGACAAAATCAGTTTTGACAAGCAGGAGTTTATGGTGAAATCCATCGAACACTTCGGCAAAAACGAGGGCTTTCTCGGCATCGAAACCTGTCAGGATGCGGCGATTTGTGACCGGGCGGGTAATCTTTGGTTCGGCACGATGAACGGCCTGACGAAGTACACGCCTTCCAACCGGAAGTTCTCCGGCTCCGTTCCGATTTTGCATTTTGAAAATACTGCGTTGTTTTACAAGCCTTTAAGTGAGACAAACTACTCTAAATGGGCCGACGCAAGCGGCGGCATCCGCGAGGGTTTGGAACTTCCCTGGAATCAAAACCACCTGAGTTTCGAGTTTCGAGCCATTGACCTCAACCGCCCCGACGCCGTGCAGTACCGCTGGAAACTCGACGGTTCGGCGAATGCCAATTGGTCGCCGCTGTCGCCGCAGCGCTCGGTCAATTTCGCGGGTTTGCCGCCGGGCCAATACACCTTTCAAGTGCAAGCCACTTCCGATGGCGAGACGTTCACCGAGCCATTAAAAGCCTCATTTTCAATTAAAAATCCTTTTTGGCAAAACGGCTGGTTTCAATTTGCCGCCGGATTTTCCCTGCTCGGCTTGATTTTTTTATTTGCCAAAAACCGCATCCGTCACGTCCGAAAAACCGAACAAGCCAAGCGGGAAAAACTCGAAATGCAAAACCACCTGCTCCAACTCGAGCAGAAGGCGCTGCAACTTCAGATGAACCCGCACTTCATTTTCAACGCGCTCAACAGCATCCAGTCGCTCGTCAGCTCCGGCGACGCGGCCTCCGCCCGGCAGGAACTCAACGCCTTCGCCAAACTGATGCGCTCCATCCTGAACAACTCCCGCCGACCGACGATTTTGCTGCAAGAAGAAGCCGACACGCTCGAACAATACCTCCGCATCGAGCAATTTTGCCAACAAAACAAGTTCGATTTTTTCATCCAACTACCTGAAAACGTGGACGCTGCGGAAGTAGAACTGCCGCCCATGCTGCTCCAGCCTTTTGTGGAAAACGCAGTGGTGCACGGGGTGTCGCATTTGAAGTATAAGGGGGAAATCGAGGTGGAGTTTCGGTTTGTCACGTCTTCCCTCCCGCCAGCTGGCGGGGAGGGGTCGGGGTTGCTCGAATGCCACATCCGCGACAACGGCGTGGGCCGCGAAAAAGCCGCGATGCTGCGCCAGGAACGAACGCCTGGCCACGCTTCCGTCGCCGTCGAAGTCACCCGTGAGCGTTTGGAAGCCCTGAAAAACGGACAGACTTACGAGGCGTTGGAATACTCAGATTTGACCGATCCGGAAGGAAAAATCGTTGGTACACAAGTGATTGTGCGCCTTCCGGCCAACATGAATTTTTAAATGACTTTAATGACGCTTAATGACCACTATGACCGCTCTAATCGTCGAAGATATGCCCCAAGCTGTGCAGGTTTTGCAAAATGACCTGGCCGAACATTGCCCGGAAGTCGAAGTCGTCGGCACGGCGGGCAGCATCGTCACGGCTGCCAAATTCCTGCGCCAGACGGTGCCGGACGTGATTTTTCTCGACATCCTGCTCGGCGACGGCACGGGTTTCGATTTGCTGGAGATTTTCCCGCACTTGCCTTCGCGCATCATTTTTATCACGGCTTCCGACGAACACGCCATCCGTGCTTTCCGCTACGCAGCGGTGGATTATTTGCTAAAACCCGTTGATTCAGCACAACTTAAAGAGGCGGTCCGGCGGGCGAAAAGCCGTTTGTCGGGGACTTCGGAGAGCCTGCATTTGCTGCGGGAGACCATTCGCCAGCCGGAAGTTTTGCCGAGCCGCATTTCGCTGACTTCACAGGAACGCATCTCGGTCGTGGAAATCGCCAACATCGTGCGCTGCGAATCGGACGGCAACAACACCTGGTTCGTGCTGGCTTCCGGCGAGAAGATTTTTGTGACGCGCACGCTCAAACAATTCGAGCAACTGCTTGAAAAACACGATTTTATCCGGGCGCATCAGTCGCACCTCGTTTCGCTGAAATACATCCAAGAGTTTGTGAAAAAAGACGGCGGCTACCTGCGTTTGAAAAACGGAGACCTCATCCCGGTGTCGGTCCGCAAGCGGGCAGAGGTGGTGGAGTTGCTGGAAAATTTGTAGCGGGCGCTACTCGAAGATTTTTTTCAAATTCAATTTGAAATCGGGCAACACAGAGGAAGTGATGATGCCTTTGTCTTCCGCGTAAGAAAAAAGGACGTAGCGGTTGTTTTCCATTCGGTAAACCTCGATGCTTTTGTAAAGCGGGTCAACAATCCAATATTCTTTCACCGCAAACCGCTCATACACATCGCGTTTTATCGCCCGGTCTTTGTCGCCGGAGCCTTTGGAAATGATTTCCACCACCAAGTCGGGCGCTCCCACGATGCCATTGTTATCATGCACGATGAAACTTCTTTCTTTAGAAACGAACAGCAGATCCGGCTGAATGCCAGCGTTTTCCTCATCCAGATAAACGTCGAAAGGTGCGGCAAAGAACTCGCCGACTTTTTTCTTTTTGTTGTAGTTGAAAAAATGACCGGATAATTTGAAAGAGACTCTTTGGTGGGGGGAGTTGGGTGAAGAGCGTTTCACGATTTGGCCGTTAATAAGTTCATAGACAGAGGTGTCGCCTTCGGGAATGTCCATGTCCCGAAAATCTGCCCAAGTTATTTTCCCATTTGCCGCCTTGCTTTTTTTGACAATCACATCTGCTTCCATACTAGAATAGTTTAAATTTTCCCGAAAGGTAAAACTTTTGCCCGCATTCCCTCCTTTTTCGCCTCTAAAAACTGCGCTGCCGTTTCCCGCACCGTTTGTTCCAACGGCCGGTATTGAAAATTGAAAACCGACAGCGATTTGGCGTTTTCGTAGTAAAAACTCGACACGCTGCTGCGAGCGCTTTCTTTGGTAACGACCGGCTCAGCGCCCAATATTTTTTCCTTCAGCCACTCTACGCGCCAGGCGACTTCGGCCAGCAAAGGCGTGACTTTGATAGGCGGCGGTTTTGTTCCCAAAGCGTTGGCAATCAATTCGAAGAGTTCTTTAAACGAAGCGTTTTGAGCGTTCAGAATGTAGCGTTCGCCCGAAATATCGCTTTCCAAAAGGTGAAGCATGAACTGCGCCACATCGCGCACATCCACGAAGCCGCCGCGACCAATTGGCCAAAATTTCAAGCCTTGATCAATCTGGGAAAAAAAACGTGGCGAACCTGCGCCCCAAAAACCGCTGCCGAGAATGACAGCGGGGTTGACAATCGCGACCGGCAACCCCTCGGCGTGAGCGCGCCATACTTCTTGTTCACTCAAATATTTGCTCACCGCGTAGCGGCTGTTGCCTTTGCTTTGCACCCATTTGGAAGTCTCGTCGAGGCGTGGGCGGTTTTTCGCGCGGCCAAACGCCGCGATACTGCTGACGTGGATAAGTTTCTGCACACCAAAATCCAGGGCGAGATTGACGACGTTCGTGGTGCCGTCCACGTTGATGTTTTTGAGTCGTTGCGCGTCTTTTGGATGGAAGGAACTGATGGCTGCACAGTGCATTACATGGGTCACGCCCTCGAAAACGTCTTCCATTGCGACGATGTCGGTCACGTCAGCTTCTCTCCATTCTACTTGGTTTTCAACCTCTTGCACCAAGTCCATCGGGCTGGAAGCACGGCGAATAGCCCGAACTTTATAGCCATTTTTGATTAAAAGCCGGACGAGATAAGAGCCGAGGAAGCCGGTGCCGCCAGTGACTAAAATAATGGAGGTGTTTTTATCCATGAAAACTTGTTTGCAAAAGCGTCATTTCTGAACCGCCAAAGTCCGGGTGTATTCAGCGACGGCCTTGATTTCTTCCGGCGTAAGAATCTCGTTGAACGGCGTCATCAGTTTTTTGCCGTTGGTGATGATATTAATACGCTCTTCCAGTGTCAAGATGCTAATAGTGAGGTCTTTGGCCCCGTTGAGAGCAAGTTTGCCATCGGCACCGTGACAGGTGACGCAATATTGACGAAAAATAGCCATACCGTCGGGGCCGACCGAAGCAGTCTTGGAGGATTTAGCAGTAGCGGCGCGTTGGTTAATTTGGTCCTCAGCGGAACCGCAAGCAGCGCCAAAAAAAGTAATTACCAGAACGAATATTTTAAAAAAAGGGCGCATGAGCCAAAAAGTCTATTAGAAACGAAGATGCAAGTTCCAATTGAACTTGCAAAGGTGGCGAGTGGTTTCTGATTTTTGGTAAAATTTAAGTCACCGAGCGGTTAAAGTAAAAGTAGCCGGGGAGGGGGCGATTTTTGCAAAATAATTTTCCCCCTCTCTAAAATCGCAATTCAAGTGAAATCATATTATATTTGCCGTTAGGATTTGGCTAAATCTCTTGCTCGCAAAAGATAATTTTAACAGCAAAGGGAAAAACATCTTCTTGCCAAATCTTAATTTGTCTTTTACTTTTCATTCGTTTATAGTGTTTGTTTTTTGTTTTGTCCCTGTTAAGTAGCAATATTTAACAGGGTTTTTTGTGTTTTGACCCTTAGCGACGGAAGAAAATCCGTCAAATGAGATTTTTTTTCGCGCATTAGAGAAATTTTTTCTTTTTGGCATACGTTTGGCAAATCAAATTGTAGCTTCATACAATAGAAACGGTTTAGTGAAAAGCCCGTGGCAAACGCGCCACGGGCTTCTTTTTTGGCAAAGTTAAAACAAAAAAAGAACACTCCTTGTTACAGAAGTAATACTTTAATTTTTAAAGGAATAACTTCTTATGGCAACTAACACCTTTAACCCTTCTCTTAGGGAAAATCCCCAGTTGAACACCCCTCATCCTGTTAGCATCACTGTCACGCACGGCGACGGCATCGGTCCTGAAATCATGGATGCTGTTTTGCGCATCCTGAATCATGCGGGCGCCCGCTTAGACCTTGAGACTATTGAGGTAGGTGAAAAAGTGTACCTGAGTGGCAACTCATCCGGTATTCCTGCCGAGGCATGGGATTCTCTCCAACGTACCAAAATTTTACTCAAAGCGCCCATCACTACTCCGCAAGGTTCGGGCTATAAGAGCCTTAATGTGACTATGCGTAAGGTCTTGGGGCTCTTTGCCAATGTCCGCCCCTGCGTCACTTATGCACCTTATGTCCCCACTGCACACCCGAAAATGGATGTGGTAATCATTCGGGAAAATGAAGAAGATTTGTACGCTGGCATAGAGCATCGCCAAACCGACGAGGTAGTGCAATGTCTGAAATTGGTGTCGCGTCCTGGTTCTGAAAAGATTATTCGTTATGCGTTCGAGTATGCGCGCGCGCATGGACGCCGTAAAATAACTTGCATGACGAAGGATAATATCATGAAAGCCACTGACGGCATGTTCCACCGCCTGTTCCGCGAAATTGGTGCAGAATACCCTGAAATCGAGCAGGAGCACATGATTATAGATATTGGTGCAGCGCGCCTGGCTGACAAGCCGGAACGTTTCGATGTAATCGTCACACTAAACCTTTATGGCGACATTATTTCCGACATTGCAGCGGAAGTGAGCGGCTCGGTAGGACTCGCGGGCTCTGCCAATATAGGGCCTGATTTTGCCATGTTCGAGGCGATTCACGGTTCGGCCCCTGATATTGCAGGTCGAAATATTGCCAACCCATCAGGACTTTTGTTGGCAGCAATTCAAATGCTTGTCCATATTGGGCAAAGCGACGTGGCAGAAAAAATTTACAACGCGTGGCTCCGTACCTTGGAGGATGGCATTCATACTGCCGACATTTTCAACGAAACAAATAGTACTCAGAGAGTGGGCACTCAAGAATTCGCCGACGCAGTTATCGCGCGACTTGGTGTATCGCCTGTTTATTTGAAAGCAGTTGACTTTTCAAAAAATCAGGGCAAACGAATCGAGGTGCGCGCGCGAGAACACAAACCTGCCCTGAAGCAGTTAATTGGTGTAGATGTCTTCTTGCACTGGAGCGGGCGTCAGCCGGATGTTTTGGGCGCCGCTCTACAGGGGTTGCATGCCGGAAATATGGAACTTACGATGATTACGAACCGGGGAGTGAAAGTATGGCCTGAGGGTAATCCGGCAACTTTCTGCACAGACCATTGGCGGTGTCGCTTCAAATCGCCGAATTATTTGCCTTCTTCTTACGAACAAGTTCTGGATTTACTGAGCAGAATAAACGCGAAAGGATTCGACGTTATCAAAACCGAACATCTCTACACTTTCGACGGCGAGCCGGGATTCACCCTGGGTCAAGGTCAATAATTGGCATACAGCAAAAGCGCAGCTCGTTACGGAAACTGGCGGCGCTATTTTTTTT
>Ga0209172_10002113_pt1 | contig 37093 bp, 33 predicted proteins | sample LarsenN4metaG_FD_184113 | JGI IMG/M metagenome (GOLD analysis project Ga0209172, IMG submission 184113) | Hot spring sediment bacterial and archeal communities from British Columbia, Canada, to study Microbial Dark Matter (Phase II) - Larsen... ... | reverse complement strand
GCTGGCTGTTGCAGAGTACAAAATTGAGTATTATAGTTGCTATCACAAGGTTGATAATCAGTAAGATAAATCGGCTCATTTCTGAAGGCACGCGTAACTTCTGGATGAGCTTTGAGCGCCGTTAGTACGGTATCCTCGGATCCCGGCTGCACCTTTACAGCATAAGTCGTTCCCCAAAGTCTCTCAATAACCTGTAGTCCAAAGGCTCTGACGAGAGCATTAGCTGACTGTTCATTCCTGAAACGTACAATTATCCACTTCGTTATATCTTCTATGAGACTTTGATCTTTGATATTCTCTCTGTAGCTAATAGCTTCAGGGAAAATGAGATGAAACAAATTGAGAACGCAAAGGAAGTAAAGAAAACAGGGAGAGCAAATGGTGCCCCCCGGGCGGAAGTTCCCCCCAGTGGACAAAAACCCACTGGCAACCTGGCGCCACGCGACGTGGAGAAACTGGCCGAAGAACTGGTCGCCTATCACGGCTAATATGCCGACTTGTACCAGCGGCGAGAGCAACGCGAATGCGCGGAGTTCTATTTGTGTGGTCATCTGTCGGCGCGAGAACGCAAGACGGTCGAGCTGATGGTCCTGGCCTTGAAAGGAGCAGACCCGGCAGCGGTCCGTGCGCTCCAGCAGTTCCTTGGCGAAGGGAGTTGGGACGATGCGACGCTGCTTGAGCGACGGGAGAAGTTGGTCGCCGCAGACATTGGCGCAGCTGAGGGCGTGCTCATCTGCGATGGCAGCGGCTTTCCCAAGAAAGGCGAATACTCGGTCGGGGTGGCGCCGCAATACTGCGGCGCGGTGGGAAAAATAGCCAATTGCCAGCACGGAGTCTTCCTCGCCTACCTGAGCAGCCGGGGATACACCTTCGTGGATCGTCGCTTGTATCTGCCGGAAGTCTGCTCTCACTGAGGAGTACGCCGAGAAGCGCCAGCGCCTTCGGCGTCCCCGAGGAGTTGGAGTTTCAGATCGAGCCAGAGTTGGCGCTGGAAATGGTTAGCGGTGTCGTCGCGCGCGCGCAACTGCCCTGGCAATGGCTCGTCGCTGATGAACACTATGGGATGAATCCGGCCTTCACGGATGGCATCGCCGGACTGGGGAAGTGGTACTTCGTCGAAGTGCCCAAGAATACTATGGTCTGGCCAGCGAGGATTGAAATCATCCCGCCAGGCCAAGGGCCGATGGGCGCGCCACGCAAGGGGCCGTGTGTGGCGCCTGGAACGCCGAGTGCGAAGGAAGTGCAGCAACTCGCGGTGAATCTCAAGTGGAAATGTTACACGATCAAGGAAGGAAAGGGCCAATCACTGCCGAGTTCGCCTTTCTGCGCGCGACAAGTAAGCGCGGACGCCGTCCGGGTGATGAGGTCTGGGTAGTCTTCCGCCGCGGCTTGGAGCCGGGCGGCGAGATCAAGTATTACTTGAGTAACGCGCCGCCCCATTGCCCGCGCACGACGCTCTCTGCGGATGAGTGGGTTGCGGTGGCCGGTCGAGACCGCGCTGGAAGAAGGCAAGAGTGAACTGGGGATGGATCATTATGAAACCCGTAGCTGGCGCGGTTGGCATCATCAGATGACGCTGACTTTTTTGGCCCATCATTTTCTGTCACGGCTGCGGCTGAAGTACAAAAAAACTTCAGCGCTGACACTGGCACAAGCCAGGGTCTTAATTGATCACGCGCTGAGACGTGAGCGGCTCACCATCAGACAAGCGTTAGAGATCATCAAATATCGGCAAGCGCGCAATTACGCTGCTTATTGTTCACATCGCAGACGAACATTGAAGATCAATCGACTTCGGGTAAAAAAGCCGAAGTGATCAAAGTCTCGTTGTAGTACTAAGACCATCTCCATAAATACGGCTGCAAAAGAAATCTCGCTCCGCTTGTTATATAAGCTGACTCTGGATTTACTATCTTTGCCAACTTCCTGTTATCTTTTTGGCCATATTCTAGCGACTTGATTGAGTATCGTCAAGAACATAAAATTCTGACTCATGTAAACGATTAGTACGCTGAAGTTCAGAGTTCACGCTTTAGCGTGCTAGCAGCCTGAAGGCTGAACTCTGAACTTTACCTGCTCGCACTGATTCTTTACATGAGCCAAAATTCTTTTTTGCCGTTGCGGAAAGTATCAATTCTGCGAGCCTGGCGCGCGTGCTTGAGGTGGCTCGAGTGCTGAGTAACAGGCAGCAACACCAAACCAGTTAACCAAGAAATTTGTAGCCGACCCGGTGGACGGTGATTATATACTGCGGCTCAGCAGGGACATCTTCGACCTTCTGGCGCAATTTGGCAATGTGATTGTCAACCGTGCGGGTGATGGGATAATTGTCGTAGCCCCACACATCATCAAGCAATTGCTCGCGCGTCAGCGTCTCGCCTCGGTGCTGGATAAAGTACTTGAGGATCTCGAACTCGCGGGGCGAAAGCTCAATCGGGTGCCCCCCTTTTTTGGCTATGTATTTCTTGAAATTCAGCTCCACATCGCCAAAGCTGTAAGATTCAATCTCGACCACCTGTTTTGAAGCTCGCCTGAGATGGGCGCGCACTCGCGCAAGCAGCTCTTTAATGCTGAATGGCTTGGTGACGTAATCATCGGCCCCTATCTCAAGCCCTATGACTTTGTCTATCTCCTGGCTGCGCGCAGTAAGCATTATGACAGGCGTCTCTATTCCCTTGCTCCTCAACTGGCGGCACACGTCAAGGCCGCTCATCTTGGGCATCATTATATCGAGCAGGATAATATCGGGATTATCTTTGAGAGCGCGCTTTAGACCTTCTTCGCCATCGCGCGCGACAAGGACATCATAACCTTCGTACTCGAAGTTATCTTGCAAGCCCAACACCATGTCAGGCTCATCTTCAATTATTAGAACTTTCTGCAACTTTATAACCTCCGGAATCAAAGCTCAATTTATTGGGAGCGACTTCGGCTCCATTCATGGGGAGGAGAATGGTAAACCGGCTTCCTTTCCCAGGGGCGCTCTCAAGCAGTATCCGCCCGCGGTGAGCTTCGACTATATGCTTGACCAGGGCCAGTCCCAACCCGCTGCCTTTAGTGTTGTGGATGAGCCCGGTGCTGACGCGATAGAACTTCTCGAAAATCTTTTCATGCTCTGATCGCGGAATACCTATGCCGCTATCGGCAACCTCTATTGAGATGTAACGATCGTGGCTGCGCACCCGCACAGCGATCTTTTTAACGTCGTCAGAATACTTGACTGCATTATTAAGGAGATTGAGCACGGCCTGGGAAATAGCATCGCGGTCTATCGAGATAAGCGGCAGGTCGCGTTGTATGTCTGTCTTCAGCTCAAACCCGGCATTGATAATTTGATATTCATAACTCCTGATGACCTCTTCGACCACCTCGGCGACATCTGCATCGACGAACTGATACTCTTTGCGACCGGCCTCGATCTTGGCGAAATCGAGAATGTTGTTGATGAGTTGGGTCAATCGGCGGCTCTCGCTATTGATGATGCGATAGTATTCCTGCGCCTTTTCCGGGCTGCGGACGCGGCCCAGTTCAAGGGTCTCGGCGAAGAGGCGGATCAGCGCCAGTGGAGTCTTCAATTCATGCGAGACATTGGAAACGAAAGTTGATTTTGCCTGAGCAAGGCGTATTTCGCGGGCTGTGGCGCGCAGAGTCAATATGATCCCTACTATAAGGAGCGAGAGCACGAACAGTGAAAGCATCAGATTCTTCTGAAAATTATCTTTAGCCAGCGCCTCAATAGTTGTATCCCGATAGCCTATGCCCAGCTCCCACTTGGGGAAGACAGGGCTGAACGGAATCTTGACCTCGTAGTAATTCAATCCCGCTTTGCTCGTGTATATCTCTTTATTGTTTTCATCAAGTATTCCCAGAGCCACTTCACTGTTCTTCACGCCTATGTCAGGGTTGGAGAGCAGTTGAGGTATGACTTCGGGGAAGAGGTGCTCTCTGACATAAACCGGGCACAGAGCGATGCCGGCAAAGCCGAAGGGGTCATCATTGCCCGGTTTGAATAGCGGCTGGAAGATATATGCCTGTGGTTGATAGGTTGCTTTGCCTGGAACGACTGCGCGAGGGGCATAGTCAAAGATGAAATCCTGTTTTAAATTCATCGAGGCGCGAGAAAGATATGCTCGCTTCCACGATGAATAGATGCGCTGATAATCTATGCTGTCTTTGAATTTGGATTCTTCCAGTCGGATGGCCCCTTCAGGAGTGAATAAGAGAGCATAGTATGGCGTACTGCAATAAGAGACCGCGAATAGCCGATCGATCTCAGGATGCAATTCCCTGATAGTGGCGAAATGGCGCTCGATCTTTTCGCAATCTCCTCGCTCAACATCTCTCATGTCAATTGGCCCCAGAGCTTCTCTGGCAAGAGCTTTGAACTTCTCTTTCACCTTGCGCGATACGCTGTGCAGTGTCTGGCGCAGATTCTCCTGGACTGCCACCTTCGTCTTGGCCTCCAGATCAACCAGAGAGCGGTACTGAATGACAGACAGAACTGTCGTCGGCAACATTACCGCCACAATGGCAAGGGCAATGAGTTTTGCTCCAGGAGATAAGTTGAGTTTCAGCTTGCTTATCATAACCCAGATCCAGTATACGCCTAAATTTTACATCAGCGGCGGAAGAAAGGTGTATAAGCATGTAAAAAATTGCAACTCGTAACCTCGGCTCAGCAGAGAGCGACCGCTGGCTTTGAAGCGGGGCCCCTCACACATTGTTCAGAATTGATAGCGCGGTCCCTTCAAATATCTTTTGCTTCTCAAGTTGAGGAATGTTAAGGCTCTCGATAGAAGAGACCGAGCGTTCAATGGAGCCCAGCATGTGAGGATAATCGCTCCCCATCACCATGTGATCTGCCCCGACCAGATCCCGCGCCATATTCAATGTGTAAGGGCTGAATGTTACGGTGTCGTAGTAGAGCCGTTGCAGGTAAGTGCTGGGCAGATCATCTATCTTCGCGCGGCACTCGGCAAAATCACGAAAGCCGTTATCCATGCGCTCCATCAAATAAGGCACGGCGCCGCCCAGATGCGCAATTATCCATTTAATATCCGGCAGATCGCGAAACAGTCCATCGTAGCACATGCGGGCAACGGCCAGTGTGGTGTCGAAAGGAAAGCCTATGATCGGGCCCAAAACATATTCTCGGAAAGGCTCGGAGTTGGCCGGCAACATCGGATGGAGCAAGATGCAGAGCTTGATTCGGTTGGCCTCCTCGAAGAACGGACGATAGACAGGCGAAACAAGCGGTTTCCCTCTGATGTTGCTCAGCAGAATCACTCCATTGAGTTTCAGTTCATGGATAGCCCGATGCAGTTCTTTGAGCGCCGCGTCGGGAGCATCCATTGGAATCGAGGCAAATCCTTTGAACCGCTTCGGGTATCTTGCGATCAGCTCCGCGTAAGCGTCGTTGATCATTCTGGCTACCTCAACCTGGCGGGCCCCCTCGGCGAAGTAGACATTCGGCGTCGATAGCGAGACCACTTCAACATCGATGCCTACACGATCCATATCCTCAAGACGCCTGGCCACATCCGTCATCGGCGGCGTGATCCCGAAGAAGCGCGCGCCCTGGTACTTAATGATTGTTCGCCCGGTTGGGTCTTTATCAAATGAGAATTCTGATGGGATCTCGCGTATCTTTTGGAAGAAGGACTCAGGATAGTAATGGGTATGAAGGTCAAACTTTCGACCGGGCGCAGGTCGAGCCGTTTGCGCTTCTGCCGGGGGCCCCAAAAGCGTTCCCGTGGCTGCTACGCCGATGGTCTTCAAGAAATCTCTCCTGATCATTGACAGTAGCTCCTTTGTCTTTTATTTGGGACAGAGGGCTAGCCATAGAGGCGCAGAGGCAACAGAGGAAAAGGAATCGACCAGGTATCTTTTCGTCTGCTCTGTGTCTCAGTGGCTCTGTGGCTGATTCTTGCCTGTCCTTTTCTTAGGTCGCTCAATCTAACGAGGGAGAGAATAGCATTATTCTGAAGAGTCTACAAATAAGCTTGTTTGTGTCCCCAATTCAATGAGGCGGTCAATGATAATGGCGGCTCATGGGGCAAAGAGATATTTTTACAATATTTCACAAGCTCATGAGGACATCGGCTTGTGCAAGCGAGTAACATTTAGCCTTGCATATTGGCAGATAAACTCTCTTTGCTACGCGCAAAAAGCGCAAGGAGTATATCTCATGAGCAAGTTGCTGATCTTATTACTATTAATTGTTATATTGTTGTTCAGTCTGATTCAGTACGTTCTGGCATAAGATTTCGGTCAACGCCAGCAGATATAGACCGGACAGCTTTCGCTGGAGTAGCTCTCATAACGCTCGGCCTGCCTTCGCACTCCAGAGCAAATTCCATAAACATTCTCTCAAGGCGCGTGTGATCGCGGATAATAGAAGCCACCAGTTCTACTGTTATTGGATCTGTCAACAACATCAGCTTTTTGTGGGTATCGATACCAATGGCCTCCGTTTGAGCAGCGGCGCGAGCTATCGATACAGGCTCATCCGTTTGAATCTCCGGTTGGGGCCCCTTTCCCCCCGAAGATGCGCGCAGCCGCTTGCTGGCGAGAGTTTGCGCCCGCTCCTGCAAGGCGGAGAGGTGGCCATTTTCGGCAGAGACGGCCTGTTCAAATATGCTGCGCAGATCGTCATCTTCGACTCGGCGCAGGCAATCCTGATAAAACTTCGCCATCTTCTGCTCAATCTGCACAGATTTATTGAGCGCCCTGGCGATGTCTCGCTTCTTGTGGCCGCCCCATCTCTGACCAAACTCGCACCAATCGATTCCCTGGTCCTCATAACGAGGAATGTCGTTGCCTGCCAGATTGAGCGAGTGCAGTATGGCTGCGCAAAACTGAGGCAGATCGCCCGGCTGGCGAGCGGTTATAAACTGCCCATCAACTACAACAGGCTCATTGATGAAATGGCCGCTGGAGTTCTCCAGGTCTTTTATCACCGAGGCATAGCAAGCCATCTGGCGGCCTCTGGTCAAGTCAGCCTGTATGAGCAGTTGCGGCCCGTGACAGACGGCAAATATAGGCTTGCCCTGGTCGCACATATCTTTGACCATCTGCACCATATTTGAATTGATGCGCAGCTTGTCAGGGGCCCCTCCGCCGGGGATGACCAGCGCGTCAAACTCTTCGGCGGCAGATTCGAGTATAGATAGATCGGATTTAATTCGCACCTCGCCGCGCTTGCCTTTATACTCGCGCCCGGCATATGGGCCCACAATTTTGACATCAGCTCCTGCTTCCTTCAGAGCGTTAAGCGGGAGCTTAAGCTCATTATCCTCAAAATCATCTTCTACCAGCATTGCTACTCTAAGTTTGTTGTCTATCATAATTCCTCCTCAGCACCTAACTCCCTGGCTGCCCAGCTTTCTAGCTCCCTTGCTTCTCTGTTCCTCTGTTTGCTATCTCCTCAACCCCCTGGCACTCTTGCTGTTCTTCTCTCTTCTCGAGATTGTAAACGGCATAAGCGCGCTTCAACATAGGCAGCGCCACATTTCTCACCGGGACGCCGCAGGCAGTCACTCCCTTCTCCTGGCCATGATGCGCGTGGCCATGAATGACCAGATCCGCCCCGGCTTGATCGATTGCCTCGGCCAGCAGAAAGCTCCCCAGGAACGGATAAATCTCAAGCCGCTCGCCTGAAATCGTATCTTTAATCGGAGAATAATGCAGCAGAGCTACGCGGTAATCGGCGTTCAAGGCGCGCAGCCCGTCTTCCATCTGCGCTGCCAGTCGCTCGGTATGCCTGATAAATGCTTTCATCTCAGGCTCGCCAAATGCTGTGCCGCAGGCTCCGGCAAAGCCTCCGCCAAAACCTTTTGTGCCGACTACGCCAAGTCGTTTGCCGTTTATTGACAGAGTGATGCTCTCGCCTTCAAGCACAATAACGCTTCTGTGCTCAAGCTCGCGCCGCACTTGATCGGCTTGATCGGCATGATAGTCATGATTGCCGAGCACAGCTACGACGGGCACCTGCACGACCTCTAACTCCTGAGCCAGCACTGCTGCTTGCCCGACCTCGCCGTGGGTTGTCAGGTCTCCGCCAATGAGCAACACATCGGCCAGAGTATGCAGCTGGCTCCAGTAAGCGCGCAGACTGCCGCTGGAGTCCTCTGAGAAGTGGACATCAGCGATAGCTGCTATTCTAAGCACTGATGACCTCCGGATGAGCAGGTTGAGTCACCTCAAACACAGTCAACTCGTTGCGCACTTCGACATCCGGTATCACCTCTGATACCACCTCAGCGACAGCGCGTCGTCGCTCTTCGCTTGCGACCTGACCGGTCAAATGGATCTTGCCTCCGCAGACCATGACCTTTACATCAAGCATGCTAACCCGGGGGTCGGTCGCAAAAGCGTTTTGAAGTTTGCCAACTAAGTACTGATAATCTACGTTCATTCACTCTCCAATCATCTGCCGGCCCCCCGGCGGCCTTTGCCGGAGGGCGGCAATTCAACATATCTCCAGCAATTGGGCCAGCGTCTTAATGACTCTGTTGGGCACCAGCAGATCCAGCGATTGAGCGTACAGCAGCAGGCTCAATACCCGCTTGGGTCCGAGCCGCGCGCGCCGGATCAAGTAATCCCAGTTAAGCTCGCGCGTCCTGACGATGCTCAACAGATCATTAAGGTGGCGCATGCAGTGTTCGTCGAGGCTCAGACTGTGCTCATTGAGCACCAGCGCCTTTATTACAAACAGGTCTTCAGGCGACAGGATGCGGACCTTTCTGCCGTTGAAATCGGCTATCAGCGAACGCTCAAACATCTCTTCATCGAAATAGACATGGCCGGCCGACTTGAAGATGATGTCAACCATGACATTGTTCTTGAATCCTTTGTAAAGCCACATCGGGTCAGTCCTTTCGGTCTTAAACCCGCTCCTGTCAAGCGCCTGAAGAACCCGGTCAGCATCTACCGGCTTGACAAACAGATCGATGTCATGAGTATACCGATGGCCGCCAAGAGCAGTAGCAGCAACGCCTCCCATCAGGACATATTGCACACCGCTTCCATCAAGCGCCGCCAGCGTTTCGTCAAGCACTTCATGAAAAATTTGACTATCTGATTCAATAAGAGCTGCCACTGCTACTCCTCCCCAGCCTGATTGAATCTGTAGTGGAGATTCTTTGCGCAAGAAGTTATCGGGGCAATATCTGTGCCAGGCAATCCTGTTCACTATCCACTGCCGCTTGACTGCCATTAATCAACAATAATAGCTCCTTCTTCGTACTGTTATGAGACACCGATGTATCTGTTTGCTTCGCCCTCAGAATATACCGATTGCCAGCCTGGCTTGCTATAGGTTAGACTGATTGGCAGGCGTTCAATCCTGAGAAGAGTAGATCATCAATCATAATCGTATGACCACGGGACTGGTTTATCATTCAGATTACTTGAAACACAATACCGGGCAGCACCCCGAAAGAGCTTCGCGCGTTGAAGTAATTGTGCAGGCGCTACAAAGCGACGAGGAGTTATGGAACACTCTGATGAAGATTTCGCCGCAGCCCGCCTCCAAATCGGATATATTGCTGTGCCATTCCGAGGCTCTGGTTGAACGGGTGCACACAGCTTGCAAACAAGACATTGGCTACCTTGACGCGGACACGGCAATCTCGCCTGAGTCTTTCGATGTTGCGCTGCTTGCCGCAGGCGGCGTGTTGAGCGCCGTCGATGCAGTCTTTGAAGGCAAGGCAAATAACGCTTTCGCAGTATTGCGCCCGCCCGGCCATCACGCTACGCCTGATAGAGCGATGGGATTCTGCCTGTTCAACAACGCGGCTATAGGCGCGCGCTATGCTCAGCAGAAGCACGGAGCCGAGACAGTTTTGATCATCGACTGGGATGTGCATCACGGAAACGGCACACAGGATATTTTTTATTACGACAACACTGTCTATTACTTCTCTCTCCACCAGTATCCCTGGTACCCCGGCACGGGCACGCGCTTTGAACGAGGGCTAGGTCGCGGAGAGGGATATACGCTGAATATCCCGCTGCCGGGTAGCACTCCGGCGCGCCACTACAGGCAAGCATTTGAAGATGGATTGAAGGAGATTAGCGGTGTATTCTCTCCCGACCTGATTATCATCTCGGCGGGATTCGATTCTCACCGCCTCGATCCGCTGGGCCAGCTTATGCTGGAAGAAGATGATTTTGTCTACCTCACTCAACGTGTTCTGGAGCTGGCCGATCGCCATTGCCGGGGACGAGTGATTTCATGTCTTGAAGGGGGATATAACCTGAAAGTACTGGGAGAGACTGCCAGAAGGCATGTCGGGGCCCTGGGTGCTGGCGCTTAAGATGGCTCATTTGTAACAGGCAACCTCACTTCAACTATCAGACCGGCTTGTGTGGATTGATCAGCGTTGCTGTTGCCGGCGCAGACGAGTTGAGAGATAATCTGCCAGAACAATGAAGCATAGGCTTCAGCCGCAACCAGAGAGGTGCCGCAGACCCGGCGAAAAACACGGCCAAAAAGGCAAGAGGTTGCGGACTTGCTACGCACGGGAGATTAAAAATGCAAAGATCGATTTTTATCACTCGCCGCGCTTTCTTACAAACGATTGCGACCGCCTCCTGGGCAGCCGCGTTGAATCTGCCGTTTGCGCAAGCAGCGCCCCCGGCGAGATTGCCAATCGGATTTTCAACCCTCGGTTGTCCCAACTGGGACTGGATGAAAATTCTGGATTTTGCCGTCGAACATGGCTTCGCATCAATTGAGCTTCGCGGCATTCAGAATGAGATGGACTTGACCAAACGGCCTGAGTTCAGTCAGGAGCGAATCGAGCAGACCAGGAGAGAGCTGGCAGCGCGCAACTTGCGCATCTCCTGCCTGGGCAGCTCGGCGCGCATGCATGAGATGGATAAGGCTAGACGCGAGGCGCAGATGGATGAAGGCCGCCGATTCATCGACCTGGCTCAGAAGCTTGGGGCCCCTTATGTGCGCGTCTTCGGAGATAAGTACGTGGAGGGAGCGCCCAGGCAACAGGTGATCGATCATATCGCTTCAGGTCTCAGGCAGCTTGGCAATTATGCCGGAAGCAAAGGAGTGACTGTCGTAATTGAATCTCACGGAGATTTCACCGACTCGGCCACTCTGGAGGAGATTTTGAAGAAGGCCAATTCGCCTTCTGTAGCATTGCTCTGGGATGCTCATCACACTTTCGCCTCAAGCAAAGAAGATCCGGAACATACGATCAAGCAGCTCGGACGATACATCAAACACACACACTTGAAGGATTCGCGTCCGGGCGAAAAGGGCCGCCGGTACGTGCTCACAGGCGAAGGCGATGTCCCGGTCAAGAGGCAGGCGCAGTTGCTGGCCCGCAGCGGCTATCGAGGTTACTACTCTTTTGAGTGGGAGAAGAGATGGCACCCGGAGATAGAAGAGCCGGAGGTTGCGATTGCTCATTATGCCAAACAGATGCGCCAGTATCTGGCGGATTTCAATCCCCCCAGGCCAAAATAGCTATTGAAACCAACTGAAGCAGCATTGAAACAGAAGTGATGAAAGTTTATGGAAAGTCTCGTCATAGCCAATATTCGCCATCGCCCAATGCGCACCGCAGTAAGCATCTTCGGCGTAGCTCTAGGTGTAGTTCTTGTACTGCTTATGACCGGACTCGCTTCAGGCATTATTCAGGAGCGAGCTGAGCGTGATGCAAGCGTTGGCGCTGAAATTATCTTCAGGCACTCAGGGACTACCAGTCTCAGCGTCTCATCTAGCGCGCTGTCGCTGCCGGTAGAATATGGACAGCGATTGCTTCAAATCAAAGGCGTCAAGATGGTCACTCCCATAGGCCAATATGTCCAGAGCGGCGCCGGAGGCTTTGGTTTTCGTTCTATCGACGCAATTGATTTCGATTCTTATCGGAAAATCAGCGGCATTCGTATCATAGCCGGCAGCGAGCCGAAATCAGAAGATGATGTTATTGTGGATATTCGCCATGCGAGAAACAACAGGGTGAAGCCCGGAGATAAGATAGAGATACTCAATCAGAGCTTCCGCATTGCAGGGGTTTATGCGCCTGAGATCGGCTCCAGAGTCAAGATGCAACTGTCGAAGCTCCAGAGTCTTATGTCAGCTCCTGATCGCTGTACGCTGATCTACGTTAAATGCGAGAATCCATCTGAGCAAGAGGAGGTCGCGCACCGCATCCTGGCACAACTTCCTGATAATCATATTATATTCACCCGTGACATCCCGGCGCTCTATAGCCGCAGCTTTCCTGCGCTCAGACCATTTCTAAATGTTGTTACATTCGTGGCATTGACAGTGAGCACACTCACGATATTGCTTGCGATGTACACGGCAGTAACAGAGCGCACTCGCGAGATTGGGATCCTCAAGTCACTGGGCGCTTCCAGACGGTTCATCATATTTACAGTAGAAAAAGAGGCGCTGCTTATAAGCGGTCTCGGTTTGACGGTCGGTTACCTTCTAGCCAACATTGCCAGGATCGGGATAACCAATCTGACACCTCTCCAGTTCATTAGCTTTGAGCCGCGCTGGATAATTATCACCGCCACTGTTGGAATCTTTGCCGGGCTAGTTGGGGCCCTTTATCCCGCACTCCGCGCTGCGCAACTGGACGCTGTTGTGGCGCTCAGCTATGAATGATTGTGCCAAGAGGTAGAGCAACTGACGAAATTGCGAGAGCATGTCGCAAAAAAGAACCTTTGTGTCTCAAACTTAACTCGATAAGTTTCGTCAAACAGTATATTTGAACCCAACGGAGGGTGCCCGATCAATCCTCAAGTGACTTTGCTCAACTGATCAGCAAAATTCAATTACCTGATTAAGTTTAATTAGAACATTGAGATGCTTTAAGCAATCGGCTATTGACCGGTGTTAAAGCGTCAGTCTGGTTCGACTGTCACACTCAGTTGGCACAATGGTTGCTCTAAATCTTTCCTGGCAATCAAGAATAGTATGTCTTTATCTGTCTGGATCTGATCCATTTTGGATTATGAATAACCAGAGGCAGCAGAAGACAAACCAGTAATTGTCTTTAAGGAGGTTAAACCTATGTCAAGATACAGGAGAGATTTCGAGGATTACCCAGAAGGTCGCAGGTATTCTGAGCGAAGATACGGTGAAGGTTTTGGTCGCGGTCGCAATGAGAGATACGAAGGCGAATACATGGAAGAGGAAGAGTTCGGGGGCCATGGTAGTTATGGCGGCAGGGATTTCGGTCGAGGCTTTGGCAGGGGAGATGAGCCTCGCTACTACCGGGCACGCACTCCCGGTTATGAAGGCGGTTACTATGGCTTTCCTGAAGGGACGACGGAGCGTGAAGAAGGTTGGGGCGAGACTGAGCGTATGTATGGAGGCCGCAGACCTGAAGATTACGGCTATGGTTACGGGCAACGCGAGACTGGTTGGCCTGAGACTACTCGCGGAACGCCAACATGGCGCGGCTACGAACGTGAATATAGAGATAGAGAAGGACGCGGCTTAAGACGAGAGGAGCAAGAGGGCTGGCGCCGAGGGGTCACAGCGCGCTCGCACCTGCGCTGTCGCGATATTATGACCAAAGATGTTACTGCCTGCACTCGGGAGACAAATCTGCGCAAAGTCGCAGAGATTATGAAAGATGAAGATACTGGCGTGGTGCCAGTTGTTGAAGAGACAGATGGGATTGGTCCTCGCCTAGTTGGATTGATTACCGATCGGGATATAGTCGTCAGAGCAATGGCCGAAGGCGCTAACTTCGATCAAGCCAAGGCAGGCGACTTTATGACATCGGACATCATTACTGCTAATCCCAACGACCGCGTGGTCGATGTTATCAGAAAGATGGCCAATAGACAGGTTCGCCGCATCCCTGTTGTTGATAGTCAGAATCGACTACGGGGAATTATCTCGATGGCAGATGTAGCACTGGAAGCAGACAGAGACTGGGAATTAATGCAGGCGCTGAAAGGGATCTCACAACCCAATTGGTAAGGATTTAATCCAAGCCAATTATTGCATTATAGCTTGCGGCGGCCTCAGACGTTGCAAAGTCTCAGCCGCTTTGCCCATTTGCTGGAGGGATGAACAGATTATGAAGTATGAAGTAGGTAAAATAGTAGAGACAAAATATGGGTTGGGAATAATCGTTGGCGTCAGCAAAACAACACCTTCAATTTATGTCAAGGTCCCTGGTAAAGATAACAACAGCATCTATATCCTCTCTAAGAGTCAGGTGAAAGAAGCAAGAATCCGCCAGAAATAAATCGAGATGGTCGAGATCAGGGGTGCATATTGCAATTAGTGGCGAGCGAGGGCGAATCCAAATATAGAACGGATTCGCCCTCGGTTATGTCAATAAGCGAGCACACAGAAAGTCCGTTTGACGAGTGGGAGATATTGGCCGAGACTCAAACGGTTGTCGGCAGGCAATCCCACGACGCGAAGCTTTTCTTGAATCTCCCGCTCTCCCATTTTCCTACTCTTGATCTCTCTACTCTTTCATCCTTTATTGTTCTCTGCCTCTCTTTGCCGCATGGCCAGAGCGGTCTCTCTCGGCAAGGGCTATTTTATACTGCTCCAGCAAGTCATGTTCTTCAGCCGATTCGAGTACAGCAATCTGTTCTTTTTCCCAATCCCGCCTTAAGCTGCCGAAGATCGGGAGATTGTTCTTGCGCCTGTACCAGGCGTAATAGATGAAGCAGAGGAGAATCCATGAGGGGCCTGCTATTCGGCCTATCTCGTGCGTCAGCACTACTTCGATAAAAACAAAGAGGACGCTGGCTGCGCCGATGAAGCCCAGTATCGGGACATCAATCGTTTTGCCGTTGCGATTCCATTTGATATTGAACGGTATCTTATACGGCCTGGGCGTATAAGGATCTTTGAACCGCAGGCGAACGGCTGAAATAAAGACGATGAAATAACCGAGCGTGGCGCCAAACGCATACATATTGGCCAGCACATCCATCGCCCGAAATGTATTTGTTTGAACATCCTTGCCGCTGAGGAAAGCGAGGAGTATTTGTAGCATCCCTATCAAGGTAAATACCACAATCGTCCTCACTGGCGTGCGGTATTTAGGGTGCACCGCGTCAAACCAGTTGCTGATGACATTAAATCGGCTCATAGAATAGGCCAGGCGCGAGACGCTCATCACCCCTGAGTTAGCCGATATTGCCAGGATTATCGCTCCGAGAATCGCTGTCAGGGGCCCGGCAATAGGGCCAATCACGGGGATGCGAGAAGAGAGTATGGCGACCGATTTCTCCTCATTGCCGATGAACGACTCCCATCCTACAACGCCCATAGCCATCCACGAGAATCCGGTAGCAAAAAGAAAGACGGTGAAGATCAGAGCTATTGAAGTTCGCGGGACAATAGTTGCCGGGCGGCGCGTCTCCTGCGCTGCTTGTGAGATCGATTCCAGGCCGATGAACGAGATTATTGCCAGAGATGATCCATACATAAACTCTCTGGCGCCGGGAAAATAGTTATTCCACTGGCTGATGACCAGCTTAGGGTCCCAGGCCAGAATTAGCCCCAATACGACCAGCAATGCTTGAGTGGCAATGCCTATTGCGCCAAGCACCTCATTAAAGAGAGATGACTTGCGTATCCCTCGCGCATTGAGCCAGGCCAAAAAGGCGGTGAGCCCCAGAGATTGAATTGCCCAGATGAGATTGACCTGTTTGAAAGGGCCAATGTCTACTGCATAGGCGGCAAACTGCGGGATGAAGAAGTTAGCATAGCCCATCGCTGCTACTGAGAACAGAGTAATGTTTATGGTGTAGTCCAGCAACAGAGCTGCGCCTGACAAAAATCCGGCGAAGTCCCCCAGGCCCCTCAGAGCGAAATATTGTCCGCCTCCTGCTACCGGATAAGATGAAGCAAGCTCGGTATAAGCGAGCCCTATCATGATGTAGACCATGCCGGCCAGCGCAAATACCAGCGGCGATGCGCCCATGCTGGCTACCACTACCAGGCCGAGAGCAACATAAATATTCGCGCCGACGTCAGCATAGCCCCACATAAAAGAGCCCCAGATGCCTACATCGCGTCGCAGTTCAGCCTTCCCTGTCCCAGTCGCAGCTTCACTTGACATCACGGAAAGTCTCCTCGTAATTGAGTTTTTGTGTGTTACTGATTCTGCCACCAAACTGTTCTTATGTCCCAGGCAAAGCGATAAGCTGGTGATAGCAACCGCAGTAGTAAAAGGTGTGAGAGGAACTAATAGTTCCTTTGCAGGAATCATTTTGTTGATGGAAACGTTGCAATTTTTGTCAAGCTCAGTAAAACACAGGCTGAATGCCTGTGCTACAAACTGAGATTTTATATCCAGCAATCAATTAATAAAAGCCCAATCATCTCCTCTCTCCCGTAAGCAATAGTTTTAGCAAAAAAGACTAAGAATCCTTCCGGCAAAGACCGACAAGTAAAGCAAAGATGAACTTTTCTTCCCCGAAATAGCCGATCTACTTGCGCAAGTAGAGTGATAGCGTTGGGGCTTCCTAAGTTAGGAGGAAGGTGAACTTAATGGAGAGTGAACGAGCAATAATAGCAAAGAGTTTTATCCTCTCTCTTTTTCTCCTGGGATCACCCTTTATCATCTCGGCACAGAGCAACCGACAATCGGCCAATTTACCTGCATCCGGCGAGAGTCCATCTGCGACCAGCATCCTGGATACGGCTCATGCCAAGATCAACAACTATGTTGAAGCAGCCGGTAGAACGAACAATATAAAAGAGGCGCGGATCAAGGCCTGGGATGATGCAGTGTCTAATCTAATGATGCTCCTTAAAAATCCGGCGAGTATTGATCTTTCGGTCGAGACGCTTAACGCTCGGTTCCAATGCATGGGCGCGTCATTTCATCAAAAAGATCGTTCGCCTCTCCGTGTTGTCAAGATCACCGGCCCTTCCGATCTTCTCGGCCCGGATGAGCAGAACTATATCATTCTTCAATGGTGGATAGACTCCAGGCGATCTTATGTCCAATTGCTCGCAGGTAAATCGGATGAGATCTACCTGGATCATTCTGTGATGAACTACGGAGGGAGAAATTTTCTGATACTTATCGGCTTGGTTGCGCCTTCGCCGATTGATGACAAGGCGGATGAATATCGACCGCTGGAGGCCTCTTTCAAGCGTCAACCATCGGCACCAATCAACAATATAATCTCCGCCGGCCAATCTTCTCCTGTCGCTTTCGTCAGCACCTGGCGTCTTAGCTCAGTCACCGGCCAATGGGAAGCCGCGCCACAACTCCTCTCCGATTGCCCCACCAAAATAGGCAAAGCCAGGATCAGCGGCGAAGAGAACTACTTGATTGTCGATCTTTCGGGCAGGGCAACAGGGGGTGATATTTCTCTGCGCCCGGCATTTGTAGGTGAGGGGCCTTTTCAAATCGGGTTCTTCGTCGGAGCGGGCAAGAGAAGTATCTTGAACTGCCGCTTTGTAAATGGCTCTTACACTTTTTTTGAGGAACTCATCGCCGGCCGATCATTGCCATAATCCAATCTATCTTAGGTAAAAGCCCAGAGTCACAGAGTAACCGAGGAAAGCAGTCTGCCAATTTTTCTTTCTGCGATGCCCTCCGTGTCTGCGGCGGCGGCGATGGGACGCGCTCTCAGGCAAAAACGGCGAAAAACATAGGACAGGTTCATGGCCGGCTAAAAATATGCTATTCTAATTTCGTACTTTTGCCTCAATATTGTTAAGCATAGCCTGGGCGCAACGGCGCGCGATCATAGACGAGGGCGTCCGAGGATTTTGACTGGATCACAGGGTCTTTCAATGTCGAAGAAACGTTTTAAAAATACACGCCGCGACATCAGTTCTGAACGAATGTTCTTTGAGCAAAAGATACTATCAACCCATCTGCTCGACCGGAGCGATCTGCTGAATCTGATTCGAGGCGGGGAAGATACTTACATCGAACTGAAGGTCCGGCTCAACAGCGTTGAGAAGATAACGGCTGAGATTATCGCGCTGGCAAACTCAGGCGGCGGCGCCATTATCTTTGGGGTTAACGATAAATGCCGCGTCGAAGGACTTGATAATGTAGATGAAGTAGAAGAGCAGCTCCTTGCTATTTGCCGTAATCAGATACTGCCGCCGGTCTTTCCCCGTATTGATAAAGTCGCATTCGATAATGGCAAGCGCATAGTCGTCCTGGAGGTCGGGAGCCGCCATGCGCCGCACTCGACGCTGGATCGAAGATTCTATATCCGCCTTGGCTCTAATAAACAGGAAGCATCACGAGAAGAGGTGATGGAGCTTTATAATAATAAGCGTCCTGCCGGATTTGAGAATCTACCGCTGGTAGAGGCGGATCTGAATAATATAGATGAAGCGCATCTGTGGAGCTATGTGCGGGCGCTGCGAGGAGAGAACTTCGGCCAGGATAATGGTTATCCGACATTTCAGGTGATGAAAGATATGGGCCTGGCAGTGGACTACTCTGATAAAGACGGCTCAGATATTGTGCCTACGCTTGGCGGATTGCTGCTATTTGGAAACTACTCGCAGGTTGGCAAAATATTTCCACGCGCTACCGTAATTGCAACTCGATTTTCGGGAAATTCAGTCTCCGATCCGGTAGTTGAACGCGCCGAGCTTTCAGGCAATCTAGCTGTCATCTTCGAGCGGGCACTCAATTTCATCACGCGCTATGCAGATCTGTGGGACAGCCGCCCATCACGAACTCAGGATTTAACGGCTCAGCCAGGAGATCAGTTCATCGTGGCGCGCGCCGATTACAATCGCGCAGTTGTCTTTGAGGCTATCACGAACGCACTTGTACATCGTGATTACAGCTTGCGCGACGGCCATACTCAACTGCTCATCTTCGATAATCGAATTGAGATAATAAATCCTTGCCGCACTAATGGGCTGTCGATAGAGTCGATAAAATACGGCGTCGTTAATGCCCCTAATCCGCGCTTGAAAGCTATATTTAAGAATCCTTATTATGGTGTGCCGGTAGTGGCGGGCGGCGTGCCGATGATGTTGCGCGAAGGCAAAAAGTTTTCCGGACATTCTCCTGAGATAAGGATCTGCAACGGAGAGTTCCGTATAAAGCTAGACGGTATTTGAAGAAACCATAGCTGAACTAGCTCGTACTTAATTAGCGTATGGGAAGACCCTTCACCTGCGTGCTTCTGATAGTCTTGCTGGCGTTGCCGGCTTGGCCTGCCATCCAGTCTCAGCAGAGAGATCAACAAAGAGATAAGAGGGAACAGGGTGAAGAGACGGTTAAGATTGGGACCGAGCTGGTGCAGATAGATGTCGTGGTAACCGACAGAAGCGGGAAGCTCATCTCGAATCTTAAGAAGGACGATTTTGAGCTGCTTGAAGATGGCAAACAGCAAGAGATAAGCTTCTTCACTGTTGAATCGCAAAAGGGCGGCCTTGATCCTGAGAGCAATGCGCCCGCTCGACAGGCGTTGCAAATAGCCGCCTCAAATGCGCCGCTGGGCAGAAATATTGTCCTCATAGTTGATAACATTCACACCTCGCCGGCAAATTTGCTGCGAATCAAAGATAGACTGACCCGGTTCATTGAGGATGACATCTTCGATGATGACAGAGTAGCCGTTGTAGCTACAAGCGGGGGCCTGGGTCTGCTTCAGCAATTGACCGATGACAAAGATGTGATGAAGCGCGCCGTCAATCGGATAGGGGTTGGCTCCAGAACGACGACTGATACTGAGAGGCCGCTTATTACAGCTCACCATGCTGAGCTGATAGATATGGGTGATCGGGATGCTCTTGAGCTTTCTATCGAAGAGACGATACGGGAGCTTGGCTTGACTGGCCCCGATGCCAGGGCCCAGGCCGAGCGCATTGTCAGGAGCCGGGTCACTGCTATACTCTCGCAGGTTTCACATACAACCAAAGCAACACTCTCGACGATTGAATCTCTCATCCGCAGTTTGAAACCGCTGCCAGGACGCAAGCTCACTATACTGGTCTCAGACGGGTTTCTGGTAGCTGGCGCGAGCGCCCGCTTCAGCAATTTGTTCGACTTGCGCCGCATAACCGATGCCGCGACTCGCGCCGGCGTGGTCATCTACACTATCGATAGCCGGGGACTGATAGCACCCAATAGCGATATAACCAGCTGGGGCCCCGCTGATACAACCGGGCGGCGAGTCCGCATTGAAAACGGCGAGATTGAAGCCATGCGAGGCGGGCTTAACGCTCTGGCTCACGATACCGGCGGGTTCCCTATCTTTGATAACAATGATTTGAATCTGGGTCTGCGCCGGGCACTGGAAGATAACAGCACTTATTATGTGCTGGCCTATTATCCTGCAAATTCACATCAGGATGGCAAATTCCGCAAGATCACAGTTAAAGTCAAGAATCGGGAAGACCTGGTTGTTAGAACGCGCAAAGGTTATTTCGCCGAAGAGAAATCGAAGAAACCGCAGAAGGAGGTGAAAGACCCGGTAGAGCAAATTAGAGCTGCATTGTCATCTCCGGTGCCCAAACAAGACCTAAGCGTCCATCTCGCAGCGAACTTTATAAATGTCAAAGATAGAGGGCCGGTGGCGTTGGCTTCGATTCAGCTTAAAGGAAATGACTTGAGTTTTGCTTCTGTCAATGATCGCTTTAACACAGAAGTTGACGTGGTGACCCTTGTCCACAACTCTGATGGCAAGCTTGCCGCCAATATTAGCAGAACCCTCCAGTTGAACCTCAGACCTGAAACATACAAGAGGATCGTTAACGATGGACTCAGATATAGAGAGGTGATTCCGTTAAATCCGGGGCTCTATCAGGTTACTGTTGCCGTGCGCGAGAAGAAGAGCGGCTTGATCGGGACCGCCAGCCAGTGGGTACATATCCCCGATCTATTGACGACAAAACTTGCCCTCAGCGACATCTTCGTAGGGGCCAGCAGAGATGATTTGCTGCGCGAGGCGAAAGATGGCGAGATTACCAGAGGCCAGCCGCTTGGGGATGTGGCGCGCCGTTTCCCCCGCGACTCAGAGATCGATTTTATAAGCGTCATCTACAATCAGGCTCAATCAGGCGATAAAGAGAAACCCGACTTTGTGGCGCAGACGCAGATCTTTCACAATAATGTTGTGGTATTCACCAGCCCGTTGCGCGCCGTCCCGGTTGATGGCGCTGAGGACCTGAGCCAGATACCGTTTGCAGCGCGGTTGTCTCTTTCAGACCTGCCGCCAGGGCGCTATACTCTGCAATTGACAGTCATTGACCGCTCGCGCAAAACACACACATCCAGGCGCGTGAAGTTTACCATCGAGTAATGCGTGACGCGCATTACACTTTACGTTTTATCCATTACGCATTACGCTTTTCTCATGCTAAATGATAGCCACGCCACCAGCGTGATGGTAATTGCCGGAGAAGCATCAGGAGATAAACACGGAGCCAATCTGGTAAGTGCGCTCAAGAGACTCTATCCCCAGCACCATTTCAATTTCTTCGGATCGGGCGGAATCGAGATGCAACAAGCAGGCGTCGAGATCCTGATCGATGTGCGAAATGTCGCTATCGTAGGGATACTGGAGATTATCAAAGGGGGAAAGCAGCTATGGCAGGCTTACAGAACGCTTCTGAAAGCAGGCCGCGACCGGCGCCCCGATGTGGTCGTCCTTATTGATTGGCCCGATATGAATTTGAAGCTCGCCAAAAAGTTCAAGCGGATGGGGCTGCAAATTGTCTACTATATTAGCCCCCAGGTCTGGGCATGGCGCAGTTGGCGCATTCGCGCTATCAAGCGAGACATTGACAAGATGCTTGTCATATTGCCATTTGAAGCAGACTACTACCATAAGGCTGGCGTAGCAGTTGAGTTTGTAGGACACCCTCTGCTCGATGCGGTTCACGTCACACAAGATCGCAAGAGTTTTTGCGCCATGTACCGGCTCGATCCCGACAGGCAGATTATCAGCCTGCTCCCCGGCAGCCGCCGAAAGGAGGTCCGCTACATATTGCCGCAGATGCTCGATGCCGTTGCGGCGTTGAAATCGCGTAGCGATCTTCAATTTGTTCTGCCTATGGCATCAACTATTGATGTCGGATTGATTCAAGAGATCATTGGCAATCGCTGGAAAGTTTCTATCAATAGTAGGGATGTTAATCAGGGAGACACAACTGGCTATTACGATATTGCATTCAATGGATGCCACCTGAAACTTCTCTGTAATGATACTTATAATGCCGTTGGAAACTCTTTGCTGGCCGTGGTGGCCAGCGGCACAGCTACTCTTGAAACAGCCATTTTGGGCACTCCGCTGATTATTGTTTACAGAGTCTCAGCGTTGAATTGGCGAATACTTCGGCCAATGATCAATACCGATGTTTTCGGTCTGGTCAATCTGATTGCTGGCGCGCCCGTAGCCCCTGAGCTAATACAGTATGATTTAAACGGCAACCGGCTCTCAGAGGAGATCATCGAACTGCTTTCCCATAGATCAAAGCTGGCTCGCATGCGGGACGGGCTGGGAAGGGTTAGGGCTATGCTCGGCGATGGCAACCCGTCTGAGCGAGCCGCACAAGCAATAATGGAGCTGATAAGGCGGAGGCAGTGAGTCAGCAAGGGATATGAACAGAGAGCTGTTCAGAGCGAAAGGCTAATGCAAGCAAAGCGCCTCCTTGCTTTTGCCCCTGCTCGATTGTGCTATAATTCAGCAGACGAAGAGACCACGCCTTCTCTTCGTCTTATCTTTTTGACAAAGGAGTAAGGCGCTCCCCGAAGCCCGAAAGCACGAGGGCTGTGGCGCCTAAAATAACGATGAAAAGACGCTGGTTGGGATCATTGATAACGATTCTCTGCCTGGCCCTCGCGCCCAACTTGCCGGGCTTTGCTCAGGAGAAGAACGCGGCTGCTGACATCGACATCATAAGCTACAAAATAGACGCAGAACTCATACCTGCTGAACATGCTCTTCAGGCAAAGTCCGTTGTCAAGCTGAAAGCGATTAAAGGGACCCAATCGGTAATTCTGGAGCTTAACGGCTCGCTGGCAATTAGCAAAGTCTCAAATGCCGAGGGCAAACAGTTACAATTCATTCAAGATAAAGTCAGTGCTCTCAACGTGCGCGTCGATCTCGGACAATTTGTAGAACCCAATACGGAAATAGATCTGACGTTTGAGTACAGTGGCCAGCTGGTGACCCCCGAAGGGGGCCCACTGCCGGATAAGCGAATGGCCTATATCGGCACTGAAGGATCGTATCTGACCTATGCCGCTCGCTGGTTCCCTTTCCACGACTACTTCGCCGACCGCGCTACAGCAGAGATCAACATCATTGTTCCCAGAGACATTATCGTCGCAGGATTTAGTGAGGAGCCGGTCATGCCCAGGTCGGCTTCATCGTTGGCCCGCGATAAGGCCATAACCAGCTCAGCCGGTCCAGCCTCAAGCTCGCAAGCAAGACCAGCTTCAACGTCGGCGCAGGATAAGGTCGTGTATAGCTTCATTAATAAGAATCCGAGGCTGCCCGGCACCTTCGCCGCTTCGCGCTACATCACCAGAACAATTAAGAGCGGCGCGATGGAGATAGAGTTCTTCGTCAAGCCGGGAAGCGAGTCTGTAATTGACAGCTTTGGAGCCGAAGCTGCCCAGATATTTGCCTTCTACAATTCCAAGTTCGGCCCCTACGCTTTCGGCAACCGCTATCTGATAGCTGAGGTCGATAATGAGACGCTGCCGACTTACACTATGGCAGGAACTACTTTGGTAGCGCAGAGGCTGCTTGATAAATCGAAACCGATTGACGAGATACTTGCCCGCGAGATTGCCTATCAGTGGTGGGGACTGGGCGTAGGTCTCAAGTCATTTGACGATATCTGGCTATCGCAAGGACTGGCAGAGTTCAGCTCGTTGCTCTTCCGCCAGAGTCGCGCCAACGAGGCCGCTTATCAAGCTATCACCCGCGAGGCTATGGAGCGGGCCCTTTCATTTGAATCTCAGACCTCGATCCGACGCGCTCCTGCTGAACTTGATGACCAGTCCCCCGCTTACCAGTCGATCGTCTTCTACAAGGGGGCCTACGTCTTCCAGATGCTGCGCAATACTCTAGGCGATGACAAGTTCTTCTCTTTACTGAAAGATTACTACAGCAAGTATAATGACCAGAAAGCAAGCATCGATGACTTTGAAGCGCTTGTGTCCAACAAAGCCGGCACAGATATGCGCTATTTCTTCGGTCTGTGGGTAGATTCTACCGGCGTCCCTGAGTTCAAAGTTGATTATTCGATAGTTCGCACCCGCGCCGGCGCATTCAAGGTCCGCGGCACCGTTCGCCAGGAGCTGGATGCGTTCAAGATGCCTCTTGATCTGGCCCTGCGCTCTGAGGATGGGGTTGAGAGAATAACGATAAATTTTGCCGGTACATCTGCTGATTTCGAGATTGCTTCAAAAGGTAAGCCAATTGAAGTAGTCATAGATCCGGACAATAAAATTCTGCGCATCTCCGATGAGCTTCGTATAGCAGTGATAGTGCGGCGCGGGATTCAGAGATTGAAGAATGAGGAGTACCCCGAAGCTGAGCAGGAGTTTCAAGCAGCGATCAAACTTAATCGCGGCAGTTCCTGGGCCTGGTACAATCTGGGCCTGCTCTACCTGGAGCAGCGCAACTACCAGAGAGCGACGGACGCTTTCTCATCAGCCCTGGACGGGGATTTGATTCCACCTTGGGTTGAAGTCTGGTCTTACATCAAACGAGGAAATTCCTATGATGCTCTTGGGCAGAGAGAGCGCGCGGTAGCTGAGTATAACAAAGCAATCTCGAATGGCAATGACTACGATAATGCTCAGGCAGCCGCTCAGCAGTACCTTAGCAAGCCATATAGGCGCGGTGGCAGCCCTGTCGAAGGCAGCGAATAGAACGAAGAATGAAGGAATGGGAGAATAGGAAGAAGACATCACCCACTCTCCCATTCTTCCACTTATTCGCTCGTTCGTTCTTTCACCCTATTCCCCATTCTTTCTTATTGAGTAACTGCTGCGGCCCCGGCAGCGGCGACCTATTTATATAGATCTTAAGAAAAGATTATAGCGGGTTCGGGCGGTTTTGAGGGCCAAATACTTCAGGTTTAATTTAGACAAGATTTACAGGGTTTACAGAATTAAGTAAGTTCGGGCGGTTTTGAGGGCGCCCGACGCCCGAAGTTCTTGTGCCCTCAAAACAGCTCTAATATTACTTGTTTTGAGGGCGCTTGGCGCCCGAACCGAAAACTACTTTTCTTAAAGGCTATAGCAAGCAGGTGAATGAAATCTTTTTAGCTCTAGAGGAGCGACCTATTTGTCTCGATTTACAGGCCGCTCCTCAGAAAATACTCCGGGAGCGCCGCGACCCAAAGGGTGCCCCGCCCTGCCTGCTCAGCCTTGCACTACTAGCAAGTAAGCAGGCAAGGAAACTAGCGCCCCCAGGCTTTTCGTCATTTCTCTCGCGTCGCACGAGCCGTCTGAAAGACTCCTCGGAAAATGTACAGTAACCTGTCAGGTTGCTGATAGTGCGCGACAGGCAGCAACCTAACAGGTTGCTGTACATCGCATTTTCGTCATTTCTCTCGCGTCGTCGCTGACGATCATGCCCCCTCAGAAAACAGAAGGCAGAAGGCAGGCGGGCAGGCTTCTTCCAACTGCGCTGCTTTCATTATTTCAGGGCGTCGCATGAGCCACATGAAAGACTCCTCCGGAGCTAAGTATTGCCCTCGCTGAGCAGATACCTTTTTGATCTAGTATCGAACACTCACCGACCCATTTTCGATCAGCTACCCCGTTTTTTGAATTTGAATTGAGACAGATATTGCTTGTAGCCTGAGAACGCCGTTCATCTTTGCCTGTTGAGCTTTGGCCGCCAGCCTGTGGATAATTCAACAGATAAGGATAGGTATCGTCCCCAGGATACAGGTGATACTCTCTGCAATCGTAATAGATGGTCAAACAGTTGCAAGGAGATTAGCAGAGTTGCTTTTTCATAATAGGAAACAGGAGGTAATTGTATGAAACTCGCAGTTGCTCTCAGCTTTATTCTGATACTCAGTTCTCTGGCGGCAGCGGCGCCATCGCAGCGGGATGCTGCCAGCAGAGATCAAAGCAGGGCTTCTAAAGAGAAGAATAACACTTCAAAAAGAGGTTCCAGGGCAGATAGTAGTCGCACTGCCTCAAATAACGTACAAGAGGCTCAGGAACAAGCTTCCAAGGCGGCTAAGGTCTTTCAGGAGATTATGGATATACCTGAAAACAGCATCCCGCAAGCTATTGTCAATCGTGCCGAATGCATAGCCGTTTTCCCGTCAGTCATCAAAGGCGGCTTCCTGCTCTTTGGCGGGCGATGGGGAAGAGGAGTGGTTAGCTGTAGAAATGCCGGTAGCGGCGCCTGGGGGCCACCGATTTTCCTGGAGGTTAAAGGCGGAAGCTTCGGCCCACAGATCGGTGGAGAAGCTGTTGATCTGATTCTGGTAGGAATGAACAGAAGCACGGCAGATCTGTTTGTAAAGGATCGGTTCAAGATTGGAGCCGAGGCGAGCGCCGCTGCCGGCCCTGTGGGGCGCACTGCTTCTGCTGAAACTGATTTGCCTACTATCAAAACTCAGTTTCTCAGCTACTCGCGCAGTCGCGGGCTGTTTGCCGGGCTTGAGCTAAAAGGTTCAGTTATAGGTCGAGAAAAGGATCTCAATCGCGCAGTGTATGGAGGAGACAAAGATGCAGGGCAGATTCTCCTCAATGGAGTGAGCGTTCCATCTGGTATCCAGGTTTTTCAACAGACATTGAGCAAGTATACTCCACGCCGGGCCAAGTGATTTGGTCAAATGGATTGATCGGCATTGGCGGCGCTTGCCGGAATATACTGTCGCAAGGTTGACAGGCCGGGACTACAGTGGTAGTGTTTCTCAACAACCGAATAATTTCGCCGCCGATAGGCGCACAGAGAGCATGTAAAGTCGCAGCTTAGATAAAGTGCCGGCCTGCAATCTCTCAAGAGGTTGCGGGTCGTTCGTCTTCTAGGCTGAGGAGAAGTTGGAACTACTAAATAGGGGGGATATTGGCACAAATAACAATCCAAGATGGGGAATCAATTGAGTCTGCTATCCGACGATTCAAGAGAAAAGTCCAGCAGCAGGAGATAATCAAAGACGTAAGAAAGCACGCCTTCTACTTGAAACCATCGGAAAAAAAGAAGGTAAAATCGGCGCTAGCGAGAAAACGCAATCGAAGAAAGGGCCGTAGAATTGTAGGGCGAGACTAGCATGCTTATTTCGCTGCCCGCATCTTCTCAATAGAGGCGCGTATCTCGCCGGCATTCTTGGCATCGGGTTTGTCGCGCAAGTACGTCTCCAGCGCTTCTATCGCTTTTGGATACTGGCGCTCGCGGATGTAGATATTTGCCAGATAGACCTGAGCCAGCGCCATCCCTTTCCCGCCCAGCGTATATGCTTTGCGCAGCTCTTGCTCAGCCCTCAAGGGAGCGAATGTTTCGTATAGCGCTATTCCGAGGAAGAAGTGTGGCAGAGGCAAGCTGCCGTCAATTCTCGTAGCCTCCGTTAGCGGTTCAATCGCTTCCAGGTATTGCTTCTGGTGTACCAGGGCGATGCCCAGATTCACGTAAGGAAAAGCAATGTGCTGATTGACCTCAATAGCCTGGCGCAAAGTTGTGACCGCCTTTTTAAATTCATTCAGCTTAAGATAAGCAGCCCCTAGATCATTGAGCGCCTGAAAGTATTCAGGAAATAACTCAATAGCCTGTTTGTAGTGGGCAATTGCCTCTTCGATCTTGCCTTTCTCAGAGCTTTTGAGCCCTTTCTCATAAGCCTTCTTTGCCTGTTTCGGTATATTCTGCTTGAGTTCGCCGACGGAGACAGAATTTCCTGCCGGACGCACATTGGGTTGAATCTCTTTAGCTCTTAAAAAGATATTGGCATTGAATGATCGAGGGATACGTCCATAAACTTCGACCATCTCGCTGGTGGTCTCAAAGTCTCGCCCATCGCTTGGCACTACGATAGTGTAGTTTCCGCCCGGCAGGTCGCGGAACTCAAAACTGCCTATTGAATCGGAGAATATCTCCTGTACTGTGCCTCGCCCGATCATCTCAAGCTTGACGCGAAGACGTTCAGCAGGGGGATTGCCGCTAGGCATATAGATCTTGCCGCGAATGCTGAAACGGGCAGCCGGTTGAGTGGATAATGTGCCGGCAGGGTTGGGATTATTTGCGCCGCCTTGTTGTTGCTGAGATTGCGCCGCAGCCGTTGCAGCTAAATCGAGTGGCCAGAGGATGGCGCAGGCAAGAATCAACCATAGAGCCGATGAAACAGAGAGCGGGCCAATAGCTACACCGATCTTTATTCCCTTTCCTCTGCGCCTCTGTGGCTCTGCCGCTGGCCTTCTATCACGAATGGATAGGGAGATCATCGAGAAACAGGAGAGAGAGAAGCGGATACTCTTCATAAATTTTGCTCCTTATTTGCTCACCGAATCTGTATCCGGCGACTAATCACCCTTTGTGGAAAAGAGCTTACTCAGGGAAGGACTGCGATTGAAAATAGTCTCTCAACTTGCGATAAGTATCCTGGAGGCTTTCAGACAAGACGCGCGTTTCGCCGACCGCAGTCATGAAGTTTGTGTCGCCAATCCAGCGCGGCAGCAGATGAAGATGGAAATGCTCGGCGACGCCTGCGCCTGCGGCCCCTCCCAGGTTCATACCCAAGTTGAACCCATCCGGCTTATAGATGCTGGCCAGAGCTTTCTGACATTGCTTGGCCAGCTCCATCATCTCGTCGGTTATCGCTTTAGCTGCCTCAGAGAGCAGAGCAATGTGGGCGAATGGAACAATCAAAACGTGCCCCGTCGTATAGGGAAACAGGTTCAGCACAATGTAGTTCTCGCGTCCTCGAAAGACTATATAGTTAGCTCCATCATCGCCTCGCTGAGGCAGAATGCAGAAGATGCACCCGTAACCTTTCGCAGATGAATCTTGAACGTACTGTAATCGCCAGGGGCTCCAGAGAATGTCCATCTATCTTACAGTTTGCAGAACCGGCTGCATTGGGCGCAATCTGCAATTCCAATAAATAATAGACCTAGAATGCCTGGTTCCGTTCCGTCATTAATTCTCACCCAATGAGCTATCTTTGGGCAACTGCTCATTAATTGATTGTCCACTAGCCGCCGACGGTCTGCTGGCCCGCCTCCTGGTACTCGTCCTCGTTTATCAGCTCCTTCAGCTCTTTCCCCGGTCTGAAGTAAGGGATCCGCTTGGCGGGAATGTCAACCGGGGCCCCCGTCTTGGGATTGCGGCCACGACGCCCTCCGCGACTGCGCACGCGGAAACTTCCAAACCCACGCAGCTCAATCTTCTCGCCCTGATGGAGCGACTGAATGATGCTATCGAAGACAGTCTCCACAATTACTTCTGAATCCTTCCTGGTGAGTTCCGCAGCGCGCGCCACCTCTTCAACAAGCTCTGCTTTAGTCATTCTTTATCTCCTCTTTTATAATTGAAAGATTGCGTTACTTCCATAAATACTCAAATTGGACCGCAGCGCCTGAGTTTGGCCCTCGCAACTGCTCAGGCACCAACCGAGTGATATTGTCGGCAATATCACTGCTCATTAGTAGATCTAAAAGCGATCTCGGCCGCGGTTTAGGCGGCGTGACCACCTGTGGCTCGCCCGATATGCCGACCAGCCTGGCAGCGATACGAATTGCCTCTTGAAGATCCCCCAGCTCGTCAACCAGCCCGACATCGACCGCTTCCTGTCCGGTGTAAACGCGGCCATCAGCAAGCTTGCGGATATGTTCGTCAGTTAAGTTCTTTTTGCCATTGCGGGCTTCGATGACGGCATTGAGAAACTGGTTATACATCTGATCAATTAGTCCTTGAAAGTAAGCTTTCTCTTCCTCTGTCAACCGGCGTGTAGGGGACCCAGTGTCTTTGAATTTTCCGCTCTTAAAGACTTCCGGTTTGAGCCGCGCCAATTTCAATAGCTCTTCATAGTTGTACCACTCGGCGATAACGCCGATAGATCCGGTGACTGTGCCGGGATTAGCAACGATCTTATCTGCTGCGCAGGCTATGTAATAACCGCCTGAAGCCGCAACCGATCCCATCGAGACGACAAACCGTTTCTTCTTCTCTTCTCTGAGTCGCTTGATCTCGCTGTAGATCTCCTGCGAAGCCGCCACCCCGCCGCCAGGACTATCTATTCGCAAAATTATAGCTTTGACGCGCGGATCATCAACGAACTTCTTGACCTGCTCGCTGAATGGCTTCGAGTCGAATATAACTCCCTCAATATCAATCACAGCGATACGGTCGCCCGGCAATCCGAACCCCAGGCCACTTACGCCATCATCGTTGCTGCTGAGGAGCAGAACTAGCGATAGCAAAGCTACCAGAAAGACGAACATAAAGCCGCCGCCGATGACCAGCGTCCAGATTAAATAGCTTTTCCTCATTTGTGCGTTCCTCCACTGTGCTGAACGTGCAATCTTAGCATAGGTGAAGGAAGGGAAAAAGATTTGATCTTGAAGGATCAGTCTGCAGTCAGAGCTAACAGAAAAAAGGGGCCCCAACAGAGGCAAACGCCTGTGCAACTGCAAGCTTAATATGTCTTCACTTGTTTTCGCTCTCTTTACTGCTGGCGCTGAGACCAGTAAATCCAGCTATTTCGCCCAGACGAGCCATCGCCTCTTCGTTATTGGTGTAGCTGCGAACATCTACCGAATCGCGATCTTCTCTGGAAGAGACGGCGCGCACCGAGAGAGCGATCTTCTTCTGCGCAGCATCCATCTTGAGGATCTTGAAATTCAGCTCCTGGCCCAGTTGAACAGCCGATTCAGGCTTACCAACGCGTTCCTTGCTCAGCTCGGATATGTGGCACAGCCCCTCAACTCCTTCTGCCAGCTCAACGAAGACGCCGAAATTAGCAAACCGCACAACCCGACCGCGAACCACATCGCCAGGCTTATGATCCTGGAAGAATTTATCCCAGGCGCTTGGCTCGAGGTCTTTGATTGAGAGGCTCAGGCGGCGATTCTCGCTATCAATATTGGTGATAACTGCCTCGATCTCCTGCCCCTTCTTGAGCGCCTCAGATGGATGCTTGATGCGCTTCGTGTGAGATATATCTGAGACGTGCACAAGCCCGTCAATCCCATCTTCAATCTCAACGAAGGCGCCGAAATCGGTCAAGTTGCGCACTTTGCCCCTGACTCGCTGGCCGACAGCATATCGCTCGGTGAGGGTATCCCAGGGGTTAGGCTCGATCTGCTTGAGGCCAAGGCTGATGCGGCGATTGGCTATATCAACATCGAGAATAACTACTTCAACCTCCTGGCCGGCAGAGACTATCTTCGATGGATGCTTGATTCGCTTCGACCAGGTCATCTCGGTAACATGGATGAGCCCTTCGATATTATCTCCCAGCTCGACGAAAGCGCCGTAATCAGTAACGTTGGAGACACGACCGCGCACGCGCTGGCCCTTGCTGAATAGCTCAGGGACAACTGACCAGGGATCGGGAGTAAGTTGCTTGTAGCCGAGACTGATGCGCTCCTTATTGCGATCCAATTTCAAGACCTTAACCTGAACCGTCTCGCCGACCTTGAACACCTCAGCCGGGTTCTGAACGCGGCCCCAGGACATGTCGGTTACATGCAGCAGACCATCGATTCCGCCCAGATCAACAAACGCGCCGTATTCGGTAATGTTCTTAATCTGGCCCTCAACAATGTAGCCTTCATCCAGCTTAGCCAGCGTCTCGGTCTTGCGGGCAGTCGTCTCTTGCTCGATAGCAGATTTGCGCGACAGCACTATGTTGCTTCGCTTCTTGTTGAACTTCACCACGTGCGCTTCAATCTCTTTTCCTTTGAACGAATCCAGATTGCGCACCGGACGAACGTCCACTTGGCTGCCTGGGAGGAATGCCTGGATGCCGTTGATATCGACTCGCAGGCCGCCTTTGATGCGCTCGATGACGCGGCCTTTGATTGTCTTGTTCTCGGCATGCGCTCTCTCTATGTTTGCCCATGTCTGGATGCGAACAGCGTCTGACCTGGAAAGCACGACATAGCCTTCACTATTCTCCAGGCTCTTGATAAGGACATCAACCCTATCCCCGACATTGACCTTGAGCGAGCCATCTGGATTGGCGAACTCTTCGCGCGGCACTATCCCCTCGCACTTATACCCGATGTCGATAATGACTCCCTGATCGGTCACACTCACTACTGTGCCCTGGACCACTTCGCCTTCGGTGATACTGCTTGACTTCTCTTCGAAGACATTGAGCAAGCTGCCAAAATCTTCCGGTAGTGTAGGGTTAACGTCTGAACCTTGACCGCTCTCGCTTGCTACTATGGTCCCATTCTCTGCGACTCTCGCTGCAGTCTGGTTCAAATCTTTGATTGACATTTGAGCTATTTTCCTCCCTTATAACTTTCTGCGAACAACTGCGAAAACTGTGGCATCTCTCTTTTCAGGGGATCGCAGGGCGTGCAATCTAGAAGCTGCAGGCAAGCCCGCAACACGTTTCACATAGACGTGTCGCAGTTTAGCCGCCGGTCGCTATAACCTGTATCGTCGCACCTGCAAATTGGGTGGCAAGCTATAGTACTTGTCTTTAGTTCGGCAGTATGCTGAGTCTTCATTGGAAAAACCCAGGCCCTTAAGGAAAGACAATGGCAGGTAAGCAGATTCACGCGCCTACATGATCCTCACTAGAGTTAATGCCTAAAGCAAGCTAAAAATGTACACTGTAACCGAGTGCTTGTCAAGATATTTGGGCCAAGCGATTTAACCCTCTCTTGATTTCAGTCATGCGTGATGATATATTGGCGCGTGTGTCCAGGATAGTACATAAACTGCTCAGCCTCATCGCTCCCATCATCTACAAGAGCTACATGCAGTTGATCTTCTATACCAGCAAGAAGACATTCATCAACTTCGATAGCTTCTGGAAGTTTTTAGAAGGCGGCGGGAACGCAATTGGCGCTATTGTTCATCAGGACATTCTGCTTGGCTATTTTACTTTTCGCGGGCGCAGCATAGTCACGCTAGCGAGCCGGAGCAGAGACGGAGATATTTCAACCCGAGTGCTGGAAAAGTCGGGCTTCATTCCTATACGAGGATCAAGTTCTCGCGGGGGCATTGCAGCGATTAAAGAGCTTATCGCTTATGTCAATGCTCGCGGAGGGGTCTTAACCGGAATAACAGTAGATGGCCCGCGCGGCCCATCGCTTGAGCCGAAGATGGGAGTAGTCCTTATAGCCAAAGCTACCGGAGCGCCCATCTATCCGATTCGCGCCTGGGCTAAACGAAAGCACCTCTTCTCAAGCTGGGACCGCACTTTGCTGCCGCTGCCGTTTAATCATCTGGTCTTCATCTGTGGGGACCCTATCTATGTGCCGGGTGATGCTGGCAAAAGCGCAATGGAAGAAATCAGGCTGGAGCTTCAAAAGAGGCTGGCAGAGCTGAGCGAGAGGGCAAAAGGCTTCTTCAATGCGCGTGCCCTTACTCGCGGACTGGAGAGAGAGGCTACCGGACAGGTTAAATGAAGCGCAAGATTGAAAAGGCAGCGGTGCTCGGAGCGGGCGTGATGGGAGCGCAGATTGCCGCACTGCTGGCAACCAGAGGCATCGAAGTCATCTTGCTTGATGTCCTTGCGCAAGAGCCGACCGATGAAGAGAGAAGCGCGGGATTGACGCTTCCAGATGCAGAGGTTCGCAACCGGATTGCCCGCGCTGGCCTTCAATCGCTCGGCAAGATGGGGCCAATGGTTTCATTCGGCTCTATCCCGGAAGACTCAATCAGTTTCGGCAATTTTGAAGACGACCTGGCAAAGATTGCTGATTGTGATTGGATCGTTGAAGCTATTGTTGAAGATTTAACCGTAAAACGCGGTCTTCTCAAGCGCGTCGATCAATACCGCAAACCGGGCGCAGTTGCTAGCTCTAACACTTCGGGCCTATCCCTCGCCGCTATAGCTGCGCATCTTTCGGAAGATTTCCGGCAGCACTGGCTGGGGACCCACTTCTTCAATCCGGTGCGATTTGTCAAGCTGGTTGAAGTCGTTCCCACTCAGGATACTTTGCCTGAAGTCACGCAATCTATGCTCGATCTCTTCACCATAAATCTGGGGAAAGGGGCCATCATTGCCAGAGACACGCCCAACTTCATAGCCAATCGCATTGGAGTCTTCAATGCGCTTCAAACTATTAAGGCGATGATGCGATGGGGGCTGACCGTAGAAGAGGTTGACGAGCTAACCGGGACGATTATGGGCAGGCCGCGCACTGCGACTTTCAGGACGATGGATCTGGTAGGAGTAGATACAATCTTGCCTGTGGCCCGCAATGTGTACGAGAATGCTCCTGGCGACGAGATGCGCGACCTGTTTATCATTCCCGGATTTATTCAGAAGATGATCGAGAATAGATGGCTGGGCGATAAGACAGGGCAGGGGTTCTTCAAGAGGGTTGAAGGCGAAGGCAAGAGGGGCCAGGCGTGGGCCCTCGATTATAAGACGATGTGCTATCGCCCGCGACAGAAACCGGATCTGCCTGTTTTGGAAGAGGCAATGAAGATAGAAGATATACGCGAGCGCATCAGGTTCCTCGCTTACGCAGAAGATCGCGCCGGCGCTTTTGTGTGGGAGACTTTAAGCGCGCTGCTGATCTATAGCGCGAATAGAGTTCCGGAGATTGCCGACAGGATAGTTGCTATAGATAATGCAATGAAGTGGGGGTACAACTGGCAGCTCGGTCCATTTGAAACCTGGGATGCTCTGGGTGTGCAAAGAGCAGTTGCGCGGCTGAAGGCCGAAGGGCGAGAAGTTCCGGCAATTGTTCGGAGATTGCTCGATTCAGGCAATGATTCTTTTTACCGGAGGGAAGGTTGAATAACGCCGGGCACCGAGCTTCTTCATTATCCGATTCAGGCAATGATTCTCTTTACCGGAGAGAAGGGAATCAAACTATCTTCTTCGATTTTGATAGCGGACATTATAGTTGTTAAAAGGTATCTACACAGCCCCAGAGGGGCGACCTATTTATAGCAGGCGAGCGGATGAAATTTTGCGTTTGGGCGCTGCGGCGCCCTCAAAACGGATCAAGAAACAAACCTGTTTTGAGGGCGCCGCAGCGCCCGAACCCGATAAATTCTTGGAGGACTGAGTGGAACCCGTTCAAGGCAATCAACAGCTAAAGCACATCAACTATCGAGTTGAAGATCGTGTAGGCATTATCGAGTTCAACCGGCCACCCAAGAACGCAATAGATGATCAGCTACTCCGCAGCCTCAGCACAATCCTCAACCGGTGGAGGGATGATGATTCAGTTAGCTTCATAGTCTTGACCGGAGCAATCCGCAATGCATTCCTGTCGGGAGCAGACACCGATGCGCTCTTCGGCCAACAGACAGTTGCCAGTATAAAAACGGGAGAGACGAAATTATTTCATGAGATTCAGAAAGTATTTATCGATCTGGAAACGGCGCCCCAGGTGACCATTGCTGCTATAAATGGCGTGTGCATGGGGGCCGGGCTGGAGATGGCTCTCTGCTGCGATCTGCGCATTGCTTCGGAGCTTGCTTACTTTGGTTTGCCTGAAACTAACTATGGGATAACCACAATAGCAGGCACTACCCAGCGTCTGCCGTGGTTGATTGGAGCAGCGCGAGCAAAAGAGATGTTCCTGCTTGGCAAGCGCATCAATGCTCAGACTGCGCTCGATTGGGGATTGATTAATCGCATTGCTCCGCACAAAGGAGTCCTGGCTCAGTCATTGTCACTGGCTCATAAATTATCGCAAAAGCCGGACGCTGCGCTAAGAGCAATCAAACAATGCGTGAACTTTTCTGCCGGAAATAGCTTTCAAGAGGGCGTTCATCGGGAATTAGAAACATTCATCAGGATCATTAGATTATGGGTTTTGAATGAAAAAAGATAGAGGCATGCTAAGAGCGCCTAACAAAACCTTTTTTGGCGAGATATAATAGTCGAGGCTGTTAAAAAATGGGGTGATGGGGTGAGAGAGGAAATCAGGGGTTAAAGTAAAAATCAAGAGGCAGGGGGCGAGGAGCCCCCTTGCGAGAGCTAAGGTGAAGACACACAGACACATAGATCTTTGACAAGATGCTCCGAATTGGTTCTCAGCCCGACCGGCCAGGCTGGCCGGCAGGCCGGTCGGCCGACCGGTGCATTATCGGCAGAATAAGCGACAGACCTTTCTGCCGATGGTTTTGACGACCAGCGCCGCGACCGAAAGAAAGACATGGATTTTGATTTGTTCCAGGCCCCGGACTCTGGGTTCGTCCAGCTTGTGCGTGGGCGATTTCAGTTGCGAGTTGGTCCGTTCGACGGCGGAACGGGTGTTCATGAGCCGGTGCCATTGCTCCGATCCGCGAGGGATGGTCCCCAACAGACGCACATCGTGCAGGGGATACAGGTAAAAGGTCTTGCCCACTTTCGATCCGGGGCAACACTGGGCACGAAACGGGCACTGTTTTCTTTCTCCGGTCGGGGGGCAAATCAATTTCATGCGCCCTTTGCGTTTCGGTTCCGTGCCATTATGCAGCAGCGGAAATCCCGTCCGACGGCAAAAGAACCGGCCCTTTTGATCCAGGCCCAGAAGTTGATTCAGCGTAAATTCTGAGTCCTTCTCCTTTCTGGGATTTAAGGCGATGATCGGATGAATGCCGTTCTGGACACAGCACTGGTAAATGGCCGTATCATCGTAAGCGGCGTCCATCGAGGCGGAATGGATGTGCCGGTCCGGATGGTGACGCCGGGCGCCTTCAATCAGTTTGGTGGCCACCGTATTGTCGGCCACTTGGCCACTGCTGACAATGACTTCCATTGGGAGTTGAGATTGGGTGTCAATAATCAGATGAACTTTGGACTTACGTCAAAATAAGTTGACTGATTTTTCATATTCTGTTTTAACTCGGCGATGCAAGATGCAATCGCCATTGAACTGATTGAGACGAAGTATCGCTCGCTGGTACCGCTGATGGATGAACGAATGCGACGACAATGGGCCGCAGCCGAGGCTAATGCATATGGCTGGGGTGGCATCCAGGCCATAGCGCAAGCCACGGGGCTGTCGCCAACCACGATCCGCAAGGGACA